>Ga0172375_10000518_pt1 | contig 61618 bp, 67 predicted proteins | sample LakKiv1m_FD_114537 | JGI IMG/M metagenome (GOLD analysis project Ga0172375, IMG submission 114537) | Freshwater microbial communities from Kabuno Bay, South-Kivu, Congo - kab_092012_11.1m | ecosystem: Environmental > Aquatic > Freshwater > Lake | place: Democratic Republic of the Congo...
ACATGAAGCGACCCCGCCGCTTCTTTGGCTGAGGCGACTCAGGCGGCTCAAGCTCATCCAGGAAATCGCCGATGACGCTATCGCTGCCGGCGGCTCCGGTGGCGTACTCGAAGGCGTTCCGCACCTTTCCCTCAACCCATTCAAGGTCATGCCTATGGCCCCACTCCGAGTTCATCAGGTCGCAGGCGGTTTCCTTGCTGATCCCCATGTCGTGAAGGCGACACGCGATCTGATAGGTCTGGTTGTCGCTGCCGTCATAGCGGGCCTTCGCCTCGGTCTCGCGCAGCATGTGTCGAGCCCGCTCGATGTCGGCGGGGTTGTCGAAGCCGGCGGGCGGCTCCGCCTCACGCTCCTTCTTTTCCTTCGGCTTCCCAATCAAGTCGGCCAACCAGCCGGGGAGCGGTGCCGCGTCAATATCCGCTTCCCAGTCATATTGGAGGCCGTCAACGGTTGAGCCCGGGGCGACCACATAGCCTCCCACCGACTTCACATCGATGTGTCGGCCGAGCTTCTTGATGTTGCTGGCCGTCTTGCCTGCGAAGTAGAGGTGCGCGCCGCCGCGGGCGGTCATGGCCGATCTTGTAATCGGTATGTCGCCATGCGTTTCAACCAAGCACTGGAATTCGATCTGGCCAGCAGCGCTGCGGTGATCCACGTCGAGATCGATAACGCAAAGCCCTGACGGACCGCACGAGATGCCGATGTTGGCATCGGGCCATCTCTCCCACCACCGGCGAACGATTTGCGTGTTGGTCGTCGCTTCGACCGACCACTGGACAAGCGGCGGGTACTTTTGCCCAGGGGTGATCGGAAAGACGTGCCAGCCTCTCTTCGCATAGCCGAGGGCGATCTTGCCGCGCCGGCTCAACGATGGCTCGACCTTGCCGGCTTTCATGGCAACGTCGGCATCGGTTGCCGGTTTGGCACCACCCAAGGACCCTCGCTGGGGACCGGCCGCCTGCTCGCGGCCGGTCTCATTCGCAGTGTCAGTCATGGCGGGAGGCCTCTCTGCGCATGAAGGCGTCGAGGTCGTCCTTGTGATAGCGGACGAACCGATGAGTGCCGTGGAAGCGCGGGCCGCAGCCCGAGGCCCGCCACGTCTTCAACGTGCCGGGTGTTGACTTGAGGTATTCGGCGGCGCCCCTGGTGTCGAGCCAGGGCGACTTGCGCTGTTCGAGCGCACGCTCGATGACGGCGCCCAGGCCGTCGAAGTGCATCTCTGAAGTAGCCATAGGTAAGAGTCTCCGGTCCGGACGTCGATCCGACGCCGCGGTGGTTGGAGAGCTCTCGCCGGTGCGAGTGTCCTGCGGCCCTTCGTATGCCGCTGGGCCTCCCATCCGGAAACCGCGCTCGTGCGCGCTTAGGAAAGGCCCGTCATTGGATCAGGCCACGTCGCTCGTCATGTGGCCTCGTCTGTCCTTCGCTGACAGACACTGATCGTCTTAGATCAAATAAAGTCGATTCTGTAAACCGCTTTGCTACTCGGCGGCCATCAGCATCTTCATATCATGCTTCATCGTCTCAACCCAATGTTGCGCCCGACGCAAGCGGAACTCGTCCAACAAGTGGCTGTCGCGTCGCATGAGGTCATTCCGTACAACAGCCAGAAACTCCAAGGCCTCGAGGTGCCGTCCATGGCGGTGACAGTAGAAGTAGCCGCAAAGATCGGCGACGATATTAATTCCTGCTGGAGACAATCCAGCTTCCTGCAGATGAGATATGAGTGCCGGCAGCCCTACGATATCTGCGATCTGCCGGAATGGCTGGGCAAAGCGTGGCTTCGTTGTCGACATGGCAAATAACTCCTGATGGCACTTCGACCCGAGTTGCGGGCCGACGTTCTACGCGGACTCGCAAGCGCGAATCTATCAACGTTTGCAGTGATGAGGCCCAGGGGCGGGCGTTTCGGGAACCCTGGGCCGCGGCCGCCGACGGCGTCCCCCAGATGGACGCGAGCGCCGGCACTATCCCATCCGTCGATGGTCCCACACGACCAGCGGACCGCCCGTCTATGTTGAGGGCTAGACGCCCATCGCGGAGAGCAGGTGGTCCGTGACCTTCTGCTGGTAATCGCGGAGGTGGTCAGCGAGGTGGCTCTGGTGCACGTAGCCGCCCGACGCGCCGGGGAGCCTCTGGTCGAGCAGCAGGGCGCTCTCGGCGTAGGGCACGCCTGCGGCGATCGACTGGGTCCGCCAGTGGTGGCGATAGACGTGGGGCGAGGGGAGACCGTCCTCCCGCGGCTCCATAACCCTGCCGCTCCCGCTGTTCGGCGAGGGCCATAGCCACTCGCTGCCGATGCGGCTGTCGGTCTCCATGCGCTTCGCGAGCACGTCGGCCATGAAGTCGCTGAGCGGCAGCATGAAGGGCTTCCGGGACTTCATGTGGCGCACGTTCACGACCTTGCGCCTGACGTCCACGTCGTCGCGCTTGATGGTCAGCAGGGACTCGCGACGGAGCCCCGAGAACATGAACATGCGGTGCACGTCGCGGCGGATCGGCAGGAGTCCCGAGGTCTTCGTCCACCAGCCCTTGAGGTCGATCTCGCCGACCTCGCGCCGACGCGGCTGGGGGACCCTGATTGATGAGACGGGGTTATCCTCGATGGTCTCGTCGATCCGGCGGGCCTCGTTGACCATGGCCCTGAGTGTCCGCATGACCGCGGCGGCCGTGGTGTCGCCCGAGCGGCGCCGGAGCGAGTCGTAGAGGTCCCGCACGTCGCCGCGGGTGATGTCGGCCACCGCACGGTTCCTGAGGTTCTTGAGGTACTTCTCGAGGTGGTAGCGGTAGCCTTCCTCGGTGCGGTCCGAGAGGTCGCGGCCGTCGAAGTAGCGGTCCATCACCTGAGACAGGGTGATACCCGTCTCGTCGGGCCCAGCGGTCGGGTCCTCTCCCGACTGTATCCGACTCATGAGTTCCTTCGCGCGGCGTCGGGCCTCTTGGACGTTCATCCGGTCGCAGCGGTCGATCTTCACCCGGACGGTGCGGACGTGGCGGCCGTTGCGCCTCACGTCGCCCTGTACGGCGAAGGTCTTGGTGGTCCGGTGGCACACGACCATCAGGCCCTTGACCCGCTCGTCTCGGTAGATGCCCGAGCCCAGCGGGAGGTTCCTGATGGCGGTCTCTGTCAGGTTCACGACTGCCATGGTCACTCCTCGGTAAAACACCGTGTTGAGCACCGCGCGGCCGCTATCCTTGGCCGTACGGTCATTGACCATGCTGTCGCGTAAGTCCTTGTTTGGGAGCGCTTTATCTCCGAATGATGGCCCTATGCTAACGCTACGTCGCGCATCTCTTAATCAGCGGGTCCCAGGTTCGAGCCCTGGTGCGCCCACCATTGCCGGAAAGCAAAGAGGCCCCTCGAACTTATCTATCCTGGGCCGCTGTTTCCGATCCGTCTGCTCGTTGCCGAGGATTTGCGTCGTATCGGGAAGCCGAAAGGCGTCGGCGGCGCGTTAAGCTCCTATGCGCTTGTCGAGCCACGGCTTGAAGCGGTCTGTCCACCCGGCATATCCATAGGTCGTGTACAGCATCCTGTTTTGCGCTTTGCTGGCCGCAATGAAGCGCGGGGTATAGGTCGACTTGATCCCCTCCGAGTACGGCGAGGCCAGAAAAAGATCGACGACCCAGCGCAGATCCTCCGGCCACTCGGACCTGACCGGAACCAGCTTCGGGCTCGCGACCTCAACCCGAAAATAGCTGATCTTGCCGAACTGTTTCGTCTCCCGCCAAACCGGCTCTACCTGGGCACGCCAGCGTAGACATGGGCCTCAATTCGTGTGGTGAGCGTTGACGACGGTGAGCTTTTCCCTGACTTGGGCCGCCGCAATGGCGGGCGCCAGCAGGTAGCCTGCACCCGCGCCCAGAACCGTTCGCCTCAAGAGCATGATGACTCCCCATTCCATCGAGATCGAAACACTTTGGATGACCGCCAAGGTCTCGCCATCCGTCGTCCCGGCCTACTCCTTCCGGAGCTCAGCCGCCTTGGCCTGACGTTCGCGGCGTGCGCGGCCGGTCGCCAGCAGGCGCTCGCGCTCGGCCGGCTCGACGCGGCCGTAGCGCTCGCGCCAGCCGGGATCGTCCTTCCAGGCGAACGGCGCCGTTTCGGTCGTGCGCGGGCCGGTGGCCTTTTCCAGCAGGTCGAGCGCCTGCGCCACCACGGTGCACTGCATGTCGCGCCGCCACGGATGGCCGCACGGATTGCCGAGCGGGAAGTCGGTGAAGACGAAGCGCGGCACGCCGCAATGCTCGACCACGTCGCGCGCCGAGCCGATGATCACGGTGGGCAGGCCCGCCGCCTCGAGGTGCCTTGCGACCAGACTCACGGTCTGGTGGCAGACGGGTCAAAGGGCGCAGAGGATCGCGCCGTCGGCGCCGTCCTCGCGCAACCGCGCCAGCACCTCGGGTGCATCCTCCTCCAGGGTCTTGCGCTGGCTGTATTCGGTCGGCACGCCGTGGAAGCGCCGCGCAAGGCCTGCGAAGCGGCCTTCCGCCGCCAGCTCCGCGGCGACCTCGACCGGCAGGTAGGAGCCGCGATCCTTGGTGTGGGTCGATTCTTTGTCCCAGGCGAGATTGTCGGTGAACAGGTCGGCAGGCGGCGGATCGACGTCGCCTGACCAGACATGGCGCACGCCGCGGGCATCCTGATTCGTGAGACCGGGCGGGCTCGCCGTGGTGACGAGCCCCAGCCGCATCGACGCGAGCGGCTTGCCGGGCCTGGCGAAGGGCACGTCGTCATGGTGCGCCCAGACATAGTCGTTGGTGTAGCCGAGCGCGCGGTAGTAGTGCCGCGTGCGTTCCATGTAGGGGACGATCAAGCGCTTCCTCGACTTGCTTTTGATCATCCTGCGCGCGCTTCTCCGGGCCGGCAACCTCGACCGTTCACGGACCGGAACTCTCAGGCCCGGCCGGCGGCCGCTTCGCGCTGGTAGTAGAGAAGATCGAGCTCCGGCGCCGTCTTGCCCAGGCTGGTCAGGATCATGTGGGCCTGGCCGCGGTGATGGGTCTGGTGGTTCAGCCAGTGGTCGAGTGCCGGCATCAGCGCCTGCACGAACTCCTCGGGCGACGAGACGCGGCGATAGCGGATGGTGCCGCCAAGCCTTGCCTCGTCGAGGCCGCCGATCCAGGCGACGATGCGCCGGTCCTCCGCCTCGCGCGCCACACGCAGGTCGGCCAGGCGCTCGTGCACGATCGCGTCCAGCCGGTCGGGCGCCTTGCCATCGCCGGTGAAGCGCTTCATCCAGATATAGTCCGTCGCCAGCAGGTGGTTGAGCGTGCCGTGCATGGACTTGAAGAAGGCGCCGCGGTCGGCGCGGTAATCGGCGTCGGACAGCGCCGCCGCCGCATCGTAGAGCCGGCGGTTGGCCCAGGCGTTGTAGCCGGCGAACGTCCGATAATGTTCCATCATGGCGTGATCGTGACAGCGCGGCCGGCCACTTCAAGATTGATTGAGCCGGTCAACCTGTCTTGGATAGCGTTGGGGGCAGACCCATGACCAGACGAATCGGCATCCTCACCAGCGGCGGCGACTGCGCCGGCCTCAACGCCACGATCCGCGCCGTGGCGCTACGCGCGCACCACGGCCATGGCTGGGCGACGGTCGGCCTGCGCAACGGCACGCTCGGGCTGCTGCAACGCCCCGTGGAAGCGGTGGCGCTCGAGCCCGGCCGGCTCGACGCGGCATTGGCCCGCCAGGGCGGCACGTTCCTCGGCAGCACCAACCGCGGCAACCCCTTTGCCTTTCCCATGCCCGACGGCAGCAGGAAGGATCGTTCGGGCGAGGTGGTCGAAGGGCTGAAGACGCTCGGCCTCGGCGGGCTGATTGGCGTCGGCGGCGACGGCAGCCTCGCCATCCTGCGCCGGCTGCTCGCACCGTCGGGCATACCGTTCGTCGGCATCCCGAAGACCATCGACAACGATGTCGGCCATACCGAGCGCGCTATCGGCTACTCGACCGCCGTCGCCATCGCCACCGAAGCGCTCGACCGGCTGCAGCCGACCGGCGCCAGCCACGAACGCACCATGGTGCTGGAGGTGATGGGCCGCGATGCCGGTCACATCGCCATCGCGGCCGCCATCGCCGGCGGCGCCGACGTGGTGCTGATCCCCGAGGTGCGCTGGCGCCTCGCGCGCGTGGTCGACCACATCGCTGGCCTGCGCAAGGTGGGCCGCACGTCGGCGCTGGTCGTCGTGGCCGAGGCGGCCGGCCAGTCCGACGAGGCGCCCGATACCGAAGGTGATGCGCCGCCGCATGGCGTCGGTGAGTGGCTGGCCCGCCGGCTTGCCCGGGCGACGGGTGCGGAGGCGCGTGCCACGGTGCTGGGCCACGTGCAGCGCGGCGCCATGCCGACGGCGGAGGATCGCCTGCTTGCCTCTGCGCTCGGGGTGCGCGCCGTCGACCTCTTGGCCGAGGGCAAGCGCGACTGCATGGTGGCGTGGTGGAACCGTCAGGTGATCGACGTGCCACTCGACAAGGTCGTCGGCGCGTCGCGGACGGTCGATCCCGACGGCACGTTGGTCCGGACAGCTCGCGCGCTCGGCATCTGCCTCGGCGACGCCTAGCCCAAGCCTTGTGAGGCAAGATCGGCGCGTGAGATCCAGAAGACCTCGCCGTCGCTGAGCTCGGTGTCGAGCCAGAGGAAGGGCAGGCGGGGGTAGGCCGTCTCGAGCGGCCTGCGGCCGCGGCCGATCTCGCAGACCAGGCCGCCGCTCTTCGTGAGGTGCCTGGGTGCCTCGGCCAGGATGCGGCGCACAAGGTCGAGGCCGTCGTCGCCGGCAGCGAGTGCGAGCCGCGGCTCGTGGCGGAACTCCGGCGGCAGCTTCGCCATCCCGCCGGCATCGACGTAGGGCGGGTTGCTGATGATCAGATCGTAGCGCCGGTCCTGGAGCGGCTTGAAGAGATCGCCACGATGGAGCGTGATGCGGTCCCCAAGGCGATGCGCCGCAACGTTGCGTCGCGCCAGCGAGAGTGCTCCGGCGGAGAGGTCGACTGCGTCGATGCGCGCGCGCGGGAAAGCCAGCGCCGCCAGGATCGCCAGGCAGCCCGAGCCGGTGCAGAGGTCGAGGATGTGGCGCGGCCTCGCCACCGGCAGGGCGCCGCCCGCCAGCAGGTCGCCGATGAAGGAGCGTGGGATCAGCGCCCGGCGGTCGATGTGAAAGCGCACGCCCTGCATATAGGCCGCACCCAGCAGGTAGGGCGCGGGCATGCGCAGCGCGATGCGCGCGTCGATCAGGGTGAGAAGACGCGCCCGTTCCGCCGGCATTGGCACGAGGTCGAGCCACGGATCGATGCGATGGATCGGCAGCCTGAGTGCCTCCAGCATCATGAAGGCCGCCTCGTCGACGGCGTTGGTGGTGCCGTGACCGTAAGCCAGGCGGGCGGCCCGGAAGCGGGCGACCGCAAGCCGGAAGAAATCGCCCAGGGTGACGAGAGAGGGTTTGTTGGTGCGTGGCATGCGGGCCTAGACTACCGGATATGGATCGCCGCGCTCTCCTTTTTGCCGGCCTCGCCGCCGCCGTCGCCGCTCCCTTGGCGCACGCCGCGCCGGACATTAAGGTGATCTATGTCGGCGGCTGGGATTGCCAGCCCTGTCTGGCCTGGAAAAACAAGTACAAGGCGGAATGGCTCGCGTCGGCGGAGTTCAGGAAGGTGACCTGGATTGAGGTCGACGCGCCCAAGCTCAAGGAGGCCTATCAGGAACGCTACTGGCCGGGCGAGTTGAAGCCGATTCTCGACCAACTCCCGCGCAAGAGCGGCACGCCGCGGTTCCTGATCGTGCAGAACGGCAACGTTGTGTCGAACGAGTTCGGCGGCAGCAAGTGGGCCAACACCATGGCCGACCTCAAGAAGCGCCTGAAGTAGATCCATGGCCGGTGCGCTCGACGGGTTGGTCGTCCTCGACCTCACCACGCATCTCTCCGGTCCGTTCTGCGGCATGCAACTCGCCGACATGGGCGCCGACGTCATCAAGATCGAAAGCCCGCAGGGCGACGCCATGCGCGGTGCGCCCCCCTTCGTCGAGGGCGAGTCGGCGCCCTTCATGCTATGGAACCGGAACAAGCGCGGCGTGAAGCTCGACCTCAAGAACGCGGCCGACCTCGAGGTCTTCTGGGAGCTGGTCGACGGGGCCGACGTGGTGCTGGAGAATTTCCGGCCCGGCGTGATGAAGCGACTGGGGTTGGACTGGCAGGCGTTGCACGCACGCAATCCGCGCCTCGTCCTGGGCTCGATCTCGGGCTTCGGCCAGACCGGCCCCTACGCGAGCCGTGGTGGCTTCGACCTGATGGTGCAGGCGATGTCCGGTCTGATGTCGGTGACGGGGCCGAAGGACGGGCCGCCTTACCGCATCCCGCTCGCCATCTCCGATGTCGGCGCCGGCCTCTACCTCACCATCGGCATCCTGTCGGCGCTGCAAGCGCGGCATCGGACCGGGGAAGGCCAGTGGGTCGAAACCTCGCTGCTCGAGGCCGCCGTGTCCTTGGGCGTCTATGAGGCGGCCAACTACTTTGCCAACGGCCGCCGCCCGGAGAAGCTCGGCCAGGCCCATCGCGGCTCCTCGCCCTACCAGGTGTTCCAGACCGCCGACGGCTGGCTGACCATCGGCGGGGCCCAGCAGAACTTCTTCCGCAGGCTTTGCGCCCTGATCGGCAAGCCCGAACTGGCCGACGATCCGCGCTTCAAGGCGAACGCCGACCGCGTGCGCAACAACGACCAGATCGTCGCCCTGCTGCAGGCCGAGATCGTCAAGCGCACGACCGACGAGTGGATGAAGATGCTGGAGGCCGAAGGCATCCCGGCCGGACCGGTGCTGCACCATGACGAGGTCTTCGCCGATCCGCAGATCCTGGCGCGTGGCATGGTGGCCGAGGTCGAACATGCCAAGGCCGGCCGGCAGAAGACGCTCGGCGTGCCGCTCAAGCTGTCGGCGACGCCGGGCGGCGTGCGCCGCGCCGCGCCGACGCTCGGCCAGCACGACGATGAGATCCGGCGGAAGAATCGCTAGCCGCCGGCCATGTCGCGCGTTCCCGTGTCGCGCACGCCGCTGCCGATCCTGCCGGACCTGGAGCCGGCCGTTCTGGCGCTCAACAACGACCATGTCGTCGAGCTGTCGTGGCTCGAGCCCGACCGGCTGCAGGTCCTGATCGGACGGGCGTTTTACGCAAGGCGGATCGGCGATCTGGCGGCCTTCCTGCTCGCCTTCGACCAGCGCGCCGACTACGACAGCCCCAACTATCTCTGGTTCCGCGAGCGACATCCGAGGTTCGTCTACGTTGATCGCATCGTGGTCGACCGCCGCGCGCGCGGGCAGGGCCTGGCGCAGCTCCTGTATGAAGATCTCTTCCGGAGCGTCGTCGCGGCGGGCCACGACATGGTCTGCTGCGAGGTGTATTCCGACCCACCCAACCCGGCGTCCGATGCCTTCCACGCCCGACTGGGTTTCGCCGAGGTCGGCGCCGCCTCAATCCATGGCGGCGCCAAATCGGTCCGCTACCTCGCCAAGGTCCTGAAGGCCGACGGCTAGAAGCCGCCGCCGGGCTTCCAGCCGGGTTGCTGCGGGCCCAGCAGCGAACTCGACGATGATGTCGGCGTCGGGGTGATCAGCGACGTGGAGTAGCTTGGCGGCGGGGTGTAGCGGATCACCGTCGGCGGAGGGGGCGTCGGGGCCGACACCGCGTAGCTGCTTGACGCCGCCGCTGGTGCGTACGGGTTCGTCGCATAGGGGTTGGTCGCGTACGGGTTGGCGGCGTACGGGTTCACCGTGTAGTCGGCTGGCGGTTGGTAGGTCGTGCCCGCCGGGGCCGCATACGGCGGCTGCATGCAGCCCGCCGTCGCCGCCGCCAGCAGGGCGGCGGTCAGTACCTTCTGCGCTGCCATTTGTCGGGCACTCCATCGCCGTTCTTGTCCCGGTCGTAACGGTCCGGGATGCCGTCGCGGTCGCTGTCCCGCATCCGCCGGTAGGTCGGCGCCGGCGCGGCGACCGGCACGGCCACGTAGCGCGTCTGGGTCACCACGGTCGGTGCCGAATAGTAGGTCGGGGCCGGGCGGTAGTAGCTCGGCTGGCTGTAGTAGCTGTTGGAATAGCCGTAGCCCGGCGAGCTGTAGCCCGGGCTGTAGCCGTAGGTCGTCGGATAGCCGGCCGATTCAGTGCACCCCGCCGTTACGATCACCAGGCCCGCGGCGGCGAGCCAACTGACGTAGCGCATCCTTCCCTCCACCGGAGACCGCCCGTTCTCGGCGCGGGACGATCCCATGATCGAAGGTTCGGCGCCGACGATGGCGGCGTGTTGGCGCAACTGCGATTTGTTGAAGGCAGTAAACGCTGCCGGCCCCGGACGGGGGATCCGGGACCGGGAGGGCCGCCGTCCTAGAGAGCGCCGGGGGCCGGGCCGCGCGAGGCCTTGGCGTTGAGCTTGGGCGGGTGGGTGACGATCGACTTCAGCGCCGCTGTGGGCTTGCGGAGCTTGGCCAGGTTGGGCAGTGGCCGCGCCAGGCCGGGAATCGACTTGAAGGCCGTCTCCATGGCGTGGGCCGCGCCCAGCACCTCGCCGTCGCCGCGGAAGCGGCCGATCACCTGCAGGCCGAACGGCATCTTCTTGTGGTCGAGGCCGCAGGGCAGCGACACCGCGGGGTTGCTGGTGAGCGTTACGAAATAGACCGACGCCATCCAGTGGTAGTAGTTGCGCAGCTTCCGGCCGTTCATCTCGTCGATATAGAGCTGCTTCCACGGGAAGGGTGAGAAGCCGACCGTGGGGCCCAGCACAAGGTCGTAGTCTTTGTAGAGCTCCTGGAATTTCCTGAAGATCCGCGTCTGCTCGCCGTGCGCCCAGGCGAAGTCGGCGAGGCTGAGCTTGGCGCCGATCTCGTAGTTGGCCACGATGTTGGGGCCGAGCATCTTGCGGTTGTTGGTGTAGGCGTCGTGGTAGCGCGACAGGAAGCTGACGGCGCGGATCACGTCGAAGCAGCGGTCGGCCTGGCCGTAGTCGATCTCGACCCTGTCGAGACGGCGGAACAGGGGCTTCATCGCCTTCATCTTCTCGCGCATCGTGGCGCGGACGCCCTTCTCGACGGGCGCGCCGTTGAAATCCTCGGTCCACGCCACGCGCAGGCTGCCGAGGTCGACCGGCCAGGGTTCGGCGTAGGCCATGGGGTCGAGCGGGAAGGAGAGCGGGTCGGCGTCGTGCTGGCCGATCTGCGTCGCGAAGAGTAGGCAGAGGTCGGCGACCGAGCGGCCCATCGGCCCCAGCACCGAGATCGGCGTCCAGCCCATGGCGCGTCGCTCGACCGCCACCATGCCGGGCGAGGGGCGGAAGCCCACGATGCCGCAATAGGCCGCGGGGTTGCGCAGGCTGCCGCCGGTGTCGGAGCCGGTGCAGACCGGCAAGAGGTCGGTGGCGAGCGCGGCGGCCGAGCCGCCCGAGGAGCCGCCGGCATTGAGCGTCGGATTGAACGGGTTGCCCGTGGCGCCCCACACCGGGTTGCGGCTGTTCGAGCCTGCGCCGAATTCCGGCACGTTGGTCTTGCCGACGATCACTGCGCCCGCCTGGCGCACGCGGCTCACCATCACGTTGTCGTAGCCCGGCACGTAGTCGCGGTAGAGCGGCGAGCCGTAGGTGGTGAGAAGGTCCTTGGTCTCCTCGAGGTCCTTGATGCCGGTCGGCAAGCCGTGCAGCAGCGGCAGGTCCTCGCCGCGGCGCACCGCCGTCTCGGCCGCCTTCGCCTCCTTGCGCGCACGGGCCACGCACATCGCCGTCACGGCGTTCACGGCCGGGTTCACCACCTCGATGCGCTCGAGGCAGGCTTCCAGCAATTCGACCGGCGAAATTTCCTTGGTGCCGATGCGGCGACGCATCTCGACAGCGGACAGCGAAACCAGCTCTTCCTTCGACATTCTTCCCCCTTGTTCGGGCCGGAGCTTAGGGCACGATGCCGGCCGGAGGAAATCAAACATGGCGCATCCGCTTCGCGAGAAGGCCGCGGTCAGCGGTATCGGCGAGACCGCCTATACGCGCGGCACGCCGAAGAGCGGGCTGGCCCTGCAGCTCGAGGCGAGCCTCGCCGCCATTGCCGACGCCGGCCTCTCGCCGCGCGACATCGACGGCGTCGTGCCGTATTTCCCGGGCGGCGGCATCGCCGAGGACTTCATCGCCAACCTCGGCCTGCCCGACCTCAAACTGTCGCTGTTCGTGCCGATGGGCGGCGCCACCTGTGTCGCCGCCATCCAGAGTGCGGCGATGGCGGTGGCCACCGGCGTCTGCAACCACGTGCTGATTGCCGTCGGCCGCACCGGCTATTCCGGCGCCCGCGTCAGCACCCGCCTGCAGCAGTTCCCGCAGTTCGCGCTCGCCGCCGAGTTCGAGGCGCCGATCGGCATGTTCGCGCCGGCCCAGCTCTACGCCCAGGGCGCGCGCCGCCACATGGAGCTCTACGGCACGACGGCGCGGCAGTTCGCCGAGGTGGCCGTCGTCACGCGCCGGCATGCGATCCTCAACGGCAACGTCGTGATGAACAAGCCGCTCACGGTCGAGGAGCATCACGCCTCGCGCATGATCGCCGACCCGTTCCGCCTGTTCGACTGCAGCCTGGAGAGCGACGGCGGCGCCGCCATCGTGATCAGCCGCGCCGACCGTGCCCGCGACCTCAGGAAGCCCTTGGTCACGATCATGGGCGTGGCCGAGGGGCATCCCGAATCGCCGGCCTCGATCGCCCAGCGCCCTGACCTTCTGGAGTTCGGCCTCGTGAAGGCCGCGCCGCGCGCCTACTCGATGGCGGGTGTCGGCCCGACCGACATGGACCTCGCGGAGATCTACGACTGCTTCACCTTCACCGTGATCCGCCAGCTCGAGATCCTGGGCTTCTGCAAGACAGGCGAGGGCGGACCGTTCGTGATGGACGGCCGTATCGCGCTGGGCGGCGATCTGCCGATCAACACCCACGGCGGCCTCTTGAGCCAGGGCCATGTCGTGGGCCTCAACCACGCGATCGAGCTCACCCGCCAGTTGCGCGGCGAGGCCGGCAAGGCCCAGGTCAAGGATGCGGAGCTGGGTCTCGTCACGGGCTACGGCGACATGGGCGACGGCTCGATCGCGATCCTGCGGAGGGCGGCATGAGCACGGCACCCGCACCGGCGCCCGAGCGCCCGCTGCCCGTCCCGACACGCGAGAGCCAGCCCTTCTGGGACGGCATGCGCGAGGGCCGCTTCATGCTCCAGCACTGCTCGTCCTGCGGCAAGGTGCGGCACTATCCGCGGCCGGTCTGCCCGCACTGCTTCTCGATGGACAGCGAGTTCAGGGAAGCGCCGACGGGCGGCATGATCCACACCTGGACGGTCTGCCATCACCCCTTCAACTTCTTCTTCAAGCAGGCGGCGCCCTACATCGTGGCGCTGGTCGACATGGACGCCGGCGTGCGCGTGAATGCGCCGTTGCGCGGCGTCGCGGAAGCCGATCTCAGGATCGGCAAGCGGGTCAAGCTCGCCTTCGAGCCGATCAACAAGGAGGTGACGCTGCCGTTCTTCGTCAGCGAATAGGCGTCAGAGCGCCTTCCGCAGCGTGAGATTGAAGCGGCGGCATCCGGTCAGCGGATGCTCGCCGCTTTTCAATGTGAGCACGCCGTGATGGGCGAGACGCGCCGGCCCGCCCCACACCACGATGTCGCCGTGCCCGAGCGTTACCTTCCTCATCGGGTCGCCGCGCCTCGGCCCGCCGAACTGGAAGGTGGCGGAAAGCCCCAGTGACACCGAGACGATGGGATGGCCGTAGTCGGCCTCGTCGCGGTCCTGGTGCGGCGACAGTTTGGTGCCGGGCTCGTAGCGGTTGATCAGGCAGGCATCGGGCACGAAGCCGGGAAAGCCCGCCTCGGCGGCGGCTTGCTGCGCCAGGGCAAGGAACAGCGCCGGCATGGCAGGCCACGGCCTGCCGCTCGAGGGATCGTCGGCCGTGTAGCGATAGCCCTTGCGGTCGGTGACCCAGCCGGCGCTGCCGCAGTTGGTCATGGCCACCGACATCGCAAAGCCGCCGGGCGTGGTCATCCGCCTGAACGGCGCGTCGGCCGCAACGACCTCGATGGCGGCCAGCAGCGCGCGGTCCTGCCCCGCGGCACGACGGCGCAGCAGCACGGCGCCCGGCGCCAGCGCCTCGGTTCCGCCATCGCTGTCGAACAGGCTCTGCATCGTGTCCCAGATATAGGGCATCATCGGGCCGAACATCAGGAGCAGGGTGATGAAGAGTTTGATCGCAGCCGCCGCCGTGATCGTTGTGACAGGATCGGCTTTCGCCCAATCGGGCGAGGCCTCGCGCGGCCAGCGCGTCTTCAACACCCAGTGCAAGACCTGCCACACGGTGGAGAAGGGCGGCGCCCAGCCGGTCGGGCCCAACCTGAACGGCCTGTTCGGCCGCAAGGCGGGCACGCTCCCGGGCTTCGAGTTCTCCGACGCCATGAAGGCGTCCGGCATCGTCTGGGACGAGGCGACGCTTGCCGAATATGTCCGTGACCCCAAAGCCAAGGTCCCCGCCGGCAAGATGGCCTTCGTCGGCGTGAAGAACCCGGCCCAGCTCGCCGATCTGATCGCCTTCCTCAAGGAGGCAACGAAGTAGTCAGCGCAGCATCGCGCCGACCAGCGTCTGCACGAACCGGTCGACCATCGCCTGGCTGGTCGCGGAGCCCTCGATCCAGTCGAGCTGGAGCTTGAGGAAGTGCTTGCGATAGCCGGTCAGCATCAGCGCCGTGTAGACCGGCTGGCGCGTGCTGCTCTGGAGTCCCGCCAGGGTGACGCAACGGAACACGACGCCGCCCACCGCGCAGTCGGTCGGGCCGCTTGCCGTCTTCAGCCCTTCGTAGCGGTTGTGCTTCGCCGCCTCGTAAATGTCGGCCAGCGAACGATCGAACTGCGCGCGGACCGGCGCGCTCGAGGGGCCGTCCGGGATGTTCTGCACGCCCATCGTGTAGATGTAGACCGTGGCGAGGAATTGCTGGCCGGCCTTGTAGGTCCAGCCATAGCCGAGGTCCGGACGGTCGAAGGACTTGCCGTAGTCCATCGAATGGAGCTTCTGGGCGTTGGCGATCTGCGCCGGGAAGCCGAGGCCCGTCGCCGGATGCCGGTCGGGGGCAGGCACGCGTTGCTGCTGTTGCTACTGTGCCTGCGCGCCGCCCGGACCGGCGGCTGCACCCAGCAGGAGAAGCGCGATCAAGGCGACGCGCAGCATGCTGGCAACCATCGATCTCTCCCTTGCTGGGGAGAATTCTACCCGTGCCCGGTGAAGCTGTCGCGGCAGCGCAAGTAGACGGCGGCCCCCAGCACGAGGCCGACGCCGAGGGCGGCGAAGGCCACGCGATAGGCGAGGTCGCCGGCGCCGAAGGCCTCGACGATGTAGCCCATGCCGGCCGGCAGAATGGCGAGCCCCAGACATTGCGCCATGTTGACCGTCGTGACGCCGCGGCCGGCCAACCGGTCGGGGAAGAGGGCGCGGCCTTGCGCCACGATCACCGTGCCGAAGGCGCAGAAGAAGCAGAAGGCCGAGAGCAGCCCGACCGCCAGCCAGAGCGGCGGGTGCGGCAGCAGCGCCATGACGGCGAGCAGGGCGGCCGAGACCGCGGCGCCGCCCAGCACGACCTTCTTGCGCGAGCGCAGCACGCGGTCCATCGGCCCGTAGGCGAGGATTCCCAGGATCTGCGCCACCGCCATCGCCAGCAGCACGTTGCCGCGTGCCACAGCGTCGAGCCGGTGCACGTCGTGGAGATAGGGGCCGCCCCACACGCCCAGCACCGTGAGCATGGTGGCGTAGGCGAAGAAATGCATGGCGAGCACCGGGACCAGGCCCGGCGTCGTCCAGACCTCGAGCAGGCCCTTGGCAATGGCGGCGAAATTCTCCTTCGTCGCGGCCGGCGTGGGTTGCTCGGGCGGGCGGTCGCGCACCATGGCGTGGAAGCAGATGGCGACGAGCACGGTGACAGCGGCGAGCCCGACGAAGCCCGCGCGCCAGCCCACTGTGTCGGCCACCCAGGCAAGCGGCGTCGCGGCGCCAAGCGTGCCGATGTTGGAGGCGGCGAACACCCAGGAGAGCGCTGCGGCGAGCCTGGCCGGCGGGAACCAGCGCGAGCACAGGAACACCACCGACATGAAGGAGGCGGCGCAGCCCACGCCCACGAGGGCGCGCCCGCCGATCAGGTCGAAGGCGCTGGCCGAGGCGGCAATCCACAGGGCGCCGGCCGTGGCGAGGATGGAGAGCGCCGCCACGGTGCGGCGCGCGCCGAAGCGGTCGAACCACAGGCCGACCGGCACCTGCACGGCGAACAGGGCGAAGAAGAAGGCGCTGCCGGCCCAGCCGAGCTGGCGCGCCGAGAGGTCGAGGTCGCGCACCAGCTCGGGCGCGATCACGCCGTTGGAGACGCGGTAGAACTGGCTGAGGCAGGTGACGGCGATCAGCAGGACAAGGAGGGGTGCTCTCGACGCCATGGCGGCGCCTTGCTACCACGAACCGCGCCGGCGTTCCTTCGGCGTGGGCCGAAGCATCCGGCGACGGGGACGACGATGGCGGCGATCCAGACCCAATGCTGCGTCGTGGGCGGCGGACCGGCGGGCATGATGCTCGGCCTGCTGCTCGCGCGGGCCGGCGTGAAGGTCGCGGTGCTGGAGAAGCACGGCGATTTCCTGCGCGATTTCCGCGGCGACACGATCCACCCCTCGACCACCAACGTTATGGACGAGCTTGGTCTGCTCGACGCGTTCCTGAAGCTGCCGCACCGCAAGGTCGTGCGGTTCGGCGCTCAGTTCGGCGAGGAACGCCTCACCGTCGCCGACTTCTCCCACTTGCCGGTGCGCTGCGGCTACATCGCCATGATGCCGCAATGGGATTTCCTCGACTTCATCGCTGACCAGGGCCGGCGCTACCCGACATTCTCGCTGCTCATGCGCGCCGAGGCGACGGGCCTCGTCGAGAAGGGCGGCCGCGTGGTCGGCGTGCGAGCCACGGTCGATGGCGCCCCGCAGGAGATTCGCGCCGACCTCGTGGTCGGCGCCGACGGCCGCCGCTCGGTGGTGCGCGAGGCCGCCGGCTTCAGGGTGAAGGTCCTCGGCGCGCCGATGGACGTGCTGTGGTTCCGCCTCAGCCGCAAGCCGGACGACAAGGCCGAGACCATGGGCCGCTTCGACAACGGCAGCATCCTGGTGATGCTCGACCGCGGTGACTACTGGCAGTGTGCCTACGTCATCGCCAAGGGCTCGGCGGACAAGGTCAGGGCCGAGGGCATCGCCAGCTTCCGCGCCATCGTTGCGCGCCTGATGCCGTTCCTTTCGGATCGCCTGCACGAGCTCGCGACGGTCGACGATCTCAAGCTCCTCGCCGTGGGCGTCGAGCGGCTGGAGAGATGGTGGAAGCCCGGCCTGCTCTGCATCGGCGATGCCGCCCACACCATGTCGCCGGTCGGCGGCGTCGGCGTGAACATCGCCGTGCAGGATGCGGTCGCCGCCTCGAACCTCCTGGCGGTGCCGCTGCGCGAGGGCAGGCTCCGCGACAGCGACCTTGCCGCCGTCCAGGCCCGCCGCCTGTGGCCGGTGCGCGCGACGCAGGCACTGCAGGTCTTCCTGCAGAACCGCATGATCGCCCCGACGCTCGCCGGCACGCGGCCGCTCCGGGCGCCCCTCGTCGTGCGCCTGTTCGACCGCTTCCCCGTGCTGCGGCGCTTGCCTGCCCGCATGATGGGCATGGGCGTCCAGCCCGAGCATGTGAAGACCGGGCCAGCCTGAACCGGCCTGAAGGTCCTTCCGGGGCGCTTAATCTAGATCAAAGCGCTCGGCGACCGTCTGCGCAAACTTTCCCCGAACCGCGGTCCGGAGCGAGGAGGAGAGCATGAAAGTCAGCGACGTGATGACGTCGACCGTGTTGACCATCAGGCCCGAGGCGACCGTGCTCGAGGCGGCACGCCTGCTGCTGGGCGAGCGCATCAGCGCGCTGCCGGTGGTCGATGCCACAGGCAAACTGGTCGGCATCCTGAGCGAGGGCGACCTCATCCATCGCGCCGAGATCGGCTCGGAAAAGGTGTCGTCGCGCTGGCGAACGCTGTTCGCCGAGGGCGGCAAGCTGGCGCGGGATTTCCTGAAGGCCCATGGCCGCACCGTCGCCGAAGTGATGACACCCCGGGTCGTGACGGCAACGGAGAAGATGGACCTCGCCGAAGTGGCAGGCCTCATGGACGAGCATCGCGTCAAGCGCCTGCCGGTGGTGCGTGATGGCCGCCTGGTCGGCATCGTCAGCCGCGCCAACCTGTTGCAGGCCCTGGTGTCCCATGCGCCGGCTCCAGCCGCCAAGGCGGTTTCGGATGCCGATCTGCGCCGCCAGATCCTGACCCGCATCCAGGCCGAGCCGTGGGCGCAGACCGCCGTGCGCAACGTCATCGTCTCCGACGGCAACGTGGAATTGTGGGGCCACGCCGAGACCCACGCCCAGTGCGAGGCGTTCGGCGTGTTGGTGAAGGATATCCCGGGCGTGAAGTCGGTGGTAAACAACATGGCCACCACACCGCGCGGAGCCTACCTGCTGTGAACGTCGCGATAGGCAGCCTTGTCGTTGCATTGGCCCTGGTGCCCGGCGCGGCGGCCGGCCAGGACATCGACCGCGGCCGCGCCTTGGCCGAGCGCTGGTGCGGCAACTGCCATGTCGCCGACCGGACGGCGACCGCTGCCCGCGCCGACGGCCTGCCGACCTTGCCGGCGATCGCCAACAATCCAGACATGACCGCGGCGAAGCTGCGCGGGTTCATGTCGGCAGCGCACGGCCGCATGCCCGATCTCTCGCTCGGCGCGCGCGATCAGGATGACCTGATCGCCTACATCCTCAGCCTGCGCGCGAAATAGGCCCGCCTGCCTGGCCTAGTCGAGCGGCTGGCCGTCGAGCTGCTTGTCGAAGGCGAGGTCGTCGTTCAGGCACCATTGCTCGGCGACGCGCCCCTCCTCGATCCGGAAGATCGAGAGCTCGTCGACGACGAGCTCGCGGCCGGTCGGCGGGCGCGTGCCGAAGGGACCGAGATGGGTGGCGGTGGAGTGATAGCGCACCGCGACCTTGTCGCCGTCGACCACCATGTCGTCGATATGCTCGCACCAGTCGGGGAAGCCGGTGCGCAACTGCTCGATGGCGCGCCGGATGCCGTCGTGGCCGTCGCGCGGCTCGCTCCTGCCCCAGCCCTTCGGCATGTGGGCGACGAAGTCCGGCGCATAGATCTCCGGAATCGAGCCGAGGTCGCCTCCGCTCCATAAGGCGTGGAGGCGCTCGATCAGCGCGCGGGCCGCGGCTCGATCCACGGAGCTGCTACTTGACCGAGGCCGCGGCCCTGGCCTGGCGCACCGCCAGCGCCAGCGCCGCGCCGAGATCGCCCAGCAGCTTCGCGCCGGCTTCGTCGGTGAACTTGCCGTCGGCGAACTTGGTGTGCGCCGCGCCGATCATGATCTCGGGCTTGTTCACCGGCCTTCCGTCGAGGAACACCAGCATCTGGCGCAGGTGATACTGCGCGCGCCCGCCGCCCAGCGGGCCCATCGAGGCGCTGAACAGCGCGGTCGGCTTGCCCGCGAAGGGCTGCGGGGTCATGCGCGACAGCCAGTCGATGGCGTTCTTCAGCACGCCCGGGATCGAATAGTTGTATTCGGGGGTCGCGAACACGATGCCATCGGCTTCCAGCATCGCCTTCTGCGCGGCCTGCACCTTGTCCGGGAAGCCCTTGGCCTGGACGTCGGCGTCGTAGAGCGGCCAGTCGCCGATCTCGATCGTCTGGCAGGTCGTGCCGGCCGGCAGGCGCTCGACGAAGGCCTGCAGCGCCAGGCGGTTGAACGAGGCCTTGCGCAGGCTGCCGCAGAAGGCCGCGAGTTTGATCTGCTCGGACATGCAAAGGGTTCCTTTGTCAGGGAATGGGCAGACGGCTACATAGGAGGCCGCTCGAAGGTTGGCAAACGCCGAGGGGTCGATGATGCGTTCCGCGATGGTGACCAGTGCACTCCTGGTGACGGCGCTCGCCCTGCCGGCCGCAACTTCCGCCCAGAGCCAGCCGCCCAACACCTGGATCATGTCCTGCACGCAGGAGGGCGGCCGGGATTGCGGTGTACAGGCGACGATCGACGGCAACAGCCTGCTCGGCCAGTTCCTCGTCGTGCGCTACTCCGCGGCCTACCGGAAGTTCTCGGTGGTCGGCGACGGCATGGGCCAGCAGGCCAGCATCCAGGTCGACTACAACCCCTTCATCTCGACCAGCATCTGCGGTCAGGGCATCTGCCAGTACAACGACGGCAAGTCGGTGCAGCTCCTCGACCAGATGCGCCGCGGCTCGCAGATCACCGTGCAGATCCAGCTCCAGGGCACCATGGCCGGCCCCTTCCAGCAGACGCTGAGTGGCTTCGACAACGAACTGCAGAAGGCCCTTGTCGCCCAGCGCGGCGGCTGACAGCCCGGACTACTTCAGCGCCCGGATGCACTTCAAGAAGGCGTTGCCCAGCGCCATGGTGCCCTCCAGCCCCAAGACCCAGTCGGCCGCGCCGCTCTTGTCGAACTTGATGCGCATCACGCTGCTTTGACGGAACTCCTGGAAGAAGCGATCGATCTCGTCGCGTTTGACGCTGATCTCCAGGCCCGTATCGCCGTCGCTGAAGCGCATGCCGGTCGCGGTCGCCCGCCACGCCGGATTGTTGTCGAAGCGCAGCGTGACCGGGATCCTTTCCTTGGGCTCGGCCGGGAAGCCTTTCGCGCCGAGTTGGATCGTGAAGGTATTGTCTCCACCGAACTGTTTCAGCCCGAAGTACTTGCCCGCTGGTTCGGCCGACAGGCCGCACACGGGCTCGCCGCTCTCCGTCGTGCCGCCAAAAGCGGCCCAGCTGCCCGATCGTGCCAGGATTTCCGTCTTGGCATCGACGGCAGGCGCGGCAAGCAAGACGGCGGCGACTGCCGCGACACCTGCAGTAAGCTGTCTCATGCCGTGGTCCCCCTCCCCGATTGCCCCGGCGGCCCCAATTTTGCCGGAGGCCTTGAAGCGTAGAGCGGCCGCGACGGCAAAGCGAGCCCTTGCCCGGGCGGCGAAGGGTCGAGGACGATTGCGGCTGGGGGTTGGTTGGCAAGCTCCGGCGGCCAATGCAACATGATGCGGCCTTCCCGGGTCGGGAGGCCGCTCGAAACGTACCAAAGGCTGCATGTCGACATGCCCGCTCTTTCAACGCTGACGATTACCGCGCTTGCCGACAAGTCCGGCGTCGATGTCGAGACGATCCTTTCCTACCTGCGTCTCGGGCTGATCACGAAACCCTGGCGCACCGTCAACGGGCTGCAGCTTTACCCGGTCGACGAGGTCGAGCGGGTGATCTTCGTCAGCCGGGCGACGGAGCTCGGTTTTCCCGTGGCGTCCATCCGCGAGATGCTGGGCGTCGGCCGCAAGAAATCCCAGACCTGCGGCGACATCTACGCCATCGCCGAGCGGCAGGTCGCCGACATCAGGCGCCGCATCGCCGACCTCAGGCGCATGGAGGAGGCGCTGATGCCGCTTCTCGAGACCTGTCCGCGGCGCGGCGGCCTTGCCAATTGCCCCATCCTCGGCGCGCTGTCGCGCCGCGACGAGGCGCCGGCGGACCTCGGCGCGGCGGCGTCCTGACGGGCGTGACGCGGCCGGCTACTCGAGCTTGCGGGCAAACAGCCAGGTGGCGTAGGCGAGAGTCACGGCGGCGATGATCGCCATCGGCCAGAGCTGGTGCCAGGCGATCGCCCAGTCGATATCCTGCAGGAAGACGCCGCGGCTCAGGATCATCATGTAGCGGATCGGGTTCACGTAGGTGAGCGCCTGCGTCCACTCCGGCATGTTGGCGATCGGCGAGATGAAGCCCGACAGCACGGTCGCCGGCGACAGCAGGAGGAAGACCCCCAGGATCGCCTGCTGCTGGGTCTTGGCGATCGAGGAGATCACGAGGCCGATGCCGATGGCCGCCAGGACGAACAGGATGACGGCGACGTGGAACAGCAGCACGTTGCCGATGAACGGCACTCCGTAGGCGAGGGCCGCGATCGCGGCGATCACGTTGGCCTCGACGAAGCCGATGCACAACGCCGGCACCGTCTTGCCCAGCAGGATTTCCATCGGCCGGAGCGGCGTCACGAGGAGCTGCTCGAAGGTCCCGAGCTCACGCTCGCGCGCCACCGACAGGGCGGTGATCAGCATGGTCGCCACCATGGTGAGGAGCGCGGTGAGGCCCGGCAGGATGAACCACCGGCTCTCGAAATTGGGATTGAACCAGGCCCTGGTCTCGATCTGCAGGTCGGCGGCGGCCCGTCCGAACCGCCGCTCGAGATTGAAGCGCTCGACGATGCCGACGGCGTAGCTCTGCACGATCAGCGAGGTGTTGGAGCGCCGCCCGTCGAGCAGAAGCTGGACCCGGGCCGGCCGGCCGGCCGCCAGGTCGGCCGAGAAGGTCTGGCCGATGTGGAGCACGGCCTTGACCTGCTGGGCGTTGATCGCCCGCTCGACGTCGCGCGGATTGTCGTAAGTCGCGGCGACCCGGAAGGCGGTGGAGTCGGCGAAGCGGCCCACCAACTCGTTGGCCGGCCGGGCGCGATCCTCCTGCCAGACGCCGAGCGCCACATCCGTCACGTCGAAGGTGGCGGCGCTCGCGAACAGCACGAGCTGCACCAGCGGCGGGACCACGAGCACCATGCGGCTCTTGCGGTCCTTCCAGAGCGTCAGAAATTCCTTGAGGATCAGCGAGCGTATGCGACGCCACATGGCCGGCTACTCGAGGCTGCGTCGCGTGCGGGCAACCGCCACCGCGAGGATGAGGACGGCGAAGGCGAGGAGCGCCGCGAGGTTGGGCAGCAGCACCGGCCACACCGTGCCGGCGAGGAACAGCGTCTGCAGGCTCGAGACGAAGTAACGGGCCGGAAACACCGTGGTGGCGGCCTGGATCCAGCCCGGCATGCTCTCGATGTCGAACATCAGGCCGGACAGGATGAGCGCCGGCATGAAGGTGATCAGGAAGGCGAGCTGGGCCGCCACGAACTGGCTGCGGGCGACGGTCGAGATCAGGAGCCCCATCGCCAGCGAGACGATCAGGAAGACCGACGAGACGCCGACCAGCACGGCAAACGAGCCGCGGAACGGCACCTCGAAGACGAACAGGCCGATCGTCACCGAGACGGCGAGCCCGCCCAGCCCCAGCACGAAGTAGGCCACCAGCTTGCCCATCATGAGCTCCGTCATGCTGGCGGGCGTCACCATCATCGCCTCCATGGTTCCGCGCTCCCACTCGCGGGCGACCACCAGCGCCGTCAGCAGCGCGCCGATCATGGTCATCACCATGGCGATGAGGCCGGGCACGATGAAGTTGGTGCTGCGGATCTCGGGATTGAACCAGTAGCGGTGCTCGACCGACGCTGCCGGCGCCGCCGCCTTGGCCCGATCGCGGCGATGGCCGAGCAGCCACACCGCCACGACGCCCTGGGCATAGCCGGTCACGATGCGGGCGGTGTTGGCATCGACCCCGTTGACGATGATGGCGATGTCGGCGGTGCGGACCGGGTCGATGACGTGGCGCGAGAAATCGCTGCGCAGCACGGCGAAGCCCGAGATGTCGCCGCGCATCAGCGCCGCCTCTGCCTCGCGGGCGGTGAGGAAGGAGACGGGCCGGAAATAGGGTGTGTTGGCGAAGGCGTGATAGAGGCCGGCCGATTCGACGCTGCGGTTCTCGTCGACGACGCCGAAGCGGACCTTCCTTGCATCGAGCGAAATGCCGAAGCCGATCAGCAGCAGCAGAACCACTGGCATGACCAGGGCGATGGCGATCGAGGAGGGATCGCGCACGATCTGCACGAACTCCTTGCGCAGCAGGCCGCGGAACCGGCGGCCGGGGAGGAGGTCGGAGGCGCTCATGCCGCTTGTGGCCGGCTGTTGGCAGCGTGGTTGGCGGCATCGTGGGCGGCGATCAGGCCGACGAAGGCGTCCTCGAGCGTGGGCTCGGGCAGCGCCTCGGTGGCGAAGCGCCGCTTGAGATCGTCCGGGCTGCCGCTGGCGATCATCTGGCCGGCGTAGATGATTCCCAGCCGGTCGCAGTATTCGGCCTCGTCCATGAAGTGCGACGTCACCAGCGCCGTCACGCCCTGGTCGGCGAGCGCGCCGATGCGCGACCAGAACTCCCGCCGCATCAGCGGATCGACGCCCGAGGTCGGCTCGTCGAGGAACAGGACCCGCGGCTCGTGCAGGAGCGCGGCGGCCAGCGCCAGCCGCTGCTTGAAGCCGAGGGGCAGCATGCCCGCTTCGAGGTGCGTCACGGAGCCGAGATCGAACGCGTCGAGTGCCCAGGCGATGCGGTCGCGGCGCCGCCTGCCGTCGAGACCATAGACGCCGCCGAAGAACTCGAGATTGTCGGCGACCGAAAGATTGCCGTAGAGCGAGAAGCGCTGCGACATGTAGCCGATGCGCTCGCGCGCCGTGGCGCGGGCCCGGCGCAGGTCGATGCCGGCCACGCGCGCCTGTCCGTGGCTGGGTGCCAGCAGGCCACACAGCATGCGGAAGATCGTCGACTTGCCCGCCCCGTTGGGGCCCAGCAGGCCGAAGATCTCGCCGGGGGCGACGTCGAAGCTGACGCGGTCGACGGCCCGGAACGCGCCGAAGTCGCGGCTGAGGTCCCGGGCCTCGATGGCTGCGCCGTCGGCCGGGCGGGCCGAGCCATTGAGGGCGCCGGCCATCGGCGCCGCCTGCGACTTCTCCTGCAGGAGGCTCACGAACGCGTCCTCGAAGCGCGGCCGCGTCGGACGCGGCGCGGCGTCGCCGTCCGCCCGTACGGGAAAGGCGGCGCCGTCATGCAGCACCACGCGAACGCTCGCACCCTGGATGGTCGCGTCGACCACGACGGGATCGGCGGCCAGGCGGCGCTGCATCGCATGACGGCGGTCTGGCGGCGCGTCGACCAGGAAGGCGCGGCCCTCGAGCCGGCGCGTCAGGTCGGCGGGCGATCCCGAGGCGAGCAGCCGTCCGGCCTGCAGCAGCAGGAAGCTGTCGCAGCGGTCCGCCTCGTCGAGATAGGCCGTGCTCCACACCGCGGCGACGCCTTCGCCGGCCATGGTCCGCACGATGCGCCAGAGTTCGCGCCGCGAGGCCGGATCGACGCCGGCGCTCGGCTCGTCGAGCAGCAGCAGCTTCGGCCGCGCGAGCAGGGCGCAGGCGAGCCCCAGCTTCTGCTTCATGCCGCCCGAAAGCTTGCCGGCGAGCCGGCCGGCGAAGGGGGCGAGGCCGGTGAAGCCGAGCAGGGCGGCAAAGCGTTCGCGCCGCGTCGCCTCGTCGAGCTCGTGCAGGTCGGCGTGCAGGGAGAGGTTCTCGTCGACGCTGAGGTCCTCGTAGAGCCCGAAGCGTTGCGGCATGTAGCCGATGTCCCGCTGCACGCCGCTCGGAACGCCGTCGTGGCCAAGTACCGCGATCTTGCCGCCATCGGGCATCAGCAGGCCCGCGATCAGGCGCAGCAACGTCGTCTTGCCGGCGCCGTCCGGTCCCACGAGGCCGGTGATCTGGCCGGGCAGGATCGAGGCGGTCACGTCGTCGAGCGCCGTCGTCGGGCCGAAGCGCTTGGTCAGGCCCTGCAGGACGACGGCGGGTGCCGACGCTGCCATGACGGCTATTTCCCGAGCGGGATGCGGATGGTGACCGGCATGCCCTGGCGGAGCCGGTCGTCGGGAGCCTTGATGAAGACCCGCAGGCGATAGACGAGCTGGCTGCGCAACTCCGGCGTCTCCACCGTCTTGGGCGTGAATTCCGCCGTCGGCGAGATGAAGCCGATCCATCCGTCGTAGCTGCGGCCGAGATCGGTGTCGGTGCTGACCGTGACCGCCATGCCTGGGCGTATGCGGCCGAGGTCGGGCTCGGGGATGTAGGTCCGCACCCAGAGCTTGTCGGTGAGCGTCACCGTGAAGATCGGGTTGGCGGGGCTCACCATCGCGCCGGGCTCGACGATGCGGCTGAGCACGACTCCGTCGGAGGGGGCCTTCAGCACGGTGTCCGTCAGCCGACGTTCGGCCAGCGACAGGATCGAGTGCTCCGAGCGCAGCAGCGCCTTGGCCTGTTCGATGTCCTCCGCGCGCGGACCGAGTTCGGTGAGCCGCGACGCCTGCTGCGAGACGTCGAGGCGCGCACGCGCGGTGTCGTAGGCATTCTTGGCCTCGTCGAAGAGCTGGCGCGAGACGTTGCCGCCGGCCAGCAGCTCGGTGCGGCGCTTGAGCAGCAGCTCGGCGTCGACCACCGCCGCCTTGTTGGCCTCGACCTGGGCGCGGTCGCGGGCGATCTCCTCGGGGCGGCTGCCGGTCTCGAGCCGCCGAACGACCATCTCCTGGGCCTCGAGTCGGGCGCGGGCCAGCGCGACGGCGTCCCTGTAGGTGTCGTCCTCGAGCAGGGCCACGGTCTCGCCGGCCTTGACCGGATCGCCCTCCTCCTTGCGCAGCTCCTTGAGGCGGCCGTTGGCATTGAAGGCAAGGTCGACCTGGCGGATGTCGACGTTGCCGTAAAGCGTGAGCCGGTCGGCCGGCTGCTGCGGCCAGTAGCGGAAGCCGACCACCGCCAGAGCGGCCAGGACGACCACGCCGGCTCCCACGAACGCCCAGCGCCTTTGTGCACTCACCATGGCCGGAACCCTGCCTGAACTTACGCTGATGTTAGTTGGTCCCGCGCCAGGCGGAACGCCTTGATGTCGGTCAACGGCGCCCGAACTGGATCGCATCAACCGGTTGGGTCTTGACAGGATAGGCATCTGTCATCATGTACTATCCTATCGTGTGGAAGTGCTTGATATGTCCCGGCAACCGGCCGCCTGCCGTACGTTGGTCGCACGCAAATGTCCCGTTCTGCGGGACATGGATTCCGGACCTGGAGTGAATCCGGCTGATGGAACAGGGGGTTAGCGGCCCTGGCCGAAGAATGTCCCGGGGCGTCCGTCTTTTTACAATGTCCCGTTTTGCGGGACATCACCTTTCGCGCCGATAGAGGAAGCAGTTGTCGGCCTTGGGCATGTTGATGCTCTCGTAGTAGCTCATGGCCGTCGGCGCGGAGAGGAGCAGCGTCGTGGTCAGCGGACCGCCCGCCTGCTGGCGCGTCTCCGCGATCAGGCGACGGCCGATGCCCTGGCCCTGGCAGGCGCGGTCGACGGCGAGGTCGGAAAGGTAGCAGCAGAAGCAGAAATCGGTGAGCGAGCGGGCGAAACCCACCAGCCTGCCGTCCTGGCGCGCGGTGAGGATCAGGTTGGCGTGGGCCAGCATGCGCTCGATGCGGCCACGGTCGGCGACCGGGCGGTTGAGCCCCGACTTCCGCACGACGTCGATGTATTCGTCGGCGCCGAGAAAGTCCTCGCGGGCGTAGATCGTGTTCATTGCGTCAGCCATCTCCTCAATGCCGCCGAGACCTCGGCCGGCTTCTCCAGCGGCGCCATGTGGCCGCATTCCTCGAAGACGACGAGGCGCGCGTTGGCGATGTCGGCCGCCATCTCCTGGGCGCGGCGCACGGGCGTCGGCTGGTCCTGGCGGCCGACCATGACGACGGTCGGCACCTCGATGTCGACCAGCAGCGGCCGGCTGTCGGCGCGGCCCAGGATCGCGGTCTGCTGGCGCACGAAACCGTCGCCGCCGATCTCCTGGGCCATCTCGAAGATCGGCTGGGTGACTTCGGGATCCTGGAGGCGCGACGGGTGGACGATCTGCGGCAGCAGCGCCGGATGCACGCCGTGGAAGCGACCGATCCGGGTTTGCTCGATGAAGGCGCGGCGGCGCCGTGCGGCCTCGGGCGAATCGGGCGCGGCCTGGGTGTCGATCAGCGCGAGGCGCTGCACGCGCTCGGGCGCGCGTCGGAAGATTTCTAAGGCGACGTAGCCGCCCATCGAGAAGCCGACCAGCGCGAAGTCGGGCGGCGCCTGGGCGAGCACGGAGTCGGCGATCGCACCCATGCTGTCGTGGTGCCACAGCTCGGGGATGGTGATGTCGGCGATGTCCTGCAGCGCCTCGGCCTGGTGTCGCCAGAGGCGGCGCGTGTTGAGCAGGCCGGGCAACAGGACGAGTGGCGAACGCGGCATGTCGGGCCTCCCCCGGGGCTCGGCCTAGATCTGGATCTGGTTGCCGAGTTCGATAGCGCGGTTGGGCGGAATGCGGAAGAAGGTCTTGGTGGCGGAGGCCGAATGCGAGAGCGAGATGAACCAGTCGCGGCGCAGGCGGCCGAGCCGGGAGTGCTGCGAGGGCACCAGCGTCTCGCGGCCGAGGAAGAAGCTGGTCTCCATCTCGTCGTAGGCGATGCCGTGCGGGCGGCAGGCGCGCAGAGCCTCGGGGATGTCGGGCTGCTCGGTGAAGCCGTAGTGGGCGATCACGGTGTGGAAACCCTTGCCCAGCCGCTCGACCTCGACCCGGTTGGCCTCGGAGACCACCGGGACGTCCTTCGTGTCGACCTGCAGGATGATGATGCGCTCGTGCAGGATCTTGTTGTGCTTGAGGTTGTGCAGGAAGGCGGCCGGCGTATGGGTGGCGTCGGCGGTCAGGAAGACGGCGGTGCCGGCGACGCGGTCGGGCACGCGCTCCATGCGCTCGAGGAACTGCTTGAGCGGCAATGCGCCCTCGCTCATCTCGGCCGCGACGAGGCGGCGGCCGCGCCGCCAGGTGGTGATGGTGAAGTAGATCAGGAAGGCCACGACCAGCGGCAGCCAGCCGCCGTCGGGGATCTTGAGCGCGTTGGCGATGAAGAAGGCAAGGTCGGGAACGGCGAGGAGCCCGAACACGGCGGCGGCGAGCGGCCACGACCAGCGCCATACCAGGATGGCGACCGCCGAGGCGAGCGCCGCATCGACCAGCATGGCGCCGGTGACGGCGAGGCCATAGGCGCCGGCCAGCGCGCCCGAAGAGCCGAAGCCCACGACCAGCGCCACGACGCCCGACATCAGCAGCCAGTTCACCCGCGAGATGTAGATCTGGCCGATCGCGGTGTGGGACGTGTGCTTGATGTCCATGCGCGGCAGGTAGCCGAGCTGGATCGCCTGGCGGGTCAGCGAGAACACCCCGGTGATGACCGCCTGCGAGGCGATCACGGTGGCCAGCGTGGAAAGCCCCACCAGGACGATGATGTAGTCGTCCGGCACCAGCGCGAAGAAGATGTGGTGGAGCAGTTCCGGGCTGGCGATGATCAGCGCGCCCTGGCCAAAATAGTTGAGCAGCAGCCCCGGCATCACGAGCGCCAGCCAGCCGGTGCGGATCGGGCTGCGCCCGAAATGGCCCATGTCGGCGTAGAGTGCCTCGGCGCCCGTCACGACCAGCACGATCGAACCGAAGGTCCAGAAGACGCCGAAGCCCTGGTCGGCGATCAGCTTCACCGCATGGAGGGGATTGATCGCGTACAGCACGGCCGGATTCTTGGCGATCTGCCAGGCGCCGAGCACGCCCAGGACCACGAACCACAGCAGCATGACCGGGCCGAACAGCCGGCCGACGTCGGCGGTGCCGCGCGCCTGCAGCATGAACAGCCCGACCAGGATGACCAGCGACAGCGGGATGACCAGCGGCGTGAAGGCCGGTGTTATCGCCGAGAGGCCCTCGACGGCGCTCATCACGGACATGGCGGGGGTGATGATCGCGTCGCCGTAGAACAGCGCCAGTCCGATCACGGCGAGCAGGGTGACGGCGTGTCGGACCCTGCGCGCCTTGCCGTTCAGGCCGCGCGTGGCGAGCGTGGCCAGCGCCAGCACACCGCCCTCGCCCTTGTTGTCGGCGCGCATGATGAGCGCGACGTATTTGATCGTGACGGTGAGCGTGACGGCCCAGAACAGCACCGACAGCACGCCCAGCACGTGCTCGGGCGTCGGCGTGAGCCCGTGCTGGAAGGACTCGCGCATGGCGTAGAGCGGGCTGGTGCCGATGTCGCCGAACACCACGCCCAGCGCGCCCACGATGAGCGCGGCGCCCGCGGCATGCGGCGCCGGCTTGCTGTGGTCGCCGGCTGTGCCGGTCTGGGATTGAGAGGTGTCGGCTGGTGCCATGAGATGAAACGCCGCCTGGGACGGCGGCGCGGCGAGGATTTGCGCCCGGGCCTTCCGCCTGTCAACGCGCCAAATCGGGTGTCACCGCGACTAAAGCGCTTGACTCGCACGGGCCGCGCAGGCGGGCTTGGCGCATGACCGAGCACATCGACGTCAGCCAACCCCGCCTCTACCGCGAGGATTGCTGGCGGCCGCACTTCGCGCGGCTGCGCCGCGAGGATCCGGTGCACCGCCACGAGACGAGCCCGTTCGGCCCCTACTGGTCGGTGACGCGCTACGCCGACATCATGAAGGTCGAGCTCGACCACGCGACCTTCTCCTCGGCCTCGGAGCTGGGCGGCATCCAGATCACCGACCAGCCGCAGGGCGAGGAGCTGCCCAACTTCATCCGCATGGACCCGCCGCGCCACACCGCGCAGCGCAAGACCGTGGCGCCGATCGTGGCGCCCACCAACCTTGCCAACATGGGGGGCCTGATCCGCGAGCGCACGGCCGCGGTGCTCGACGGCCTGCCGCGCAACGAGACCTTCGACTGGGTCGATCGTGTCTCGACCGAGCTCACCGCGCTGATGCTGGCCACCCTGTTCGACTTCCCGCAGGCCGATCGCCGCAAGCTGACGCACTGGTCCGACGTCGCCATCGCCAACATCGAGGCCGAGGACGCGGTGGTGAAGTCCAACGCCGAGCGCATGGCCGAGCTGACGCGGATGGGCGAGACGATGGCGGCGCTATGGAAAGAGCGCGCCGCCCAGCCGCCCAAGTTCGACCTGATCTCGATGATGGCGCACAGCGAAGCCACCCAGAACATGCCGTCCAGGGAGTTCATCGGCACGTTCGGGCTGCTGATCGTCGGCGGCAACGACACGACGCGCAATTCGATGAGTGCCGGCCTGATGGCCGCGTTCGACAATCCGGCCGAGATCGACAAGGTGCGGGCCGATCCGGCGCTGATGCCGAGCCTGGTGTCGGAGATCATCCGCTGGGCAACGCCGGTGATTCACATGCGGCGCACCGCGCGCCAGGATTGCCAGCTCGCCGGAAAGGCGATCCGAGCCGGCGAGAAGGTCGTCATGTGGTACGTCTCGGGCAACCGCGACGAGGCCGCGATCGAGGAGCCCGAGCGCTTCGTGGTCGGCCGGCCCAAGGCGCGTCAGCATCTTTCCTTCGGCGCCGGCATCCATCGCTGCGTCGGCGATCGCCTGGCCGAGATGCAGATCCGCATCCTGTGGGAGGAACTCTTGAAGCGCGACCTCGCGATCGAGATCGCGGGTCCGCCGGTGAGGCTCTACTCGAACTTCATCCGTGGCATCAGATCCCTGCCCGTCAGGATCCGCGCCTGACCGTCTGGACACCCGAGGCGAAGGCCTGCTGCAGCAGCCAGACGTCGCCCGCGATCGAGACGAAGTCGTAGCCGAGCTTCACGAACTGCGCCGCCTGCCTGGCATCGACCGCGAGCCGGCCTGCCGACTTGCCGTGCTTCTTCGCGGCGGCGATCGTCGCCTGCTCGGCCTTCAGGAAGTCGGGATGGTCGAAAGCGCCGGGCTCGCCCATCGCCACACTGAGGTCGTTGTGACCGAGCCACAGCATGTCGACGCCGGGCAGGGCGGCGATCTCGCCGGCTGCGGCCGCGCCGCGCGGATCCTCGACCTGCAGGATGAGGACGGTGCGGGCGTTCTGCTCGGCGAAGCGCGGCAGCAGCGGCTCGGAGCGCATCGCGAAGCGCTCGTGGGCGAGGCCCAACGCCACGCCGCGGGTGCCGTCGGGCCAATACTTGGCGGCCTCGAGCACGGACTTGGCCTGCTCGACCGACGAGACGATCGGCACCATCACGCCGTCGGCACCGGTATCGAGCGCGCGGCTGATGTGGTGGCGTTGCTGGCTCGGCACGCGCACGACCAGCGGCAGGTTCGCAGCCTGACAGTAGCGCACCACCTGGCGGACGGTCTCGAAGGAGAAGCCGGTGTGCTCCATGTCGAGCACGGCGAAGTCCGCGCCGGCCGCCTTCAGGATCTGGCCGATGCCGGGAGTGGCGAACTCAAACAGAAAGGTCCCGATCTTCGCCGGCGCGGTGCCGACCATTGCTCGCAGGCTGTCCGTTGCCATCGTCGTCCCCTCCGAGCTTCCGCCCGTCGTTTCTCGCTGCGGCTCGCACCATAGTGGGCGTTTGCGCTGCGGCTCAACAGAAACCGCTGCGTTGACCCGCCCTGCGGCGCGTCCGCCAATCGACTGTCATGGATCCGGTGCTGCTCTACGGCCTCGTCGTCTGTTCGGCTATCGCCCATTCGATCTGGAATGCGCTGGTGAAGTCGGCCGGCGATCGCGTGTTGACGATGGCGGCGATCCGCGCCGCCGGCCTCGCTCTCGGGCTCGTCGCCCTGCCGTTCGTAGAGTGGCCCGCGGCGTCGAGCTGGAGATGGCTCGGTCTCACCGCCTGCGTGATGTTCGGCTACTACGCGCTGCTGATCCGCTCCTATGGCCTGGGCGACATGAGTGTCGTCTATCCGCTGGCCCGCGGCACTGCGCCGGTGGTAGCGACGATCGCCGCCTTTCTCGTCATCGGCGAGCAGTTGAGCGTCGCCCACTTGGTGGCGGTCGGTCTGATCTCGCTCGGCATCATGGCGCTGTCGTTCGGCGCTGGCGCGAGCCTGCCTGCCGTGGGCTTCGCCTTGGCGACCGGCGTGTCAGTCGCCGCCTACAGCTTCTTTGGCGGGCTGGGCGTTCGCGCGGCCGGGACGGTGCTGGGTTTCCAGGCCGTTCTCGAAATCGTGACCGGAGCCGGCATGCTGAGTTACGTCGCGCTAACGCGCTGTGCCGACGTGCCGGCCTATGTACGGCGCCACGGCGCGATTGGGCTGCTCGCCGGCGCGGTCTCCGTTGGCGGTTTCCTGGCTTTTCTATTTGCGGCGCAAAGCCTGCCGCTCGGCCCCGTGGTGGCGTTGCGCGAGACCAGCGTCCTGTTCGGCGCCGTGATCGGCGCGATCGTCCTCAAGGAGGGGTTCGGCGCCCGACGCATCGTGGCTGCAGCATCGGTTGCGGGCGGCATCGCTCTGCTTGCCGCTTTGCGGTGAGGAGGATTAGGGTCCTCCGTCTCATTTCAATATGTTCGAAGGGAGTGAACAATGAAGCTCTATTACATGCCCGGCGCCTGCTCGATCGGCATCCACGTGCTGTTGGAGGAGATCGGCAAACCCTACGACGTGCACAAGGTCGACGGCGCCAAGCAGGAACAGTACGGGCCGGACTTCGTGAAGCTCAATCCAAAGTCGAAGGTGCCGACCTTGCAGCGCGACGACGGCTCGGTGCTGACCGAGTTCCCGGCCATCGCCGTGTGGCTCGCCCGCAAGAACCCCGAGAAGAGCCTGCTGCCGGCCGATGCCGACGGCGAGGCGCGGGCGCTCGAGGCGATGGACTATGCCGTCTCGACCATGCACATGCAGGGCTTCAGCCGCATGTTCCGGCCGATGAACTATGCGCCGACCGAAGCCGACCACGACAAGGTCAAGGCGCGCGGCAAGGAGATCATGGAGAAGGGCCTCGCACTCATGGACAAGGCGCTCGAGGGCAAGGAGTACGTTGCCGGCAAGTTCTCGGTGGCTGACGCGGCGCTCTTCTACGTCACCTTCTGGGCCGCTGGCCGCATGAAGATGCCGCTGCCCAAGAACGTCGCGGCCTTCTACGAGCGCATGAAGGCGCGTCCCGCCGTGAAGCGCGTGCTGGAGCAGGAAGGCCTCGCGGCCGTCGCCTGACGTGGCACTGCCCGCCTCGCTCGAGGCGCGGCTGCGCCTGCCGCTGATCGCGGCCCCGATGTTCCTGGTGTCGGGGCCGGCGCTGGTGGCGGCGGCCTGCCGTGCCGGCGTGATCGGCTCGTTCCCGACCGCCAACTGTCGCACGCTCGACGAGCTCGACCGCTGGCTGGGCGAGATGTGTGACGGCACCGACGCGCACACGGCGCCATTCTGCCCGAACCTGATCGTCCATCGCTCCAATCCGCGCGTCGCCGACGACCTGGCGCTCGTCGTCCGACATCGCGCGGAGATCGTGATCACGTCGGTGGGCTCGCCCGAGCCCGTGATGAAGCCCCTGAAGGATGCCGGCTGCCTGGTGCTGGCCGACGTCGCTTCGGTGCGGCATGCCGAGAAGGCAGTGGCGGCGGGCGTCGACGGGCTGGTGCTGCTGACGGCGGGCGCGGGCGGCCAGACCGGCTGGGCCAATCCCTTCGCTTTCGTGCGCGCGGTGCGGCAGTTCTGGGACGGCATCGTGGTGATGGCGGGCGGCATGGCCGACGGTCATGCCTTGGCAGCCGCCCGCACGCTGGGCTGCGACCTCGCCTACATGGGCACCAAGTTCATCGCCACGCGCGAGAGCATGGCCAAGGACGCCTACAAGGCGATGCTGGTGTCGAGCCGGCTCGACGACGTGCTGCTGACGCGGGCCTTCACCGGGCTGGAGACCAACATGCTGCGGCCCTCGATCGCCGCGGCCGGGCTCGATCCCGACAATCTGCCGGCGCGCGGCGCTATCGACATCTCCAAGGACATCAACGCGGCCGAGCGCGACAAGCTCTCCGACGCGCCCGATGCCAAGCGCTGGAAGGACATCTGGAGTGCCGGCCACTCGGTGTCGGGTGTCGGCGACGTGCCGTCGGTGGCGGAGCTGGTCGAGCGCACCGCCGCCGAATACACGGCGGCGCGCCGGGCAACTGCAAGTCAGGGCGTCTGAACGCTGCGCCGACGCTGCGCCGTCACGACCAGCAGCGTGACCGCGACCAGCAAGGCGATGACGCCGAGGCCCGGGAACACGATCCGCGCGGCGAAGAGCTCGAGTAGGGCGCCGACCAGAACCGGACCCGCGACCTTGCCGAGATTGCGCAACGCACCGTAGACGCCCAGCCCCATGCCGACATGGCTGGCTGCGATCCGGTTGCCGATCAGGGCGACGGTCGAGGGGAAGGTGAGTCCCTGTCCGATGCCGACCATCACCGCCAGCACCAGCAGCAGCCCGGCATTGGGCGCCGACGGCAGCGCCACCAGCGCCGCGCCGATGGCGATCAGGCCGAGCGCGATGGTCGGGGCATAGCCACGTCGGTCACCGAGCCGGCCGCCGAACGGGCGGACCAGCAGATGGGTCGCCTCCTGGATGGTGAAAAACAGGCCTGCGGCCCACACGCCGTAGCCGGCATCGAGGGCGAAGATCGGCAGGAACGCCTTCAGCGAATAGATCGAGCCGTAGATCGCGAACTCCAGCACGCCCACGAACCACAGCTCGGTGCGGCTGGCGGCGTGCCGTGCGCCGGCCAACAAATCGCGCCACAGGCCCGGCCGCGCCATGGGTTCGACCTTCGCCGCGTCGAACTGCACGAACAGCGCCGGCACGAAGGCGGCACAGCTCACCAGGCCGACCACGGTGAAGACCGTCTGCGGCGAGCTTGCCGCCAGAAGGAACCCGGCGACGGCCGGTGCGATCAGATGGCCGCTGCCGCGCGCCATCTCAAACAGGCCGAGCCGGGCGCCGCGGCCGGTCGGCGCCATCTCGGTGACCAGCGCCAGCGTGACCGGCCCGAAGATCGCCGTCGCCGTGCCGTGAACGACGCGCAGCCAGACGAGCTGGTCCGGCGTCTCGACGAACCGGTAAAGGAACGGGAACCCGGCGAACAGCGACAGCGCGGCAAAGAAGAAGAGCCGCCGTCCCCAGCGGTCCGACAGCGCCCCGATCAGCGGTTTCAGCGCCGTGCCGGTAAGTGTCGACACGCCGACGATCGTGCCGATCATCAGCTTGTTGGCGCCGAGGCTCGCCGCGAAGATCGGCAGCACCGGGCTCTTCGCCATCTGGTACGCCGCGCGCACGATCAGATCGCTGACGAAGATTGCCCAGAAGCCCGCCGGTTGGCGCACCACGGCCGGCGCCCCCTATGCTGCGGCGATGTGGCCGATGCGCGCCTTGGCGAGCTCGGCGTTGAACGCGGCGATGTCCTTGGCCACCAGCGCGTCGAGCCTGGCGATCTGGGCATCGACCTTGTCGATGATCTCCTTCGACACCGCCTTCGTCTGCGTCGTCGGCGCGGCGTCGGCCGTCGTCGCCATGGCGACCAGGTCGAGCAGCGTGTCGTTGAGGCCGGCCGGATTGCGCAGCACGTCGCGTGCCGACATGCGCTTGGGATCCACCAGGACGCTCTCGATGGCCGACAGCTTCTCGGTGATTGCGTTGGCCTTGTTGCGCAGCGCGCGCGGCGTTGCGGCGGCGCGGCCGGCGAGTTCGCCGAGCTGCCGCTTCATGGCGCGCAGCCGGTTGACCGCCTCGTTCAGCGACGACAGGGAGCCTATGAGCTCCTTGTGCAGGGCGAACTGCGCGGCGTAGTCGGCCGCGGAAATACCGAGCCGCGGATCCTTGACGACGGCGAAGCCTGCCGACTGGGTCTTGTCGGCGACCGCGAGGTCGACGCCGTAGGTGCCGGGAACGGCGGCCGGACCCGACGGGTTCTCGGGCTCGGGCGCCAGCGGCTTGGGGCGCGGCGGCGCCAGGGCCGGGTCGAGCCTGGTCGGGCCGGGATACTTCAGGTCCCAGACGAAGCGGTTCAGCCCGGCCTTGGTTCCGGGCCTGCGATGGGGGGCTGCGTCCTTGGCGTCGCTCGAATAAGCCACGATCTTGCGACCGGCTCCGTCGCGGAAGGTGAGCACGACCGGCTGCTTGGCGTCCTCGGCCAGCCAGTAGTAGACGATCGCTCCGTTGGGCGGGTTCTCGCCGACGTCGAGATGTTCGCGATACCGCGTGCCATCGGCGCGCTCGACCATCACGGTGCTGCCGTCGATGCCGAAGGCGGGACCGTAGGCGATGCCGCCGCGCACGTTGGCGCCGGCGCTCCAATGCAGCTTGGTGCGGATCGTCGTGCGCGGCGTGAACAGACGCGTGCCCTTGCGGCTGCTTCCCTTGGAGCTGGTGGCGAGGCCGCGCAGCGCCGTAACGTCGTCGAGGATCCAGAACGAGCGGCCGTGCGTGGCCGCCACGAGGTCGCTGTCCTTGAGCTTGAGGTCGTAGACCGGCACCACCGGCAGGCCGCCGCCCATGCGCGTCCACTGCTCGCCGTCGTCGAGGGAGAAGAAGATCCCCGTCTCGGTGCCGACGTAGAGCAGCCCCTTGGCGGCCGGATCGGCGCGCACGACGCGCGTGATCTCGTTTGTGGGCAGATCGCCCTTGATCGCCTTCCAGCTCCTGCCGCCGTCGCTGCTCCTGAAGATGTAGGGCTTGTAGTCCGCGAGCTTGTAGCGCGTGGCGGCGACATAGATCGTATCGGCGTCGTGCGCCGAAATCTCGACGCAGCCGACATAGGCGAGCTCCGGCATGCCCCTGGGCGTCACGTTCTTCCATGTCTTGCCGTCGTCGCGCGTGACGTGCACCAGCCCGTCGTCGGTCGAGGCCCAGATCTCGCCGGCGCGATGCGGCGATTCGACGACGCAGGCGCAGGTCGCGTGGACTTCGGCGCCGGCGCTCTCGCGGGTGATGTCGCCGCCGGACGGGCCCTGGCGGGCGAGGTCGTTGAGGCTGAGGTCGGGTGAGATCTTCTCCCAGCTCATGCCTTCGTCGCGGGTGCGGAACACGCAGTTGCCGCCGACGTAGAGCGTGCCGGCGTCATGGGCCGAAAACACGATCGGGAAGGTCCAGGCGAAGCGGTACTTGAGATCCTTGGGCGCGATGCCGGTCGACTCCTCGGGCCAGACGTTCACGAGCTGGATCTGGCGCGTGCGATGGTCGTAGCGCTGCAGGGCGCCGGCGCCGCCGGGGCTCGAGCCCACGGCGCCGACATAGACGATGTTGTGGTCCTTCGGGTTGACGGCGATGAAGCCCGACTCGCCGGTGCCCGGATAGCTGCAGTCGGCCAGCGTGATGACGCCCCATTCCGAGGCGCTGGGCACGGAGATCGAGGTGTTGTCCTGCTGCGTGCCGTAGACTCGGTAGGGATACTGGTTGTCGATGTCGAGGCGGTAGAACTGCGCGGTCTTCTGGTTGTAGATCGTCGACCAGCTGGCGCCGCCATTGAACGAGATGTTGGCGCCCCCGTCGTTGCCCTCGATCATCCGCGTATTGTCGTTGGGGTCGATCCACAGGTCGTGATTGTCGCCGTGCCGGGTCGTGATCTCGGTGAAACTCGCGCCGCCGTCGGTCGATTTCCACATCTGCAGGTTGGTGACGAACACGGTGTCGGCATGACCCGTATCGGCGAAGACGTGGGTGTAGTACCAGGGCCGATGCATCAGGTCGCGATGGGTCGAGGCAAGGGCCCAGCGCTCGCCGTAGTCGTCTGAGCGGTAGAGCCCGGTCTTGTCGCCCTCGGCCTCGACCAGCGCCCAGACGCGGCCGGCCTGCACCGGCGACACCGCGACGCCGATCTTGCCGAGCGGCCGGTCGGCGAAGCCCGGTTTGCCCGAAACTTCGTCCCACGTGTCGCCGCCATCGGTGGAGCGGAAGAGGCCGCTGCCCGGCCCGCCGCTCGAGAGGTTCCAGAAGTTCCGACGCGCTTCCCAGAAGGCGGCGAAGAGGATTCGCGGGTTGCTGCGATCCATCGAGATCTCGACCGCGCCCGCCACGTCGCCGCGGTTCAGCACGTTCTGCCAGGTCTTGCCGCCGTCCCTGGAGCGGAACACGCCGCGTTCCTTGTTGGGGCCGAACACGTCGCCCAGCGCCGCGACATAGACGATGTCGGGATTCGTCGGGTGCACGCAGATGCGACCGATGAACTTCGTCTCCTTCAGTCCGACGTGGCTCCAGGTGCGGCCGGCGTCGGTCGACTTGTACATGCCGTCGCCGTAGGAGACGTCGAGGCGGATCGCCGTCTCGCCGGTGCCGGCATAGATCACGTTGGAGTCCGACGGCGCCACGGTGATCGCGCCGAGGGCGGCCGAGTTCATGAAACCGTCCGACACGCAGCGCCAGAACACGCCGCCATCGACCGTCTTCCAGATGCCGCCGGCGCAGGCGCCGAAATAGAACGTCATGCGGTCGTGCGGGTCACCCGCGACGGCAACGACGCGGCCGCCGCGAGAGGGGCCGATGCAGCGCCACTTCAGCGCATCAAGGCCCGAATGGACGGGCGTAGCGGACTTCTGGGACATGGGGGCGTCGATCTTTCAAAATGGAAATCGGCGCCGACGGTAGGTCAGGTTCGTGCAGCGAAGCAACCGCGACGCTGCAGACGATGCGCTCAGTGCAACTCGTAGAGGCCACTCGAGAAGCCGAACTCGGCCGGCTTGATCAGCGTGGTGTTGGCCACGCGGACGCGATGGAGCTTGCCGTCGAGGTTGCGGTCCCAGAAATCGAGGAACCTGGCGAGGGCGGGGAAGCGCGGAGCCAGATCGAGGTTCTGCCAGACGAAGCTTTGCAGGACGTGCTTGTGATCGGGCATCCAGTAGAGGATTTCGGCGGTTGTGATGCGATAGTCGTTAAGCTGCGCAACAAAACTGCGATCCATTCGGCACTCCTTGACTTGGGGCGTGCCAGGGAATAGTCACACGCCCTTCACAAGAAATCTGCAAAATTCGTTCCAAATCAAATACTTAGCAGCACTCCCGATCAATTGCTGCCAGTGCGAGATGAGTTGGGCCAACATTTCTGCGTTTGCCTTGACTCAAACAGCCCCCAACCCTAAATCCCGTGCGCCTTTGGCACTCACCGCTGGAGAGTGCTGACAGGCAATCCATTCCGCTGCGGCCGTCCGGCCGCGCAGGCTCAACCAGGGATCAGGAGGAAAGAAGCATGAAGTTCCGTCCGCTTCACGACCGCGTCGTGGTCAAGCGCGTCGCCGAGGAAGAGAAGACCAGGGGCGGCATCATCATTCCCGACACCGCCAAGGAAAAGCCGATGGAAGGCGAGATCGTCTCCGTCGGTCCGGGCGCCCGGGATGAGAACGGCAAGCTCGTGCCGCTCGACGTCAAGGCCGGCGACCGCATCCTGTTCGGAAAGTGGTCCGGCACCGAGATCAAGCTCGACGGCGTCGAGTACCTGATCATGAAGGAAAGCGACATCATGGGAATCCTCGAGGGTTCCGTCGCGGCCAAGAAGGCCGCCTGATCGTTCTCCGATCCAACCCAACCAACACAACACACGAGAGGAACTAAGCAATGGCAGCCAAGGAAGTCCGCTTTAGCGGCGATGCCCGCGAGCGCATGCTGCGCGGCGTCGACATTCTCGCCAACGCCGTCAAGGTGACGCTGGGTCCGAAGGGCCGCAACGTCGTCCTCGACAAGTCGTTCGGCGCCCCGCGCATCACCAAGGACGGCGTCACCGTCGCCAAGGAGATCGAGCTCGGCGACAAGTTCGAGAACATGGGCGCCCAGATGGTGCGTGAAGTGGCCTCGAAGACCAACGACATCGCCGGCGACGGCACGACGACGGCGACCGTGCTCGCCCAGGCGATCGTGCGCGAGGGCGTGAAGTCGGTCGCGGCCGGCATGAACCCGATGGACCTCAAGCGCGGCATCGACATCGCCGTCGAGGCGGCCGTCGAGGACATCAAGGCGCGCGCCAAGAAGATCACGGGCTCGGATGAAGTGGCCCAGGTCGGCACCATCTCGGCCAACGGCGACAAGTCGATCGGCAAGATGATCGCCGAGGCGATGAAGAAGGTCGGCAACGAGGGCGTGATCACGGTGGAAGAGGCCAAGAGCCTCGACACCGAGCTCGACGTCGTCGAGGGCATGCAGTTCGACCGCGGCTATCTCTCGCCGTACTTCATCACCAACGCCGACAAGATGATCGCCGAGCTCGACTCGCCGTACATCCTGCTGTTCGAGAAGAAGCTCTCGGGCCTGCAGGCGATGCTGCCGGTGCTCGAGGCGGTCGTGCAGTCGGGCAAGCCGCTGCTGATCATCGCCGAGGACGTCGAGGGCGAGGCGCTCGCGACCCTGGTCGTGAACAAGCTGCGCGGCGGCCTCAAGATCGCCGCCGTCAAGGCGCCGGGCTTCGGCGATCGCCGCAAGGCGATGCTCGAGGACATGGCGATCCTGACCGGCGGTCAGCTGATCTCCGAGGACCTCGGCATCAAGCTCGAGAACGTCACGCTCGACATGCTCGGCAAGGCCAAGAAGGTCATCGTCGAGAAGGAGAACACCACGATCGTCGACGGCTCGGGCAAGAAGGCGGACCTCCAGGCCCGCATCGCCCAGATCCGCGCCCAGATCGAGGAGACCACCTCGGACTACGACCGCGAGAAGCTCCAGGAGCGCCTGGCCAAGCTCGCCGGCGGCGTGGCGATCATCAAGGTCGGCGGCGCTACCGAGGTCGAGGTCAAGGAGAAGAAGGACCGCGTTGACGACGCCATGCACGCCACCAAGGCGGCCGTGGAAGAGGGCGTGGTCGCCGGCGGCGGCGCCGCCCTGCTGTACTCGATCCGCGCGCTGGACAAGCTCCGCGCCGGCAACGAGGACCAGAAGGTCGGCATCGAGATCGTGCGTCGTGCGCTGCAGGCGCCGGTCCGCCAGATCGCCGAGAACGCCGGCTTCGACGGCGCGGTGGTCGCGGGCAAGATGCTCGACCAGAAGGACGCGAACCACGGGTTCGACGCCCAGAAGGGCGAGTATGTCGACATGATCAAGTCGGGCATCATCGACCCGGTCAAGGTCGTGCGCACCGCGCTGCAGGATGCCGCTTCGGTGGCCGGCCTGCTGGTGACGACCGAAGCCATGGTCGCCGAGAAGCCGGAGAAGAAGGCCCCGATGATGCCGCCGGGTGGCGACGGCGGCATGGGCGGCATGGACTTCTAAGTCCGGTCGACGAACTGGAATGCGGAAGGGCCGGGGAGCGATCCCCGGCCCTTTTTCTTTGCGCTAAGGTCAGCGCATGTCCGACCATCCTCTCTCGATCAAAGGCGTCGTGCTGCACCGGGGCCGCGTGCTGCTGCTCCTGAACGAGCGCGGCGAATGGGACCTGCCGGGCGGGCGGCCCGACCCCGGCGAGGACCATCGCGCCGCGCTGGTGCGCGAGGTGCGCGAGGAGGCGGGCCTTGCCGTTGCGGTCGGCGCGCGCCTCGACGAGCACCTCTTCGAGGTGTTGCCGCGACGCTTCGTGCGCATCGTGGCCTACGCCTGTGCGCTCGCCGCCGCGGACGACGTGACCTTGAGTCACGAGCACCTGGAGATGCGCTGGGTGGCGCTCACCGATCTCGGCGAGACGATCGACGGGCGGCCGCTGCCGGCGGGCTATCTCGGCGCGATACGCCAGGCGATTTCCCAACCCTTGTCGCCGAGCGACCGCGAGGTCTGAACGTCGAGGAAGCGGTCGTGCGCGGCGGCGGCGCCGAGCCACAGCTCGTTCCAGGCATCGAAGGCCGCAATCGGATCGGCAAGTGCCAGCTCGCGCACCGCGCGCCAGCCGGCCAGCCGCACGGTGACGGCGCCGTCCTTCTCCTCGCTCGCCACGTCCTCGCCGCCCGCCGCCATCACGGCGGACAGCCAGCGCGCGAAGTCGCGGGCGCTCTCAAGATCGCCGCGCTCGACGTCGGTCGGCAGGTCCATGTCGCGTGCCGTCTCCTCGTGGAACTGCAGCCCGATGAGGCGCGCCACGCGGCCCAGCTCCTTCTTCGTGTCCGCCGGCCCCAAGAGTTCCTGCAGGGTGGGCAACATGGTGCGGAGATACTCCAACGCGTAGGAGCGGAACGTGCGCTGGCGTCGCGCCTCGGGCCAGCTCGCCGTCTCGAGCCTGGGCTGGCTGGCCCAGTCGACCCGCGGCATCGCCTCGCTGCCGTAGGCGAAGCGGACGCGCTCCTCCTCCTTCAGCGGCCGGCCGTAGTCGAAATAGTAGCCTTCGAGGCCCGGCATCCCGTCGACGGTCATGCCGGTGCAGACGAAGCCCAATCCCGGGTTCTTCAGCGAGACTCCGTTGTGGCCGTGCCAGCCGTGCAGCATGGCGGCCGACACCGAATGCGGCACCGCGGCGATCGCCGTGCCCTTCCAGATCCAGCGCGGCGGCGGATAGCGCACCCAGGCCTTGCTGTCGCTCTCGCGCAGGTAGCCGGTCTTGACGCCGCCCAGCGCGTTGGAGTGGTAGTGGTAGAGCGCGCAGGCCGGCGCGGCCTTCTCGTCGGCGAGGCCGAGCTTCTGCAGGCCGGGCAGGAACTTCTCGAGGTGCTGGCGGCGGAAATGGCGGAACACGTACTCGCGCGCCGTGTCCTCGCCGCGCCGGGTCACGAGACCCAGCACCAGCGCCGTCATCAGCGCGTTGTAGAGCGTGCCGACCGCCTTGTAGGCGGCCGTCTCGGCCCCCATCGGACTAACCACTATGACCGTCGACGAGGATGGCCTTCGACTTGCCGGCCTTCAGCCGCATCTCGAGCAGCGGCTTGTAGTGGTCCGAGTCGTAGAACGCCTCGGCCTGCGCGTAGGTCGGGAATTCCAGCACCACGATTCGCGGCGGCGTCCAGCCGCCCTCCAGCGTCCGGGTCTTGCCGCCGCGCACGATGAACTTGCCGCCGAACTTGGCGACCGCCCCGGGCGTGTGCTTGCGGTACTCGGTCATCAGCGCTTCGTCGGTCGTGTCGATCTCGACGATGATGTAGGCAGCCACGTCGCTTTCTCCTTCAGCCGGTTTCCATCGGCAGGGCGGGATCGTTGGCCCATTCCTGCATGGAATTGTCGTACACCGCGACGTTCTTGTGGCCCAGCACGGCCGTCAGCACGAAGGCATCGAGCGTGGCTGCTATGCCGCCGCCGCAATAGACCAGCACGGGCCTGTCCGGCGCGGCGCCGACGCCCTCGAAGGCCGCGCGCAGCTCGGCGATCGGCTTCAGCGCCTTGTCGGGGCCGAACAGGCTGGCCGCCGGCACGCAGGACGAGCCCGCGATGCGGCCGGCGCGGCCGTAGACCACGCCGCCCGTGCCCTTGTGCTGGTCGTGGCTGAGCGCATTCAGCGTCAGCGTGGCCGGATCGCCGATCGCGGCCTTGACCTTCTCCTTGTCGACGAAGATCCCGGGCCGGCCGCGCAGGGTGAGCGTCGCCGGCGGATGCGTCGCGGACTCGGTCGAGAGCGGCCGGTTCTCCGCCTTCCACTTGTCGAGCCCGCCGTCGAGGATCGCCACGTCGTCGAAGCCGACGGCGCGCAGCATCCACCAGATGCGGCTCGCCCAGACCGGCGAGGCGTGGCTGTAGAGCACCACGAAGGTGCCGTGGCCGACGCCCTTCGCCGCGAAGGCCCGGGTCAGCTCGTCGAGCGGCGGCAGGGTGAAGCGGAGCTTCGAGCCCTTGTCGGAGAGGTCGGCCTGCAGGTCGAGATAGGCCGCGCCCGGGATGTGGCCCTTGTCGTAGTTGGCACGGCCGCTTTCGGCGATGTAGCGGCCGTCCGGTCCGGGCTTGAGGTAGGTCGTGCAGTCGAAGACGCGCAAAGCGGGCGCGCCGAGCTGGCGCGCGAGATCGTCCGTCGAAATCAGGCTGGCCGAATGGGCCATGTCGCTCTCCCGTCGTTGAGGGAGAGCGGAGACTAGCGGAGACGGATCAGATCGTCTTCGACGGCAGCGGCGGCACGGCGACCGGGCCGGTCGGCGCCGCGGCCGGGGCGGCAGCGGGAGCCGCCGCCGGCGCCTGGCCGAGGTCGGGCTGCTTGGGCGCCGGGCTGGCAGCCGGCTTCTTGCCCTTCTTGGCCGGCTGCGCCTTGGCGACCTGGATCTTCTTCAGGCAGGCCGAGCGCTGCGAGCTGGTCTTCAGCTTGTTGCAGTAGGCGGCGGTGCCGGGCTTCGCCTTGGCCGGCTTGGCGGCCGGGGCGGGCACGGGCTCTTCCTGCTGCTGGGCGAAGGATGGGGCGGCAAAGGCGACCGCAGCCAGGGCGGCCATGCTGGCGATCAACAAACGCATCTGGAGTCTCCCGGGCCGCTTGGCGTGAGGGGGCAGGGTGCGGCCTCGCATTCGAGCCAAAATGCTATGTGATTTGTACCATTTATGTCAAATTCTTAATAGATTACAGGAACTGAAATCGGGCACCCCGTGCAGGCCATCCTCAACGTCGCTTTCCCGATCTTCGGGGTCATCCTGGCGGGCTTCCTGGCCGGGCGCTGGCGGATCCTGGGGGGCGAGGCGACGGGGGCGCTGAACGCCTTCGTGAGCTATTTCGCCCTGCCGGTGCTGTTCTTCGGCACGCTGGCCCGCACCCCGGTGGCGGCGGTGCTCGACCCCAGCCTGATCGCGGGCTTCGGCATCGTCGTGGTCGTCACCTTCGTCGTCGGCATGGCGACCACCCGGCTGGTGTCGCGCGGCGGGCTCGCCGCCATGAGCCTGCAGGGCATCGCCGCTTCGTGGGGCAATGTCGGCTACATGGGCGTGCCGCTCTGCCTCGCCGCGTTCGGCGAGCAGGGCCTGCCGCCGGCCATGCTGAGCGTGATCGTGACGGCCATCGTCTCGATGGTGTTCGGCGTCATGCTGATCGAGCTCGAGGTCGCGGCCGGCCACGGCCCGCTGATGACCTTCCTGCGGGCGGCCTTCAACGTCGCGCGCAATCCGCTGCCCATGTCGATCGCGCTCGGCATCGCGGCCTCGTGGATCGGCCTGCCGATTCCGGTGCCGGTCGGGAAGTGGCTCGATCTCATGGGCGCCGCCGCCGCGCCCTGCGCGCTGTTCGCCATCGGGCTCTTCCTGTCCGACAAGTCGATCAGGAGCGGGCTCGCCGAGGCGGGCCTCGCCACCCTGATCAAGCTCGTGCTGCAGCCGCTGGCGGCGCTCGTGATCCTGCCGTGGTTCGTGCCGATCGACTCGGTCGCGGGCAAGGTGGCGCTCCTCATGGCCTCGTTGCCGACCGCGGCCAACGCCTTCGTGCTCGCCCGGCAGTTCGACATCTCGGTCGAGCAGAACTCCGCCTCGGTCCTGCTGTCGACGGCCTTCTCGGTGATCACCGTTTCTGCTTTGCTGGTCTGGCTACGCGTGTCCTGACAGGAGGGAGAGAACCGATGCTCCAGGAATTCAAGAAGTTCGCGATGCGTGGCAACGTCGTCGATCTCGCCATCGGCGTCATCATCGGCGTGGCGTTCGGCAAGATCGTCGATTCGCTGGTCAACGACGTCATCATGCCGGTGATCGGCCGCATCTTCGGCGGGCTCGACTTCACCAACTACTTCATCGGCCTGACGTCCGCCGCCAGCCAGGCCACGACCTACGATGCCGCGAAGAAGGCCGGCGCCACGATCGGCTACGGCACGTTCATCACCGTCACGGTGAACTTCGTCATCATCGCCTGGGTGCTGTTCCTCGTGGTCAAGGGCATGAACCGCGTGATGAAGGAGGAGGAAGCCGCCCCCGCGCCCCCTGCGGCGCCGACGAAGGAACAGGAGCTGCTGACCGAGATCCGCGACCTCCTGAAGGCGCGCTCCTAGCGCGTGACGAGTTGAGTTCCTAACTTCGCCTTCATGCTCTTTCGGACCGCGAGCGTCCCGCTCGCTCATGACTCCGATGCGGGCGGGACGCTCGCGGTCCGGAAGACATGACTCGGTCCGACATCGTCTCGATCTAGGCCGCTTTCCTCTCCACCAGCGCCGCGTCGAGGCGGCGGGCGAGGCCGTCGGAGATCTTCGTGAGCGGCAGCCGGCATTCCGGCGAGGCGATCAGGCCCTGCCGCCACAGCAGGTGCTTGATCGGCATCGGGTTGGCCTCGGCGAACAGCAGCGGCACGAACGAGGCGAGCGGCGCCCAGGCGGCGCGCGCGCCGGCGACGTCGTTGGCGGCGAAGCGCCGGCCGACCTCGACGAAGCGCTCGGTCATCAGATGGCTGGCGGCCAGGATGCCGCCATCGCCGCCGTTGGCCATCATGGTGAAGTAGAGCGCGTCCTCGCCGGTCAGCACGGCGAAATCCGCCGGCTTTCGGGCGAGCAGGTCGAGCGATTGCGCCATGCTGCCGGAACTGTCCTTGACGCCCACGATGTTGGGCACCTCCGCGAGTTCGAGCAGCGAGTCGTTGGAGAGGTTGACCGCCGTGCGATAGGGGATGTTGTAGATCACCACGTCGCGGTCGGTCGCCTGGGCGATGCGGCGGAAATGCTCGATCAGCCCGTCCTGGCCCGGCCGGTTGTAGTAGGGGCAGACCGACACGATGCCGGCGAAGGGCAGCCTCTCCAGCCGCTTCAATTCCTTCTCGACCTTGCGCGTGGCGTTCCCGCCCACGCCCGCGAACACCGGCACGCGGCCGGCCGCGACCTCGAGCGTGCGCTCGATCACCGCCTCGATCTCGCCCTCGTCGAGGGTCGGCGATTCGCCGGTGGTGCCGAGCGGGAATAGCCCGTCGACGCCGCGGTCGATGTAGTGCGCCACCAGGCGCTCGTAGCTTTGGAAGTCGACGGCGCCGTCCCTGAACGGCGTGACGAGCGGCACCCAGAGGCCTGCGATCTTGGTTGTCATGCCGCCACGCTACGGCCTGGGAATAAATAAGAAAATCGAATGTTTTGGATATGATCGTTCGGAATCCGTTATGATACTGGGATGCGCAGGGATCTCGACATGGCGCTGGTGCGCGCCTTCCTCACCGTCGTCGAGGCGGGCGGCGTCACGCGCGCGGCGGCCGCGCTCGGCATGAGCCAGGCGGCGGCCAGCCAGCAGATCAAGCGGCTGGAGGAGGCGCTCGACTGCCGCCTGTTCGAGCGCCGGGGCCGCGGGCTCGCGCTGGCGCCGGCCGGCGAGCGGCTGCTTGCCCAGGCGCGCCGGCTGGTGGCGATGAACGACGAGGTCTGGTCGTCGATGCGCGCCCCGCCGTTCGAGGGCGAGGTCCGGCTTGGAGTGCCCTACGACATCGTCGGCAGCGTCGTGCCGGCGATCCTGCGCGGCTTCGCCAAGGCGCAGCCCCGGGTGCGCGTCTCGCTTGTCTGCGAGGATTCCAGGGTGGTGCGCGAGGCGCTGAGGTCGGGCGCCGTCGACCTCGCGCTGACGACCGAGACCGAATGCGGCCGCGGCGGCGAAACCCTGCGCACCGACCGGCTTGTCTGGGTCGGCGCGCCGGGCGGCGACGCCCATCTCAAGGATCCGCTGCCGGTGTCGCTCGGTGCGCCGACCTGCGTGTTCCGGCCCGTCGCCGTCGAGGCGCTGGGCCGGGCGCGGCGCGACTGGCGCGCGGTCTGCGAGGTGAGCCGCCTCGAGCCGGTCCATGCCGTGCTGGAGGCGGGACTCGCGGTGGCGCCGCTGCTGCGCTCCTCGGTGCCGGAGCGCTTCGAGATCTTCGAGGGCCGGGCGGCGCGCGAGGCCGGGCTGCCGGCGCTGCCGGAGTTCCGCATCAACCTCTATGTGCGGCCCCATCCCGAGCCGGCCGTGCGCGATCTCGCCGACCATGTGCGCGCGAGCTTCTCGGCACGCCCCCGAAACAAGATTCACAACAATTGATACCAACCGCCGTCTGTCGTGACGGAGGCCGCGCAACTATCATGGCGCGGCATTCAGCAACGGAATTTCCCACGATGAAAACTCTACTCGGCTGGGGCTTCAAGCTCGGCCTCATGGGCGTGGTCGCGATGGTCATGACCGGCAACATCAAGGTCAAGCTGCCCGAGACCGTGCTCGGCTACGAGGTGCCCCAGGAGGCGCGCCAGTGGGTCGAGCGCAACGCGCAGATCCAGGAGCTCGGCACCAAGACGACGGCCGGCTTCCAGGGCATCGCCGACAAGATCAGGTAAGACGCCAGAAGATCAGAGGGGGCGTCCAAGGGGGCCCGGAGGGTTTCGACTCTCCGGGCCTCTTTTTTGCGACCGTCAGTAGACGGCGGGAACGTAGAGCTCGGGCGGCACCGGCGTGCGCACGTAGTCGGGCTTGTGCTCGCGCTGCGGCAGCACGATCGTGTCGTGCCGGACGTCCTGGTAGGGCACCTGCTGCAGCAGGTGGTGGATGCAGTTCAGCCGGGCGCGCCGCTTGTTGTTGCCCTCGACGATCCACCAGCGCGCCTCCGCGATGTGGGTGCGCGCCAGCATCTCCTCCTTGGCCTTGGTGTACTCCTCCCAGCGCCGCCGCGATTCGAGGTCCATCGGCGACAGCTTCCACTGCTTCAGCGGATCGTGGATGCGCATCAGGAAGCGGAGGTTCTGCTCCTCGTCGGTGATCGAGAACCAGTATTTGAGGAGGACGATGCCGGAGCGCACCAGCATGCGCTCGAACTCGGGCACCGAACGGAAGAACTCCTCGACGTCGGGCTCCTGGCAGAAGCCCATGACGCGCTCGACGCCGGCGCGGTTGTACCAGCTCCGGTCGAACAGCACGATCTCGCCCGCCGCCGGCAGGTGTGGCACGTAGCGCTGGAAGTACCATTGGCTGCGTTCGCGTTCGGTCGGCGCCGACAGCGCGACGGTGCGGCAGATGCGCGGGTTGAGCCGCTGCGCCACCCGCTTGATGACGCCGCCCTTGCCGGCCGCGTCGCGGCCCTCGAACAGCACGACGACCTTGATCCGCTGGTTGACCACCCAGTCCTGCAGCCGGATCAGCTCGCGCTGCAGGCGCAGCAGCTCGGTGAAGTAGAATTTGCGGTCGATCGCCTCATGCGCCGGGCCCTCGTGCGCCGGGATGGTCATGGCCTGATCGGGCAGACGCGCCAGCAGGTCGTCCCCCAGCTCGAGCTCCAGCTCCTCGTCGAGGCTGTCGGCCATTTCCCGGCGGACACGGTCTTCCAGGTCGTCGTGGGCGCGTTCGGCCGTCATGGGCACTCCTCCGTTGCAGGTCCGGAAGGTGAGGGACCGGCATGACAGTTTCGCGACGGCCGTCGACGGCGCGGCACGCGCCGCCCTGCTGACGCGTTGGAGTTTGATGACTTCAAATCCATCCAGCAGGCAAACCTCATGCTGAGGAGCCGTGCAAAGCACGGCGTCTCGAAGCATGGGCTACAGACAAGGTGCTCGTTCGCACCAAAGGGCGGAGGGTACTCCGCCCGATCGAGACGCGGTCCTACGGACCGCTCCTCAGGGTGAGGTGGTAGGAGGGCGGGCCTGGACTCATCATGCCCTAAACGCCCATGTTGACGCCGGGCGGGATCGGGCGGAGGTGGTTCTTCACCCGCTTCACGCCGGGGACGTTCTCGGCGGCGACGCGATGGGCCTTGGAGACCGTGTCGCTGGCGACGAAGCCCCAGAGATGGACGACGCCCGCGTTGACCACGACGTTGACCGGCCAGGTCGACGTCAGGCTGTTCTTTTCCAGCTCGGCCACGACGGCGCGCCGCGTCTCCTCGTCGGTATGGGGTGCGGTGTCGGCGGCGGGCTCGCGCGACAGCAGGGCCTGCAGCAGGTTGGCGCGGCTGACGATGCCGACGATCGCGCCGTCGCGCAGGATCGGGATGCGCTTGATCGAGTGCTCGTTCATCAGGCTCGCCAGCTCGGAGAGCCTGGTGTCCTCGGTGGCCGTCACCACGCGCCGGGTCATCACGTCGACGACGCGGTGCGAGTGCGAGCGGACATAGGCGCCGGCCGTCGTCACCTCGTCGGCGAACAGGCGCTGCAGCCACGATTTGTCGGGCGCCGTGCCGATCTCGGTGCGCGACATCAGGTCGGCCTCGCTGACGATGCCGATCAGCTTGTCCCTGGAGTCGACCACCGGCGCCGCGCTGATCCCGGCGCTGACCAGCAGCTCGGCGGCGTCGAAGATCGAGGCGTCGGCCGGCAAGGCATAGACGCAGTCCGTCATCACATGCTTGGCGCGCATGGCATTCTCCTTCGTTCGGCCATGAAGCAGCCGATTGCAGGCAAACCCTGCCGTACAAGCGTCGGTCGTTCCTTGCGGCAGGTCAAACGCCGCCGAGGGTAGCCGGGCCGCTTGCCGGGTCGCGCAGGCGCCGCCAAGTTGTCCGCTCCATACAAGAAGACGTTCGCCGGACGAACACGGTGGATCGGCACGGGGGGAGGAGAACGATGGCGCAGGCACAAGGCTTCGAGACCGATTTCTGGAAGGACGCCAACCTGCGCAAGAGCTGGGACGAGATCGTGCCCGGCGAGCCGCGCCGGACCCTGCCCTACGTGCTCACGCAGGAGGCGATCGCGCTCTACTGCCGGGCGGTCGGCGAGACCAACCCGCTCTATCTCGACGAGGCGGCGGCGAAGGCCGGCCCGCATGGCGGCCTGGTGGCGCCGCCCTCGATCCACATCCTGCTGATGTTCGCCTGCACGCCGGCCGACGACTGGATGCGCAGCCCCGGCACGATCAACGCCGGCCAGTCGTGGAGCTACAACATGCACGCCCGTCCCGGCGACACGATCCGGCTGGAGGCGCGCGCGCTCGACAAGTTCATCAAGCGCCAGCGCCTGTTCGTCGTGCACGACAATGTCTTCTTCAACCAGCACGGCCAGGTGATCTGCTCCGGCCGCGGCCAGACCATCCGGCCGACCTGAGGCCGGCCAATGTGAGGGAGCGCGCCATGACCGTCAGCTTCGACCAGGTTCGCGAGGGCGATTCGATCGCCGGCCCGTCCTTCGCCGTGTCGCGCGAGTCGATCCGCCTCTTCTGCGACGCCTCGCTCGACTACAATCCGCTGCATCTCGACGACGATTACATGAAGGGCGATTTCGGCCGCACCAATTTCGGCGGCATCATCATGCACGGCATGAACAATTTCGGCCTGATCTCGCGCATGATTACCGACTGGCTGCCGCCCGAGGCCGTCCATCGCCGCCTCGAGACCCGCTGGCTGAAGCCGGTGCGTCCCGGCGACACGATCCGGCCGGCCGGCACGATCAAGGCGAAGCAGACGACGCACAGATCGCGCTGGGTGCTGCTCGACGTCGTGGTGCGCAACCAGAAGGACGAGCAGGTCGCCGTCGGCGAGGCGATGGTCGAGTTCCCGCCAGGCTAGCGTCGGCTCCGCCGCAAGGCCTCATCGTCTCCCGGACCGCGCGCGTCTCGCGCGCCTCAGACTCATGAGCGCGCGAGACGCGCGCGGTCCGGGAGATCGTGAGTCGATCTTGCCGGGCGCCGCTTCCTTCACTCCACCTTGGCGCCCGATGCCTTGATCACCGGCGCGAGCTTGGCCTCGTTGTCGGCGCGGTACTTGGCGGTGTCGGCGGGGCTGAGCCAGCGCGGCTGGGCGCCCGCCTTCTCGAAGGCCTCCAGCACCCGGGGGCTCTCCAGCGCCTTCTTCAGGAGGGCGTTCGCCTTCTCGACCATCGCCGGCGGCAGGCCGGCCGGCCCGCAGAAGCCGCCCCACGAGGTGATCTCGAAGCCGGGCAGGAATTCGTTCATCGCCGGAATGTTGGGCACGGCGGGATGGCGCTTGGCCGAGGTCACGGCGAAGCCCTTCACCTTGCCGCCCTTCATCAGGCCGAGCGGGCCCGGGATGTTGTCGAACATCATGTCGACCTGGCCCGCCAGGATGTCCTGGTGAGCCGGCGCGCTGCCGCGATAGGGCACGTGCAGGATGTTGACCCCGGCCATGCTCTTGAACAGCTCGCCGGTGATCTGCGGGCTGGTGCCGGCGCCCGACGAGGCGAAGGAATACTTGCCCGGGTTGGCCTTCAGGAGCGCGATCAGCTCGGGCACCGTGTTGGCCGGGAAGTCGAGCCGCGTCATCAGGAAGTTCGGCACCTCCCACAGGATGGCGATGCCCGTCACGTCCTTGCCGGCATCGAACGGCATCTTGGCGAACAGGGTCGGCGCGATGGCGTGGGCGGCGATGGTGTAGAGGCCGATCGTGTAGCCGTCGGGCGCCGACTTGGCGACCAGGTCGGCGCCCAGCACGCCGCCGTTGCCGCTCTTGTTCTCGATCACGAAGGTCTGGCCGGTCAGGTTGGTGAGCTCGGCGCAGACGATGCGCGACAGCGTGTCGGTCGGTCCGCCGGCCGGGAAGGGCACGATGTACTTCACCGGCCGGTTCGGCCAGTCGGCCTGGGCGCGGGCGATGCCCGGGGCGATCATGGTGGCGATCGGCGGGGCGGCGAGCGCGCCGCCGGACAGAGCGAGCGCGCGACGGCGGGGAAGGACGAACCTGGTCATCTCGAGCGTGGCCTCCAACGGCGTTTTTGTTGGAGCGCATACTAGGCGAGTGCTGTCGCCGTTCAATGCGCGCAACCGGCGTGCCGGGCGAAACGACGTTCCACCCGGGGGACGAGGTCGGCATCGTTCGGCGTTCCGTCGGACGGGAGACGGGTGGCGCCTCGCGCACGGTGCAGGGCGCCGGTGCCGAGACCTTCCAGTACGACACGATCGGCCGGCTCGTCGGCCACACCGGCGACCTCGGCGCCTTCACCCTGGGCTATCTCGGCCAGACCGGGCAGATCGCCTCGCGCCAGCGCACCGGCAGCACGCTGGCCACGGCGTGGAGCTACCTCAACAACACCGGCGACCGCCGCCTCGCGGGCGTCGCCAACACCGGGCTCGTGGCCGGCCACTTCTCCAACTTCACCTTCACCAGCACGCCCGAGGATTTCGTCGCCGGGGTTGCGGAGACCAGCGACGCCACCGCCGTCTATCCGCCCACCGGCAGCCAGTCCGCGACCTACAACAGCCTCAACCAGCTCACCGTCCTCTCGGGCCAGGCACTGACCTGGGACACGGTCGGCAACCTCACGTCGGACGGCCAGCGCACCTACACCTGGGACGCCGAGAACCGGCTGGTCGGCATCGGCTACCCCGGCCAGTCCGGCAAGGCGACCGCCTTCGCCTATGACGGGCTGGGCCGCCGCGTCGCCATCACCGAGACGCCGCCGGGCGGCGGCACGCCGGTCACGACCAGTTACCTGTGGTGCGGCGACGCGCTCTGCCAGGCGCGCGACGGCAGCAACGTCCCGACCCGCAGCTACTACGACGAGGGCGAGTTCGTGGCGGGCGCGCCGGGGCAGCCGTATTTCTACGGCATCGACCAGCTCGGTTCGGTGCGGCGGGCGTTCGCCAGCGCCAGCTCGGCGCCGGCGTTCAACTACGATCCCTACGGGGTGCCGCTCTCGGGACCTGCGCCGGTAACGGACTTCGGGTTCGCGGGGCTGTTCAACCACACGGCGAGCGGGCTCAACCTCACGCTCTACCGCGCCTACGACCCGGTCGCGGGGCGCTGGCTGTCACGCGATCCGCTCGAAGAAGAGAGTGATCCATCCAGTAATCTCTATGCGTACGTGGCGGGGAATCCCATATCGCTCACCGACACCTTGGGCTTGGGGCCGCAGGGTATGGCAATCGGTGGTGTCATTGGAGGAACGATTGGGGCGATTATTGGTGGCGGCGCAGGTGTCGCGTGCGGTGTAGGTGCTCCAGGTTGCGTCCCGATTGGTGCAGTGGAGGGAGGAGTACTTGGTGCAGGCGTCGGCGCTGCCGTCGGCAATACAGTCGAAGAAACCCTAAGTTTGATGGCCAAGAAGTCCGATAAGGAGCGATCGACGGATGTACCGTCGTGGGTCAAAGGGCGGAAGCCCAAGAAGGGCCAATCGGGCAAGGAATTCGCCGATGAGGCTCTCGATGAAAAGTATGGGAAAGGGAAATACAAGACCGGACCTGGAAGCGAACACAGTAAGATCAAGAAATGGGTTGATCGAGGCTGCAAATGACAAGGCCATTGAAATGACTAATCCTAAGACGCCGCAAGCTTTTCGTTTGGTCTATCTGCTTCAACACGTCGCTCGAGAAGGCAGCGATGATGAAGACGTCAAAGTGCTTGGCATCTACTCAAATAAGAAGAATGTGGAACTGGCTGTTGAACGGTTCAAGAAATTGGTCGGATTCAAGAGATTTCCTGAAGGCTTCTACGTCGATCCGTATCGGCTTAACCAAGACGAATGGTCGGAAGGATTTGCAACGATGCGCAGACCTCCTCGCAAGAAACAAACCCCTCGTCGGTCGCAAGCGAGGCGGCATTGATCATCCGACATCACTATTGGAATCATTGTCACCGGCCTCGTGGCCGGCCACTTCTCCAACTTCACCTTCACCAGCACGCCGGAGGATTTCGTCGCCGGGGTTGCGGAGACCAGCGACGCCGCCGCCGTCTATCCGCCGGCCGGCACCCAGACCGCGACGTACAACAGCCTCAACCAGCTCACCAACCTCTCGGGCCAGGCGCTGACCTGGGACACGGTGGGCAACCTCACCTCGGACGGCCAGCGCACCTACACCTGGGATGCCGAGAACCGGCTGGTCGGCATCGGCTACCCGGCCCAGCCCGGCAAGGCGACCGCCTTCGCCTACGATGGGCTCGGCCGCCGCGTCGCCATCACCGAGACGCCGCCGGGCGGCGGCACGCCGGTCACGACCAGTTACCTCTGGTGCGGCGACGCGCTCTGCCAGGCGCGCGACGGCAGCAACGCCACCACCCGCAGCTACTACGACGAGGGCGAGTTCGTGCCGGGCGCCCCGGGGCAGCCGTACTACTACGGCATCGACCAGCTCGGCTCGGTGCGGCGGGCGTTCGCCAGCGCCTCAAGTGCACCGGCCTATGCCTACGATCCGTACGGGGTACCGCTCTCGGGACCTGCGCCCACGACGGACTTCGGGTTCGCGGGGCTGTTCAACCACGCGGCCAGCGGGCTCAACCTGACGCTCTACCGGGCGTACGACCCCGTCGCGGGGCGCTGGCTGTCGCGCGATCCGATCGGGGAGGAGGGCGATCCGTATGGCAATCTCTATGCGTATGTGGCCGGAAATACGCCGAACCTCGTCGATCCGCTTGGGTTGGTCGGGACAGCGGGGCCAGATCAATCCTCAGGGTCCGCAGGCGACAATTGCCTGGACGCGAAGAGGCCGCCGAGGCAACCAATCATCACGCCATGCCTTCTCGCAGGTTTGGAAGGCATACCTTGCGGAATGGGCGCTGGCGGCGGTGGTGCCGGCGGTAGCATGCGCGGTAAGGCTTTTCCCAGTCGGCCGCTGCCACGTGACCCCAAAACCAAAGAACCTGTACCCGATGTAAAGGCACCACATACTCAGCTTGGAACCAAGGAGGGTCGGAAAGGACCCTATCCCCAAGCGAGAGAGTTCGATGCGCAAGGAAAGCCAGTCAGAGACATCGACTTTACTGACCACGGGCGAAGGGATCATACCAACCCCCACCAGCACCGCTATGGACCAGGCCAAACTGGCGGCACCCGAACTCGAGGCAAACCTGAACCGTTGGACGTACCATGACAGAGGTCCTTGAATTCTCGATGTGGAATGGATCGTCGATGATCGATCTGACGGATATCGTTCCCAGTTTAGCCGGCGCAGACTTGACGTGGCATTTTCTTGAGTTCGATGGCATGGGAGCACCTCCAAGCGGCACTTCCTGGCAGGAGTTCGACGACGCGGTTCGTGCGAACGGCTATCGGATGAGCTTCTTGGAGTTGACGCGCTTTGCTCGAAGCTGCAAGCAAACATGGGACTGCATGATTGTTGGCCTTCCTACATCCGCTCCACAGACGCGGGAGCAACTTGAACACGTAGACGCGACAATGGTGATCGAAGCGTTCGACAGTTCCACTTGGACGATCCGCTCAAAGGAACCTACGAGGCTGGTCGGCTTGGCGGCCCTTCTGTCCTCACGGGGCCACCCCTTCAAGCAAGTGTCCGAGTAGGGGCCGCCAGCCACTTCTCAAACTCACCAGCACGCCCGAGGATTTCGTCGCCTCGATCAATGAAACGAGCGACGCCACCGCCGTCTACCCGCCCGCCGGCACCCAGACCGCGACCTACAACAGCCTCAACCAGCTCACCGTCCTGTCGGGCCAGGCGCTGACCTGGGACACGGTGGGCAACCTTACCTCGGACGGCCAGCGCACCTACACCTGGGACGCCGAGAACCGGCTGGTCGGCATCGCCTATGCTAGAAAATTGGCGGGAGGCGCCGATCCACAAAGCAATGTGAAATCGCTGCTTGAACGACCAAGCCTCTCAAATCCGCTGGACAATTGTGACCGTGAATCACCGTCAGGATCGAGTCCCAATTCAAACACACTTAGTACTCTTTCACTCCTAAACTTACGACTTACTCCCGGTACGATAGCTATCGATTCGTCATCTGGTCCCATTCAGCAAGCGAGCTTTGGCCAGAAGCTGAGAGAGTGTGTTTTTCTGCTACTTTGCCTCATTGGTGGTGAGGAACCGCCGAGGCGAGACCCGCCTCCGCCACCTCCGCCAATTGTCAGACCGATGGGCCCTCCAGGGCCGCCGCCAAAAAAGTAGATTCGAAGCGACTTAGGAGCTTCTCCCATGGATGAGACTTGGAGCACTGAGCCGGATATTGAGGAACTCCGTCGTCTTCATGCGATGCTAAATACCGATCCTGCCGCTGCGGTGCACGGCTTCCGGCAACTTGCGGAGCGTGGGTCCTTGATGAGCATGGTCTATCTCGCCCACGCTTGCGCCAAAGGACTTGGAATCGAAGTCGACTTGCCAGAATCGGAAAGATGGTACCGGCGAGCTGTGAATGGGGGCTCGGCCTTGGCGTCTTATGAGCTCGGTAGGAATCTGTTGGAAAGAAGAGAGTTTCCAGAGGCGCGAGAAATGTTCTTGAAGGGTGTGGCGGTGCAGTATTCGCCTTCTCTGCACATGATGGCCCTGATGGAACTGCGAGGTCAGGGCGGTCCGGCAAATCTGACAATCGCGAGAGATCTTCTCGAGAAGGCTGTTGCCCGAGGGCATGTATTCTCGAAGCGAAATCTAGGGCTCCTGTTGATGACGGGTCAGTTTGGCCTTTACCAAGTCGTGCGAGGTGCCTTCCTGCTTCTTGCTTCGATCAAGGATGTTATTTTCTCTTCCCGGGACCCTATGGGCGATCGATTGCGCTAAGGGCTCAAAGACGACCAAGAGGAGGGTCCTGCGCAAGGGCCGAGTATCGAGACCTTCCAGTACGACACGATCGGCCGCCTGATCGGCCACACCGGCGACCTCGGCGCCTTCACGCTCGGCTATCTCGGCCAGACCGACCAGATCGCCTCGCGCCAGCGCACCGGCAGCACCTTGGCCACCGCCTGGAGCTATCTCAACAACACCGGCGACCGCCGCCTCGCCGGCGTCGCCAACACCGGGCTCACGGCCGGCCACTTCTCCAACTACACCTTCACCAGCACGCCGGAGGATTTCGTCGCCGGGGTTGCGGAGAGCAGCGACGCCACCGCCGTCTATCCGCCCACCGGCAGCCAGTCCGCGACCTACAACAGCCTCAACCAGCTCACCGTCCTCTCCGGCCAGGCGCTGACCTGGGACACGGTCGGCAACCTCACGTCGGACGGCCCGCGCACCTACACCTGGGATGCCGAGAACCGGCTGGTCGGCATCGGCTACCCGGCCCAGCCCGGCAAGGCGACCGCCTTCGCCTACGATGGGCTCGGCCGCCGCGTCGCCATCACTGAGACGCCGCCGGGCGGCGGCACGCCGGTCACGACCAGTTACCTCTGGTGCGGCGACACGCTCTGCCAGGCGCGCGACGGCAGCAACGCCACCACCCGCAGCTACTACGACGAGGGCGAGTTCGTGCCGGGCGCGCCGGGGCAGCCGTACTACTACGGCATCGACCAGCTCGGCTCGGTGCGCCGGGCGTTCGCCAGCGCCTCGAGCGCGCCAGCCTTCAACTACGATCCTTACGGGGTGCCGTTGTCGGGTCCTGCGCCCACGACGGACTTCGGGTTCGCCGGCTTGTTCAATCACACGGCCAGCGGGCTCAACCTCACGCTCTATCGGGCGTACGACCCGGTGGCGGGGCGGTGGCTGTCGCGCGATCCGATCGGGGAGGAGGGCGATCCTTCCAGCAATCTCTATCCATACGTGGCGGGCAACACGCCCAACATGATTGATCCATTGGGACTTGTCGGAGTTCCAGGCCCCAGCGCCCCGCGGGAGAGCGTAGGTGGCTCGCTATGCGAGGGCGACGGCGCCGGGAGTTCGGATATCGCCCTCAACCCGTACAAGTTCCTGCGTGATTCGGATTGCCTCCTCGCTGGGCCAGGAGGATGTGGCGGGCCGAGAGGTGGTGGAGGCGGGAGAACGCGCGGCAGCGGGAAGCCAACTCCAAAGCCACCAACTCTCGACAGCGATAAGCAGGGCAAGCATATCCCGGATCACAAAAACTACATTCCCGGCAGGTCTCCCTTCACGCACAAGGACCCGCAAGGTCTACTCGACAAATTCGCGGGGACGGGGGATCCGGTTGGAAAGACTCCTCGTGGTAAGCCCGGCTTCAAGGAGCGCGTAGACTTTGGCGAAACCATAGGCACGATAGGCGGTAAGCCCACGACCAAAGGCATCATTCACTATTCGAAGGATGGGGCTCATATTGTCCCAGCGAGACCATGAACCAATCTGACGACAGGCAGCACGTTGTTCTCGTGGCTGTTCAGCAAGCGCTTCTGGGGGAAGTATCGTCACGGTTGCGGTGTGTGACCGTATCTTGGGACGATACCAGTATTCATCTCGATTGCTATTTTGACGGACAGATCGATGAAGAGGATCGAGAATCGATGTCGAGTGTGGAAACCGAGCTCATGGCGGTCTTTCCATCTACCCATGTAGTTGATCACGCAATCCATCGGTTGGACTATCCAAATCGCATTCCGAAGGAGACCACATGGGCGTACCATCGAAGAGAACCGCTCCGTTGACCTCTGGTGCTAGCGACGCATCGACGTGCGTGCGCTGACACGGTGACAGCCTGAACAGCGACCGCCGCCTCACCGGCGTCGCCAACACCGGCCTCGTGGCTGGCCACTTCTCCAACTTCACCTTCACCAGCACGCCGGAGGATTCCGTCGCCGGGGTTGCGGAGAGCAGCGACGCCACCGCCGTCTATCCGCCCACCGGCAGCCAGACCGCGACCTACAACAGCCTCAACCAGCTCACGAACCTCTCGGGCCAGGCGCTGACCTGGGACACGGTGGGCAACCTCACCGCCGACGGCCCGCGCACCTACACCTGGGATGCCGAGAACCGGCTGGTCGGCATCGCCTACCCCGCCCAGCCCGGCAAGGCGACCGCCTTCGCCTACGACGGGCTGGGCCGCCGCGTCTCGATCGCCGAGACGCCGCCGGGCGGCGGCACGCCGGTCACGACCAGCTATCTCTGGTGCGGCGACGCGCTCTGCCAGGCGCGCGACGGTTCAAACGTCACGACCCGCAGCTACTACGACGAGGGCGAGTTCGTGCCGGGCGCGCCGGGGCAGCCGTATTTCTACGGCATTGACCAGCTCGGCTCGGTACGGCGGGCGTTCGCCAGTGCCTCAAGCGCGCCGGCCTATGCCTACGATCCGTACGGGGTGCCGCTCAGTGGTCCCGCGCCGGTGACGGACTTCGGGTTCGCGGGGCTGTTCAATCACCAAGCCAGCGGGCTCAACCTCACGCTTTATCGGGCCTACGATCCCATCGCCGGGCGGTGGCTGTCGCGCGATCCGATGGGGGAGGGCAGCGACCCCTACGGCAATCTCTATGCGTATGTGGCGGGCAACACGCCCAACATGATTGATCCATTGGGACTTGTCGGTGTCTATGGACCGGGTTCAAGCGGCGCGCCGTCTGGCGATTGCCAGGTGGCGCGAGCTACGCCACGCGATCGCGGGCAACCGCCTTGCCTGTTGGCGAGTCTTACTGGAATGCCCTGCGGTGTTTGGGGGCGGCGGCGGTGGTGGTGGTGGTGGTGGGAGCAGCGCACGAGGCGGAGGCGGCAGCAAGGTCCAGCCCCCAGTCGTTCGTCCGGGCAATCCTCCGAAAGTTGAGACACCCGATCCTACCAAGGGCACAAGGCCGGGTACCGAGGACCGGCGTCTTCAGGACCTGAACGAGCATCGGCGCCTCACGGAGAAGAAAGCGGACCCGAACGCAAAGCCGCCGACAAATCCCCAAACGCCAGGAGAGAAGATCACCGACGGTTTTCGGAAGGTGCTCGAAGTGTTCGATAAGTTCAAAGACATCTTCTAGGGTAAAATACTGCTGACTCTCGCGAGGCCAAGGCAACCTTGAATGTTTGATTTCTTTAGAAGGCTACGGGATGCCAACCGGATCGAACGAGCGTTCGATGCCGCCGCAGGTCGTCGCTATCCCGAAGCGCTATCGATTTTGGAGAATCTTAAGTCGGAATGGGCCAAGGACCATCTGGCGGTGCTGCTTCTGAAGGGTGCCTTGCTATCTCTGGTCGGCAGACATCGCGAAGCGATGACGACTCTGATTGGCGCCGCCCAGCGCATCAAGAGCAGTCCACGCGCAACCAAGAACGAAATGGAATATATGATCGCCTATGTACATCAGTATTGGCAACCGTCCGCTGATGAACTGGGTATTACCAAAGTGACGTCAGAGGAAAGGGATGCCCTGCATATTGATGGTCCGATTGTGCTGTCGAAAGTTCGGCCTCGTCTAAGAAGAAGGTTTCCGCTTCATACGAAGTTTACCGGTATCCAAATAGTGGATTGAGCGAAGTCAGTGTGTACTGAGACGGTACTAACCTGACAGTCTGGGGCGCCCCGTGGCTGGGCCACGGTTGTCTGCGCGGTTGAGAATCCATCCCAGCACCGCCCGATGGCAAGTGCAGGCACTGCCAGCAGCCCGGCCCCGCACGCTGGGCAGCTCTGCAGGAAAGGACTTGCAGGTTCAGCAGGAATATGCCTATTATTCCTGTAGACTGGCGCTCGGTGCGCCGGCCTTCTTTTTGGACTCTCGGCCCTCGTTCAACGAGGCGGGCCGAGACATGGGCACGACCCGTCCGCGGCACGCCCGCGGGTACGACACTGAGCAGTGTGTGGGTGAAGCCGCCGCGGGGCGACTG
>Ga0172375_10000520_pt1 | contig 61553 bp, 48 predicted proteins | sample LakKiv1m_FD_114537 | JGI IMG/M metagenome (GOLD analysis project Ga0172375, IMG submission 114537) | Freshwater microbial communities from Kabuno Bay, South-Kivu, Congo - kab_092012_11.1m | ecosystem: Environmental > Aquatic > Freshwater > Lake | place: Democratic Republic of the Congo...
GCTCAGCTTTCTCCAGCGAATTCATCAGGGCATTAAGCTCGGCAAACGGGGCTGCCCCTTTGAGATAACCATCTTTCTTCAAGACATCAGTCATCGCAGCAACAATCGCCGCCGTCTTGATCTGCGCCTTCCCATCAAACACAGCTGCAATTTCCCCGTTCTTCCTCGTGATAATCGCCATCGGCGCTTTCTCGCTGCTAATGTATTTATTCTGTGTTTCGTCAATCTTGGTGGCATCCATTCTGACAATGTTAAAGAAACGACCGGGAAGGAATATGGAATAATCACCGTCTGTCTGGAACAGTTCAATCCACGCCTCTTCCGAACCCTTGGCTTGCGCTGTAGGTTCCGGTGCTATTTTGTTCTTCTCGGCGGCTTTGGACTGCGGCTTGGTCTTGTCGGTGAAAATAAAAACCAGGGAAGGCATGCCGTTCTTGACAACAGATACGGATTCAAGGGCCGACTTGAGCGCTTCCATGCGCACATTACAAGCCGTACTGTTTGCAGCCGCTTCTGCATCAACCCACTGAACATTAAGATGTTTGCCAACAGCCTCACGGGCTTTGGCAGCGCGAAGTCCAGTCAGGGAAACCCCCTTCTTGACTATCCCGCCACCGCCACATCAGCCAGCTTCAAGACGTTTTTCAGCCGGGCCGAGAAGTGCAGCAGAAGCAAACACCAACATCAGCATCATTCTGTGTTTTCTCAATATCATTAAGCAACCTCTATAGCATATATATCATATACATGTAGCACTGTGCACTAAAAGTTACATTATTTTAGAACTTTTACGAGAAAAGAAACCCGAAATAGCATGAATTTGACTGCTCATCGGCCTGAATTGGCAGCAGCCCGCCACTCCGGGTGCAGTCTGGCCATAATCTCCAGGAGCCGCTCCCTGGCAGCCTTTGACTCCGGCGTATCCTTGCTTTGCAATACCAGCCTTTCTTCGTAAGGCGCCTTGCTGACATCGTAAAGATCACCATTTTCACGCAATTTCCAGGCGGAATCCCTCACAAAATATTTATTAACAAACAGAGTATGAACCCATTCACGCGGCTTTCCAGTCTTGCCTTGCAGCTGCCGGGCAAAACTTACTCCATCCAAACCAGCAGGCACGGTTGTCCCGGCAAGCTCAAGACAGGTAGGCATGATATCGGTAAAATCCACCAATCCGCCATATACCGATCCCGGAACAATAATGCCCGGCCAGTTTGCCAGCAGCGGCACCTGGCTGCCTACATCCTCCAGGCTGTGCTTGCCACCCTTGATAACCCTGCCGTCACGCATCACCGTCGCCACTGTATCAGTCCCGTTGTCTCCCGAAAACATTACCAGTGTGTTCTTCCTCATGCCCAGCTCATCAAGCTTCTTGATAATCTCCCCAACCTGCCGGTCCAGGTATTCGATCAGGTATGGAAAATTCGAACGGTCATTCTTCTTTTTACCAGGAGTTCCCTCAGGGTTAAGCGGTGTAGGTAAAACAGGAAAATGCGGAATCGGCGAGGCATAATACACAAAGAACGGATTCTGCGCGCCTTTCTGGCTCTCAAGAAAATGCAGACACCAGTCCTGCATAACTGCCGGGGTATATGACTTTGCCCCGGGATCACCGTACAATTCCAGATGTGCGCCGCCAAGGATGCATTGCCGGTCGAAACCACACTCACGTGGATGCGGATAATCAGTGTCCGCTTCCGACGTCTTGGGAATCTCATTCATACTGTGAGGCGGACCGAGATGCCACTTACCAACTATAGCTGTCGTATATCCGGCAGACTTCAATGTCGCGGCAATGGTGGGATGCGACTTGCAATCAAGGCTCGACACTGCGCCGTTCCGCCCAGCTATATCCCTAAACCCGGTCCGAAAATTGTACTTGCCGGTCATGACCTCGGATCGCGCAGGTGAACAAACCGGCGTCGCAAAACACTTCTCGAAAAGCATTCCCTCTTTTGCCAGATTGTCCAAGTTCGGCGTACGCACTTTTCCCAATCCCTGGTATTCCACCGCGCCATAGGCGCCAAGCGTTTCAAACCCAAGATCATCTGCCAGAATAAAAATGATGTTGGGCCTGCCCTGCGCTTTGCCTGCGGAAAGCTGGTCGGAGTCACCCGCCCCTGCATCAGCCGACCTGGCAAACTTCAAAATCCCGGCAAACGCCGCCATTGACAAACCTGTCTTCAGAAAATCACGTCTGTTCATCTTCATATTCCTTTATCAATCAAAACCAGGATCTACAACGCTATCGGTAGTCTTACTTTTCACAGCCTTCTTTCCCTGTTTCCCGTTCCTGATCTGCTGACCGACGAGAGAAATCGCAACTTCGTTATGTTGCGACGCACCAGGAGTGCTGCGGCCGTTATCCACAAAGCGCTGCATCAGCCTTGTAAGGCGCTCAACGACTTCGGGATTACCCTCCTTCACATTGTTAGTCTCTCCGATATCCGCCTGCAGGTCGTAGAGCTCTAGATGCCCTGTCTTCATAAACACAAGCTTCCAGCGCCCCTGCCTGATCGCCAGATCGCCACCGCCGGACTGGTGTATCACTGCTTCGTGTACCGGGCCTTGAGCCTTGCCAAGCAGATCGGGAAGAATACTTGCACTATCTTCACCCGCGTTATCAGGCAGTTTCGCCCCCACGATCTCAGCACATGTCGCCATGAGATCATTCGTGCAGATTACATCGTCGCATGTCGAACCAGGCTTAATCTTGCCGGGCCAGCGCGCAAGGAAAGGCTCCCTGTGCCCGCCTTCCCAGATCATACCCTTGGATCCACGCAGCGGCTGATAGGCCCGGCCCGCCGCCCCGTTGTCACTTGAGACCATGATCAGCGTATTGTCGGACAGTTTGTTGCGCTCCAGGGCCTCAAGTATCTGTCCAACGGCCCAATCGCCCTCGTACAGCCAGTCGCCATATTCTTTGGCACCGCTTGTGCCGGCAAATTCAGGCGCCGGCACAATAGGCGTATGTGGTGGACTTATCGGCATGTAGATAAAGAATGGTTCTTTCCCCCTCGCTCTCTCATCAATAAAGGCAGTAGCTTTCTTCGTAAGCAGCGGCTGGACCGCCACAGGCTCAACCTGTTCCACCACCTTGTCCTGGGACATTATCATGCCTATGTTTCGCGCGTGAGTATATCCCCAAAAAACATCAAAACCGCGGGTGGTCGGTCCATCGCCGGCCACCGATCCCACTGGTGCTGTATCTCCTTTGCCTTTTGTAATACCCGCAGGCCACGTCATGCCAAGATGCCACTTGCCAAAACAGGCCGTATGGTATCCCTGGCCCTTAAGAAGCCCTGCCACCGTGAGCCGGTCGCGCGGAATAATCGGCGACGAGAATGTAGTAAGCACGCCATATTGCCCGATTCGCGATGGACAACACCCCGTAAGAACCCCATAACGCGTTGGAGTGCAAAGTGCCGCACCGGAATGCGCATCGGTAAAGCGCATCCCTTCACGTGCCAGTCGATCAAGGTTCGGCGTCTTGAACTCCGAACCATTTCGATAACATGGCGGTTGACCATAGCCCATGTCATCGAACAAAATGAAAATTATGTTGGGTTTACCGGCTTTTTCCTCCTGAACGGAAACACCAAGGTCGCGTCGCAACACAAAAGCGAAGGCAGAAATCCCCGTCATCTTCAGAAAAGCACGTCGGTTCAAATGTACCTCTCTTTATTTTCCAGTTGCGGTCCTGAAGCTATTATTCACTGGTTTTTTATCCGTGCAGAGCTGGATTTACTGATACAATCTGGATTAGACTTTTCCGGCAGCGTGACTTTCCAGTCAAGCACAAGCTTGGTAAGGCGGGCAACAATCTCCGGATATTCTTTTGCTACATCCTTCGATTCTGCACGGTCCTCGGCAAGGCGATGTAACTCAACCCTCTTTGCATCGTCAGTCAGCACAAGTTTCCAGTCGCCATCCCGAACGGCAAGATACGGCCACCAATCCGGCTCCGAATGCCCGCCCAGCCACTGCCAGAAGATAGGTCTCGTCCGGACAATCTCCTTGCCGCGGAAAGCTTCTATCAGATTCTCACCATCACCATGATAATCCGAAGGAGGCGTTATACCGGCAGCGGCGCAGAATGTCGGCAGCAGGTCAACTGCCGTAAAAACCGTTTTGTTGTTTTTTGTGCCGGCAGTCGCATGACCCGGCCAGCGCACTATGAAAGGCGTTCGCACACCTCCCTCGAACAGACTGCGTTTCCGCCCTCGCAGTCCACCCGTCTGGCCAATACTGGCCCAGGTACCGTAGCCCGTGCCCATCACCTTACTATTTTTACCACCTGTACTCTCCGGGCCATTATCGCCAGAGAAAACAACGATCGTGTTCTGTTCTACGCCGAACTCTTTTAGCGCATCGAGAACAGCGCCAACCGCCTTATCGCCGTCAGTAATGACTGCCGAATACACCTGTTTCTGCTCGTCAAGGTGCTTCCAAAGCTCCATGGATTCCTTTGTCGGCACATGCGGCGTGTGACTTTCGTGCAGCCAGACATCGAGATAAAAAGGCTTGTCCTTGTTACCACGGATGAACTTTACCGCATTGCCGGCAGTATCATGCAGACCGGCCTCTTTACCAGGTCCGTTAAAGACAGCCGATTCATCAAAGCCATATGCCGATGGCGCGGGCGCCTCACGACAAGCGTGGGTAAGATGCCACTTGCCGAAATGCCCGGTTCGATAACCGGCTTCCTTGAACATCCTCGCAACTGTCGGCGCTTTCGGATCCAGCCAATCAGGCATTCCACGTTGCGTATTTATTCCTGCGCAAAAATGCTGATGAACGCAATAGCGTGCCGGATAATGCCCCGTCAGCGCCGCCGTACGGCTCGGCGAACAGACCGGATTAAGTACATTGAACTGCTGGAAGTCGATGCCTTCCGAGGCAAGCCGGTCCAGGTTCGGCGTCTTCAGCCATGAATGCCCGTGACACGAAAGATCACCCCACCCCCAGTCATCGGCAAAGATAAAAACAATGTTGGGAAGTTTTTCTCTGGATTCAGACGGCCTGCCCCAATGCGGTAATGCAGTCAAAGCAAGCCCAACTCCCGAAATCCTCAAGAAATCACGTCGATTCATGACACCCTTTTCCTATCTATTCTTCAATTTCTTCCTGTCTTTCTTTGTGTCTGTCTGCTTACCCCCGTCTTGCCGCGGTTTCCATTCAGCTGGCATTGGATGAGGCACCTTTAAAGGCACTTCGTCATCATACTCTTTCTGCTGCTGCTCAAGCAGGGTCATCATTTCTTCCAATTTGCCCGCATGCTCTGGTTTAGCGGAAAGATCATCAAGTTCGTTCGGATCTTCCTCAAGATCAAACAACTGCGTCTTATCAACCAGCGGATACCGGATGATCTTCCAGCGCTGATCCCTTACCGCACGCTGGCAATTCCTGTAGGCTGTAAAAGCATAATCACGCACCTTTGCGGCCTTGCCTGTTATAACAGGAACAAGACTCTTGCTTTCAACTTCCGGTGGAATGGATGTGCCCGTCAGTTCGCAAATTGTCGGATAAACATCATACAGGTATGCGAATGCAACACTCCGGCCTTTGGGGACCCCCGGCCCGGCAAATACAAACGGCACATGCATGCCGCCGAATTCATAGACATTCTGCTTGCCCATAAGACCATGATCACCCAGCGATAATCCATTGTCGCCGGCAAAGGCAATGATCGTATTGTCCAGCTGACCCAGCTCTTTTAACACGTCGATAATCCTGCCGATGTGATAATCCAGGCAGGTAATACAGGCATAATCATCGGCCAGGTGGCGCTTGATAACCTCCTCAGTCCGTGGCCACGGAGCCAGGCATTCATCCCTCACCGTCATCTCGCCATTATCAAACGGGTGTACAGGCAAATATCTCGCAGGCAGGGGTATCTTTGCAGGGTTATACATATCCATGAACTCTTGCGGACAGACCCTCGGATCATGAGGAACTGGCGGCGCCATGTAGACAAAGAAAGGTTTTTCAACTTTGCGATCTCTCAGGAACTGAATTACCCGGTCAGCTGTCTTCTGGCTTGCAACAAGATGATCTCCGGCCCCTATACTGTCAGTGTAGAGACAGGTATCAAATGCCTCCATTCCCGGCTTGTAGGAATTGCCTCTCTTTCCGAGGTGGAAGGTTTCATAGCCGCCGGCACTCATCGCCTTGGCCCACAAAACGGAATTACCTTTGTCACCCTTTCCAAATCCGCCTCCACAGAAATGGAATACTGAACGGCCCGAAAGGATCATTGTACGGCTGGGCATGCATACAGCGCCGCTGTTCGAACCCTGCACATACGCATGCGTAAACACAGTCCCGCTCTCGACAAGCTTGTCCAGGTTAGGTGTCTTGATGTTCGGATTACCCATCGCACCGATACAGTCCGGCCGCATATCATCTGCCAGGATAAAGAGCACGTTTGGTTTCTTTGCCGCTCCTTCCGCTGCCTGCATCCTGCCTGCCGCCAACGCAAATACACCTACTCCCGTCATCTTTAAAAAATCACGTCTGTTCATAATCTATTCTCTGCGTGCTCTGCGTGCTCTGCGAGAAACATTTCTTTGTCATCTGCGGCTAATCTTTCTTTTTCTTCGCTTTGCCCTTCCCTTTGTTCCCGCCATCTTCCGAGCCTTTCCCTTGCCGACTAAGCGCCGCCGCTTCGGTTTCCGCCCCAAGATCACCCTGCTGTTTCATCCATGCATCCAGCACACCGCGCAGTTTCTTTACTGCCTCTGCATGTACCGGATCATCAGCAAGATTCTTCATTTCCCATTGATCTTTATCCAAATCGTACAATTCCAGCGGCGGCCTCTTCAGATATCTTTTCCCAAGCTCCCGGTCGGACTCCTTGTCTGACTGCAACCAGGATCTTGCCATCCCTGATGCAGCACCCTGCATTTCACTTTCTGGGTTAAGATTCAGTATGAGCTTGTAACGATTGTCCCGCACACACCGTATGCCGAAAAGCTGGTGGACGCCTCCGTTTATCCCGCGCGAGGTCTGTTCCGCAAAGACATACTCATCGCCCTTATCTGTCTCGCCGTTCAGAATTCCAAGAAAACTCTTTCCATCCATCACTTCCGGCGTTTTTCCTCCTGCCGCCTCAATGAAGGTAGGAAGTATATCGACATATGAAAGCAATGCCGCGCTCTCCCTGCCGGCTTTGACCTTTCCCGGCCAGCGGGCAATCACACCGGCGTGAATACCTGTCTCGTAAAGTGTCCACTTTCCGAAAGGAACCGAAGAGCCCTGCTCACTGACAAAGATAAACAACGTATTCTCTGCCAGCCCATGTTTGTCGATCAGCCGCATTACCTCACCAACTTCTGAATCGAGTGTTGCCACTTCCGCATAGTACTTCGCAAGTCCCGCACGGGTGGAAGGCGTATCGGCGAGATATGGCGGAACCCACAGTTTGTCCTGCTGGTAAACCGAAGAATCGCCCAGCGTCCAAGGTCCATGCGGTTCATGCGGCGTGACAACAAGGCAGAACGGCTGGGTCCTGTCACGGGACATGAACTCCCCGGCTGCCTGAAAATCCAGCGGCAACTCCGGCCCCTCTTCGCCCGCTTCTTTCTTGTCGGCCTTAGCGACTGACTTGCCGGATTTTGGATATTCAAACGGAAAACATTCAGCGGGTCCGAAATGCGTCTTGCCAACCAGTCCCACTCGATAACCGAGCGGCTTAAGGTAATGTGGAATACTCTTAATGTCCGGCTTCACGCGGGAATGATTTGGATAGGCGCCATTCTTGACAGGATAGATACCGGTATAGAGCGCCTGCCTGAGAGGAGCACACATAGGCGCCGGGGCATAGAAACGATTGAATTTCAAACCCTGGGCCGCGAGCTTATCAAGGTTTGGAGTCCTGACATCCTTGTTACCGTAACAACCGATATCATGCCACGACAGATCGTCGGCAACAACAAGCACAAAATTAGGACTGCCTTTATCCGCCGCCTCAACCCGCCGCGGCATCACCAACGCGACAGCCCCAATCCCCATAAAACGCAAAAAAAACCTGCGATCAAGATTCAGCATAAAATCTCCAGGAACGGATGTTACAATAACAAACGTTTCAAAGCGCAGAATTATTGCAGGTTATTCCTCAACTTCACTTACTTCCGGCAAGCTCTTTGAATCTGTAACTTTACACCTTCCTCCGGTCGCCTACCGGAAAAACGTTAGCGCGTTTGCAGTAGGCAAGAAACATATCGGACATTTCCCTGACACGTTCAGGATGTTCTTCAGCCAGGTTATTCAGTTCCGAACGGTCGGCCTCCATATCGTACAGCTCCCACTTGTTTTGCTGGAGCACATCCTCGGTCCCAATCACATTTTTGCCGACCAGCTTCCACTTGCCGTCGCGGACGGCACAGTTACCTTCGTGCTCCCAGAATATCTGGCGCCGGGCCAGCGGCCGATTCTCAAAGACCGGCTGCAGGCTCGTACCTTCCATTGGCTTGATGTCCTTGTCTTTGTATTTTCCGGGGTATGAAGCACCCGAGACATCAACACAGGTTGCCATAATGTCAATGAGATGAGATGGCGTGTCGCGAAATTCACACTTTGCCTTGATCCGGCCCGGCCAGTGCGTGATCAATGGTGTTGCTATGCCACCCTCATGGACCCAGTGCTTGTACTCCCTGAACGGAGCATTCGAAACATTTGCCCAGCCTTTGCCGTAGCTGACAAACGTATCGGCCCCTCCGGCCATTACACCTTCGCCCATGCGCACTGGATAACCGTCGCGGGTCTGGTTCGGAATCATTTTTTTCTGCAACTCATCCCGGTCCACGGGCGACAGAGTCGGCCTTTCGGCACGAGGTTTACCACCAGCGCTTCTGCCCATAACTTCGGCGCATCCTCCGTTGTCCTGAAGGAACATGATGAGTGTGTTGTCGAACTTGCCCTGCCTCTTCAACTCACTGACAATCGTCCCTATGCCCTGGTCCATGTTGTCGATCATGGCGGCATAAACTTCCATGTTGCGCGCTTCCCATTCCTTGTTTTTGACGCTGTTCCAGTCTCCCACCTGCGGTGACAGCTTCCACTCCTCCCTGATGAGGCCCATCTTTTTCATACGTTCATAACGCTGCCTGCGGATGGGCTCAAAACCGCCGTCATATTTCCCTTTGTATTTCGCTATGTCCTTTTCCGGGGCATGCATGGGCCAGTGTGCAGCTGTGTAAGCAACATACATGAAGAAAGGATTGTTTCCCTTGTGTTCGCGGATGAATCTCGCGGCATTGTCACTGATGGCGGTCGTATAGAACCATTCATCCTTCGGCTGGTATTCCGTGTCGTTGAGCGGCGTGATGTACTTGTTGTCGCGGGTCAGGGTATTCGGATCCCAGAAACTGCCTGCTCCGTGAATTGTTCCGTAGAAACGATCGAATCCGCGCTGGCATGGCCAGTTGAATTTATCTGCTTCGTTCTTGGGATCGATTTCCTTCGTAACATGCCATTTACCCGCCATGTAGGTTGAGTACCCGGCCGTTTTCATTACTTCTGCAATCGTCATGCAGTTCCTGTTCAAATCTCCGCGATAGCCGTCCTCTCCACGGTCATTAATCATATGACCGATTCCTGCCTGGTGCGGATACAGGCCCGTCAACAGGCTGGAGCGGGTCGGACAGCACCTTGCAGTGTTATAGAAGTGCGTAAAGCGCAGGCCATTGGCCGCCAGGCCATCAAGGACCGGCGTCTGTATCTCGCTGCCGTAACAACCGAGATCTGAGAAACCCATGTCATCCGACATAATGAGAACTATATTGGGCCGGCCTGCTTTTTCCCGGGTCGTCAAACAACCACCTACCGTAAGAGCCGCCATGCTCAAACCAAGACCGTTGAGAAAATCTCGCCGGGAAATATTCTCTATACTCATATATCCTTCCACAGCGCGCCAAGCCTCGCTCATTCCATCAATTCAAAAGCCATAACACCGGCTGGGTAATGGCAATGTTCCGCTTTACCTCAAGACTCTCGGGGTCCGGCTTTAGCTGCTTCCAAAGGTCGAGATATTTCTGCTCACTGAATGCAATACCGGCAAACAGCAGGCACGACTGCCGCGAGGGCCATCCCTCCCACGCCTGTATATCCTGCTTGAGCGGCCACTCTGATTTGTCCGCAAGGTACGGGTAAAGGTACTCCATCCCCTTCCGGATGTTCTTGCCGTCCGGCGTCTGGAACGTCCATAGGTTGTCTTCTTTCGTGGACAGCACCTGGCAGAGCGTAACCATGTTTTCGAGCTGGAAAATAGAATATCCGTACGGTTTCGTTCGCTTCAGCTCAGCTGGAAAACTGCCATCCAATTCCATTTGCCTAACAAGAAAGACCTCTTTGAACTGACGCCTGCATTCGGCGAGCTTTGCTTCGTCACCGGTAAACCGGGCGAATACCGCCATCTGCAGCCAGTAGGCCACGGCATGGTTGTTCTTCGCATTAGCTTCTTCCCTGCCGTTCTTGCTTGTCACCATCCATTCGGACAGATCGGCAAACCACTTCTTCAGACCCGTCATCAACTCCGGCTTGAATGCCGGTGATTTCTGCATGGCCGTAATGGCCGGCGGAATTTCTATAAGATGCAGGGCATCGATAATCCCAAAGCTCCTGCCGGGCGATTTCCCCCTTATAGCCTGGGCATATTCCAGGTGCGGGTTCATCCGCGTCGCAGGATCAAGGAAGAAAACGCCCAACAGTTTCGCGGCTTTCTCCGCGTAACGCTCCTCGCCGGTAAGCCTGTATGCAGCACCCAGCGCCGCGACTGCATCCCTCAGGTTACGCATTGCCATGCGGTGCTGGGAGAAAACGCCAGGATAAGACATGCCGTCTTTATTGATGAAAGGCTGCCCATTTGCCTTGTCAGGATCGGGCCAGGAATAATCGGCCTCGGAGTAAAAGTCATTCAGGCCGCCAGCACTGCGTTCAGCTCGGAATGCGGTAATGGTTATGGCCTCTAGCTTCAGCGCAGTATCCGAGGCCTTGAGAATGCGTTCCCTGTCTATCGTGCCCACATCAACAGCAAGTACCGAGGCTTTTGATCCTGCGGACGATACCTTGAATCTTTCCAAATACGGCCTGACCAGTTCAGCGCGTATCTTGTAACCAGCCGGACTGAAATGTACCTTGTCGGAGACATACAGATCGGGCCGCTGCAGTCCGTCAGGACCGGCAAGCGAGTCAAAAGCTTCGATGTAATTCAGATTGGCATGCTTCGCTACATATTCCTTCACAAGCTGGTTAAATTTTAAAGTCTTCCCGCCTTTATCCGGCGAGGAACTGGGCCCGCGGGAAATATACGCAATCCCCGTATCCGGAAGTTTTGCATGAACCTTTTCGACAAACGCTTGAAAGTCAGCAAATACCGTTTCAGGTGATTTACCTGCACCGAGATCATTGCCTCCGGAATCCAGGACGATCATCTTCGGTTTGTAAGGAACGACGATACGGTCGGCATAATAAACCGCATCCGCAATGTGCGATCCGCCAAACCCGCGAATGATCAACCTGTGCTCCGGAAACTCCTTAGCCAGCGTATCCCATCGCACAATGTTCGACGCACCAATAAACAACACCGCGCCTTCAGGAGGCGGACTTGACTTATCAGACTTCTCAAAGGCCTGTATATCCCTCTCCCATTTCCCGCTGGGCGACTTCTCCTCGGCAGAAAACGATACGCCAAACATGCAAGCCACCGCCAGCAACGAACCAGCTATTTTGCAATATTTCATAGCCTCTCTGCTGCCTGTAACAAGTTATTCCAAATCACCTTAATCGGAAATCAGCGTAGGGCTAGAACTCCTGAGGCCCGTTCAAGTGCTCGCATTTTTCCGGCTGTCCCGGCAGGAAATCGATTACCTGGTTCTGGGCACGGAGTTTTCCCTGTAACGCAGGAATATCCACCTTCTGGATATCAATTCCATCCTTCGCGGCCGTCGCTGCAGCAATTCCCGCAGCATGGCCGGCGATCATCCAGACGCTTTCAAGTCGGAATGTACAGAACGCAACGTGCGTGAAACTCGCAGCTCCTGGAACCAGGAGGTTCCTGCATTCGGCGGCTTTCGGCGTAAGGGCGCGATATGGAATCTGATAGGCGTATCCCATACGCCAGATACGGCCCTCATTGACAAACTCGTTCTCACTCAAGGCAACGCGCTGGACATGGTGACCATCGATAAAATGACTGCTGATACCTATACTGTCGGGCTTGCGGCGTTCGGTCTGCACATCACGCTGTGTCACCACATACTCGCCCCTCATTCGGCGCGCCTCGCGGACATAAAGCTGGTATGGCAAATGGCCGTTGTCGGCGAACTCATCCTTGTGAAGGCCCATTGACTTCATCTCAGCCCGCACATTCTCAGGCACAGAATCGTCGCGGGCGAGGAAACGCAATAAGCCCAGCGTGTACTCAAGATGATCTTCATAAATCCTGGCCCGCTGCTCATAGGTGGCATCCGGCCAGTCGACCTGACCACCGAAGTGGCCGAGGGAGAAGATCGCCGACTGCTTATTGTTCATTTCGAACTTTCCGTTTCTTCGTCCGTAGAGATCGATTATATCACCAAGCTTCAACACCTTCTTTTGGGCCGCCTGCTCGTGGAACCAGTTAGCAAGAAGCGAATAGCGCTTCGCATCGAAATGCTTCGGCGCCGGGATGGCCACTTGCAATTTCGGGTCTTTTGCAACTGTGAGGCGGAAGTTGTAGTTCATAGGCGCGGGATGCGCATCACCTTCCCTGAGGTCCCTGGCCCACGCACTGATGCCTGGGAGCAGTTTGCCTTTTTCATCAACGGTACGGGCCTTGAGCGGCGTTTTGTCAAAACGGATACCAGCTGCCTCTTCGTCAAATTCCGCCTTGGATTCGCGACCCGTTAAATACTTCACACCCGCTCGAGCCATGAGGTCACCCTCGTAGCCGGCATCGACGAACACCTTGGCTGTGAATTTCGTGCCGTCGGTCAGGGTAATCCCGGTGATCTTCGCGCCGTCCTTGGTCACCTTGTCCACACTCGCGCCGTAATGGACTGTCACACCGGCTTCCTTGAGCATCTCCAGATACACCTTCTCCGCAACACTCGATTCGAAGTAATACTCCGTCTTCCCGGTGCCGTAGTGCCTGCCCAGCCGGCGATAGAACTCATCCGCAAAACCGCCAATGGTCCACTTCAGCATGTGTTCGCTTTCCGCCGTGTTGATTCCGCTGGTGCTGAGGCCCCCAACATGCTTCGTCGGCTCGATGAGCACCACTTTCACACCCTCGCGCGCCGCGGTGATGGCGGCCGATATGCCACACGGTTCGCCGCCATAGACGACGACGTCAGGCTGGGCGATTGCCGGAAGCACGGCTAGCGAGATGGCAAGGAACAACAACATCAATTCGAACCCTTCTTTACTTTAGCGATCTGCTCGTCAATCAAGCCGAAGGCTTTAATCAACGCGCCGGCTATCATCGCATCTCCGGTCTTCAGGCGGATAACCAATTCATTTACCCGAAAGACTTTTCATAGCCTCAAATGCCTGTTTCTGAAGCAATGGAGCTTGCTCTTCCTTTACGCCGTTAACAGCCGGTAAACCTTCCGGACTTTTTTCATAAATGGCCGAATAAAAAGCGCACGCCGCAAGGTAGGTACCGGCCAGCGAGGGATGATGCTTATCAGCACCAAACAGGCGTATCTCCGGATGATCCTTCAACGTTTTATCCCATGCAATGCCGACAGAAACAACCTGCGCCTTAAGCTTCTTCCCCAGTTCCTGGTAAGCCGCCGTAATCGCAGGCTGGTGGTCCGGCTTTGGCCACGACCACGTCATGTACAACAGGGTCTTTGCACCCTGCTGCGTTATTGCCTCGTTAAGTTTACCGGCATATTCGAACATCTGATCTTTTGCCCCTACAGGCCCCATACTTACTTCCTGGAGTACCACGTAATCCCACTTACGCGACTGAATCGCTTTCAAAGCTTTCCCACCCTGCCAGTGCTTCGCAAATGAGCAACCCCCGGGTGTTTCTTTTGCACACACCAGCGGTTTCTGTCCCCCAGCCTTAGCCAATTTCGTAATCATCGCTGGCAGATCGTTAACATATGTAAAACTGTTGCCAATGAACAGGATACTGGTTTCATTCGTCTCACCAGCTTCGGCAGTTACCGGCAATTTACCCTTGTCCCTTGAAACAGAAGCCGTCTTATTTTCAGCCGCCTGCGACATCCCACAACCAAAGAGCCACAAACAAACCAGCAATTTGCATTTCTTCATCATTATTCACTCCCCATGGTAGGACGAACCCTCCGGGTGAACCGCTTCATTATCCAGCTTCCGGCTCGGCCTGGCCTACTCCGCCGAAGTAAAGCCGCATCGGCTACGAAGGCTGGAAGGCCTCGCCCTACCCCAAATCAATCCCCGATCGTCCCCTTACTTCGAAATTGGTTATTCAGCATTCAATATTCGACATTGGGTTTATCATATGCCCTTCACTTCCCATCCCTTGCGATAGCGGCGCCGGAGCAACTTATTGGCCTCGCCCGAATTCGTAACCTTCATCCCTGCCCCGTCCCACTTCAACACTTTTCCGGGAACCCGAATCGCCACGGTGCCAAGTATGATCGACTCCGCCATAGGCCCCGTCTTCACAAAATTCGACTCCGTCATCTCCCCTCCAAGACACGCATCAATGAAATGATGGTAATGATTCCGCCCCTTGAGGTCGGGCCTCTTCCGGTCCTTGAGGTCGGGCCTCTTCCGGTCCTTGAATTTATCCTTCGGAAGCAGTATAGCGCCGCTGGTATGTGGCAGGAGGAGAGCCCCTTCGGTTCCAATAACCATGGCAGCTTCGCCGGGATAACTTTGAAAGCCCGCATCTTTTGCAAATGCCTGCGCATCCTCCGGCGGATAAATGTCGCCGTCAAACCACTCCACGGTAAAATCTTTTCCATCCGACTTTTCATTGCCCGGAAAAACCCACGTAATATGATTGGCCTGCGGCCACGTATCTGCCCGTCTTTCCGGCGAGTTCTTCCATGACTCCTGGACTTCGGCCACAACCGACAACGGCGCGGTGAGCCCCAGTCCTTTCCATACGGCGTCGAAGATGTGGCATCCGATATCGCCTGACCAGCCAGTCCCGAAATCCTGCCAGGACCGCCAATTCACGGGATGATATATCCCAGGCGCGTACGGACGTTCCAGGGCTGTTCCCAGCCACAAATCCCACGCCAGTCTTTCCGGAGCCTTCTCACCCTTTGGCGGGCGCGGTCCGAGCAACCGGTATTGTTCCGCTCCCGGCCGGTTTGAACAGAGTATCACCTTCCTGACTTTACCCACTGCCTGTTCCCTCAGAAACTGAACTGCAGTCCTGTCTCCTATGCCCGAGGCATGCTGGGTTCCCAGCTGAGTCACAACTCCAGCCCTCCTGGCAGCTGTTGCAAGCGCACGGCACTCCGCCACGTCATGACAAAGAGGCTTCTGGCAGTAAACATGCTTCCCGGCACGGATTGCCGACATCGCGATCAGCGCATGCATGTGGTCCGGAACAGTTGCATTTACGGAATCAATTTTGTCACCCTCTTTTGCAAGCATCTCGCGCCAGTCAGTATACTTCCGCGCGTCGGGCAGAATTCTTGCCGCATTCTCAAGGTGATTCCTGTCGACATCGCATATCGCAACAATCTGCGCCCTGGGATGTGACTTGAAATTGCCCAGGTCACCCCCACCCATCATCCCGCCAACCCCGATACAGGCATGGTTCAGTTTTGAGTTGGCCGGAATTCTCCTGGTTCCAGTAGTAACGCATCCCGACGTCATTGCCAATGCACCCGCCGCTGATATTGCCAGAAACTGTCGTCTGTTCATTGAGCAGTTCATTATCACTCCTTATTTGCCCTTCAATTATGACGCACAATTACCGAAGGGATAAACATCAAACTGAAGGCAGGTCAAAACAATTCCCGGCGAAGAATCATGTTCTTTACTATAAGTCTTCTATGTCTTCGCCTTGCCTGCCTACCACCCCTCTGCCGCACCAGCCTGACCTGCGCGGCAGGCGGGAAGAACCCTGCCCTGGTTAACACTACTGTTTATTGGCGAAGTGATAATTCTTTCTCAATCACTCCGGCAACCTGTTCGGCAAGAGCCTTGGAGCCCTCAGAAGTAAAGTGCACATTCTTCGGTTGCTGCAGTTTTTCAAGTTTAGGCAGGACAAAGGTATAAAGATCGTCGATCTTTACGCCATTGGCCTTCATAATCCTGCCAGCAACCTCATTATATTTTACCGGGGCATCGGGTTCACGAAGAGGCTTTGACGTCCCCGGCACCACCGGTGTGGTCGTTCCAAAGATCAGTTTTGCGCCGGTCGCTTTCATCTTCTTAACGATTGTTTCCAGGTTTTTGCCGTATTGTTCCTCAGTTGCCTGGACGGGATCAGCCGGATTATCCGAAGGTTTACCACCATCCTTCGAAACGTGCTTCAGATCGTGCAGTCCCCAATTGAAATGAATTACCGCCCACTTCGTGCTGCCAAGCCAACGGTCAATGTTCTCCAGACCAAATGTAGTCCCCGAACAGTTTTCCGGGCCTTTTCCATCCTTCGAGAGCGGCCTGTAAACATTGGCCTTGCCTGCGAGAAGTTTCCGTACCTCAAGCGTGTAACCTATCGAGATTGAATCGCCCAGTATCAGTACATTCGGCAGATTAGGGTCTGGCTCAAAAAACCATTGTTCACCTTTCTTCTTTTCGGCAGCCGAACCCGCCTCCACCGCCATCAAGATACTCGCACCTGACATCACTGCAAACATCGCCATCCACAACCTGATTCTTCCCATGTTGAACTCCCTTTTCTCACTGCCCCAGTTATTCACCTGCCTCGGAATCCCGCGCTTTACCTTCCTTTTTCCGAACCTTATCGGATTTCTTGCCGATATTCTGCCCCAGCGGCAAGGCGTCATATTCCTTGTAAAGCTGTTCCATCCGTTCACGCAGCAACTTCACCTGCCCGGCGCGTGACGGATCATCAGCAAGATTCTTTATCTCCCACGGATCATTCTTCAAGTCAAATAACTGTGTGGTGCGCTTGTCTTTTACAAGATATTCAATCAGCTTCGCGTCATGCGTCCTGACTGCACGCTGAATATCCTTGTAAGCATGGAGAGTCGCATCACGCACTTCCTGCTTCTCGCCCCTGATCACCGGCCCGAGGTCTTTGCCGTCAACTGTCGCTGGCGGCTTAAGCCCGGCCATGCCGAGGAGCGTCGGACAGACATCATAGAGCTGGCAGAGCGCCTCTGAACGCTTGCCTTTCGGGATACCGGGACCACGCATTACAAGTGGAACCCGGCTGCTGTGATCATACAGGTTCTGCTTGCCCATAAGGCCGTGCTGGCCGACCGCCAGACCATTGTCACCGGCAAACACAACCACCGTATTGTCCGCAAGCCCAAGCTCGTTCAGCACTTTCAGAACCCGGTCAATCTGGTCGTCAGTTGCCGTGGTTGCAGCATAATACGCAGCAATATGATCACGGATCTCCCCTGGCATACGCGGAAAACCAGCCAGCATTTCATCACGGACCCTCATTTCACCGTTATCAAACGGGTGCTGGGGCATGAAGTTGGGCGGCAATGTTATCTTCGATACGTCATACATCTTATGGAACTTATCCGGAACAACCCGCGGATCATGCGGAGTCTTAAACGCAAGATACGCAAAGAACGGCTTGTTTTGTGGCCGGTTTTTCAGAAAATCTATCGTGGCGTTTGCAAACACTTCGGCATCGAACTCCGTAACCACGCGCTGACCTGCGAACTTCCCGTCCACTATATCGTTCACCTGGGTCTTGAAATGATCACCCATGCCGCCATGGAATATCGCCTTACCGGACTCAAAAGACCTCAGCAGAGACCTGTCATCGTTATGCCACTTGCCCGTGGCAAATGTGGCGTAACCATTTTTCCTGAGAAACTGTGGAAGCGTTACAAAATCCTCTGGAATTCCACCCTTGCACCTGTAAAGCGACGACCCGGTCATGAGCGTTGCCCGGCTCGGCACGCAGATGGCGCCATGCTGACCACCCATGCACGTAGCCTCTGAAAAATACACGCCTTCAGCAGCCAGCCGGTCCATTGCAGGCGTTATAATCTCATTGCAGCCGGCCACCCGCATCGCACTGAACCGCTGGTCATCGGCGAGGATAAGAAGAAAGCTCAACTTCCTGTCCGGCACCCCTTCAGCACCAATCCACTTCGACATGGACAACGCCGCCGCTCCAGCACCTGCCATCTTTAAGAACTCACGTCTATTCATAATACCTTCAATCCAGGTAACGACCTGCGCCAGTCCAGCGCTTCCTTTCTTAACTTCTCAGCCAGGGCTTTTTCCTGGTCAGCCAGGTTCCTGGTCTCTTTCGGATCATTAACAAGATCATAAAGCTCTGCACCGGATCCATCGGCATTAACAAGAAGCTTCCACTTACCATCTCGAATTGCAACATTCGGACTTCTGTCGTCTCCGCCCGGCCGCAGGAAGAACTGGTTACGGCCATAGTCCCAGAATAAAGGTTTCTGACGATCCAGTGGAGCACCCAGCCATGCCCTGCTCATATCCTTGCCGTCAAGCTCATGACTCTTCGGCACCTCGACACCGGCCAACGCGCAGACAGTCGGAAGAAGATCAACAGCACCGCATATTGTCTGTTCGTCAACCTTACCGGCTGGAATCTTTCCAGGCCACTTGATTATGAAAGGCATGCGGATTCCGCCCTCGTACAGGCTCCACTTCATCCCGCGCAAGCCACCGGTTCGCCGGTGATCTTTAAACGGCGGATTCGGACCATTATCACTGGAGAAGACGACAATCGTATTCTCCGCCAGACCTTCAGCCTTCAGGAAATCCATCAGACGGCCAAACTGCCTGTCATACTTGTCCAAAACCGCATTAAACTTTGCTTCTCCAGTATTAGAGGCTGACTCGTACTTTGGCAGGAATTCGGGATCAGGAATATGCGGATCATGCACCTCGTTAGGCCAAAGGTTCAAGTAGAACGGCTTGCCTTTGCTGCGCTTTATAAAATTAATTGCCTTGTCCACAAATACGGCTGTGCGCTGGTAAGGTTTGTATTTCCCCTTACTGTCAGGATCACTATCGATCCCCGGTCCCATTCCCTCCCAGGTCGTCCAGCTTTCATCAAAGCCATACTCCTTCGGCCACGGCGCATCGTTCACATCGCGTCCGCCGCCCATGTGCCACTTTCCGATATGGGCCGTCGCGTATCCGGCATTTTTCAGAGTTCGTGCCAGTGTCGGAGCCTTGGGATCAAGGAAATCGGCCTGCTCGGCCTTGCGGTTGCCTTCACGGGAATTGAGATAATGCGTTATATTCCAGCGGGAAGGATACATCCCTGTCGTGAAGCCGGTTCGCGACGGTGAACAGATCGGCGAAGCAGAATAAAACCGGTTGAACCGCAGTCCTTCAGCGGCAAACTGGTCAATGTTCGGCGTTTTGACATCCTTATTGCCATAACACGACGGATCGGCCCATCCCATGTCATCGGTAAGGAAGAAAATGACATTCGGCTTTGTCCCTGCGGTTTCCTTTGCATTCACCCACCGGAACAAAGCCAATGCGGCAATCCCCGTTCCCGCCATCTTTAGAAAATTCCGCCTATTCATGATTCTATATGTTTTATCAGGACTATCCGCGCAAATGGTTATTTCTTCTGCTTCCCTCCGGTCCGTTTACCACCTTCTGACCCTGGTGCGGTTGTTACAAAAGGAGGCCGTTCGAATGTCAACCCATCGCCAAGGACACGCGGATCCTTTGCATCTTTCAGGATCTTCATCAGTTGCTCTGAGAGCTCACGTTTCCTGTCAGTATAAGCCGGATCGGCCGCAACATTCCTTGTTTCGTCCGGATCATTCTTCAAATCGTAAAGCTCCTCTGCCGGCCGCTTTGCAAATGCGTAATCATAGTTCCACTGCCACCTTTGTTCCCCAAACTGACCAACCAACCATGCCTTGGAGGGACTGGCATCCATGTCAGCAAAGGCAGCATAAGTATTCTGCTCAATTACATCAGAGGCTGGCATATCGGCCTTACCCGTAAACTTCGGGCTGCCCATTGGCCACCTGTCCGGGGCAAAATTGCGTATATAGAGAAATTCTTTCGTGCGCAATGCCCGATGCGGGTATGGCAGGTTGCCTTCACGCGCAATATCGACATGCCGCTCACGCCCCGTAACGACCCAGGTGCGTCCGGCATCAACAAGCCCAGCCTTTTCCGAATGCAGTACATTCATGAAACTGCGGCCTGTCATTACTTCCGGAATCTTCACACCTCCGGCCTCAAGAAAGGTCGGCGCAATATCCATCATGTTGACGAAATCATCAACCACTCGCCCCGGCTTCACGCCAGGCCCCCTGGCAATAAGGGCAACATTGACTCCGTGGTCGTAAAGATTGCATTTACCGCCTGGCACACCGGGCATCCCATGATCACCGCTTATCACCACAAGCGTGTTATCCAGCTCCCCCATCTCTTCGAGTTTCTTTATCAGCACGCCAACCCCGGCATCCCATGCCTGGATCTCGCCCATGTAATCGGTGTAATCGGCCCGCACTTCCGGAACATCCGGCATGAATTTAGGGAGTTTACCTTTTACAGAATCAGGCTCGATTCCCCACAGAGCCTTGCCGGACCCCTTTTCATACTTGCGGTGCGTCAGCGTCGGGCCAAACCAGTAGCAGAAAGGCTGACCAGGCTTTCTATCTGCAATAAAAGCGCTGAAATTATCGCGCACTTGGGAGAGTATTTTCTCCTTTGCTGCCTCAAAGGGCATCCCGCCCTTTACAAGCTTCGTTGCATTCTCGGAAAAATCGCAGAAATCGTGACCGGCTTTCTCATAAGCATGTTTCTGCTCGCCGTATGGCGCATCAACCGGCTTGCCCGGACTCCAGACCTTGTAACTTTTCCCGATGTGATAGCCTGCATCCCGCAGCATCAGGGGATACACCGGTATTGCCGGATTCCATTCAGCCGGCCGTAGAATCGCGCCAAGCCCGGTGCGGAAGAAATACTGACCCGACAGCAGCGAACTCCTGCACGGCGTGCAACTTGGCGCAGTCACAAAAGCGTTCCTGAAAACAACGCCTTCGCGCGCAATCCGGTCAATAACCGGAGTCTTCACAACGTCGCTGATAGTCGGTCGGCCATCAAGTCCCGAATAAGCGCCCGCATACCGCCCCCAGTCGTCCGCAAAACAGAACAGTATGTTGGGCTTCTTACTGGACGGAAGTCCCAATGTATCACCCTCAGCCCTGGTCAAAACTCCCGGCACAACCAGCGCGAGCGAACCCAGGCCGGCACATTTCAGAAAATTACGTCTATTCATTCCCGCATTCTCCGTATCCGCACAACATTCACTTCACGTTCTTCTGGCGCTTCCGCGAAACGCCAGCCACATTATCTTTCGCGCCGCATGGTACCGCATCCTTCAGAAGCAGGTCCAGCCTTGCTGTTAATTCTTTCACCTTCTCCGGATTCTCTGCCGCAAGATTCCTGCTCTCGCCAATGTCTTCAGAGATGTTGTACAACTCATAGCCGTGCCCGGCGGATTTGTCTGTTTCCGAACCTTTGTCATCGTCGTTAATATCGGCACCCTTGTCTGTGGCGCCGCGCATCAGCTTCCAGTCACCCATGCGCACCGCCGCCTTGCCATACGATGTCGCCGAAAGCAGTAACGCATCATGGGGTGTTTTTGCCCCCCGCGCAACAACCGGCCAGATATCCTTCCCGTCCAGCGGCAGTTTCTGCTCCAGCGAGCCACCTGCAAGCTTAACCAGTGTGGGATACCAGTCCACAATATGAACCGGTTCCTTTACAACCTTCCCCGCAGGTATCATTCCAGGCCAGCAGGCAAAAGCGCAGACGCGCACGCCACCCTCGTATATCGCACCCTTACCCGCACGCAACGGGGTGTTGTCCGTGATGGCTCCAGGAGCTGGCCCGCCGTTGTCACTTGAAAAGAGTATCAATGTATTGCCGAGCATTCCCTTTTCATCAAGCGCCGATACAACCTGGCCGACTGCCTCATCCATCGCAGCAGTCATTCCTGCATAGTTCTTACGCTGGCCGGACAAATGTTCATAAGGCTTTGTATAATTCTCAGGCACCTGTAATGGCGAATGGACGGCATTGAACGGCAGGTACAAGAACAATGGCTTGTCAGCATTTCTTTCCCGTATCAGCCGGCAGGCTTCCTTTGCTATCAAATGGGTTGAATAGCCTTCTTCACTGCACGGCTTGTCATCCCTGTGCCAGTCAACTTCCCCGTCCCTCTTGTGCGTGAAATAGTCAATCATCCCGAACCACAAACCGTACTGGTGATCGAAGCCCCTTTTTGTGGGCAGGTACGCAGGTTCAAACTCGCCGAGATGCCACTTCCCCGAAATTGCCGTCTCATAGCCAGCCTCTTTGAGCGCCTGTGCCAGTGTCCGCTCTTCAAGCGGCAGTCCCCACTTTGCATGCGGCCGGACAACGGTATAAACCCCGGTATGCGCAACATACCGGCCCGTCATCAGCGAAGCGCGTGTCGGCGAACAGAGCGGCTGGACATAAAAGGACTCAAGAATAACGCCTGCTTTTGCCAGCTTGTCCAGGTTCGGGGTCTTGATATCCTTACACCCGTTGAACCCGACATCCGCATAACCCAGATCATCGGCAAGAATGTAAACGATATTGGGTTTGCCTGCCGGCGTCACGCCTGCCTGCGCTGTTGCGCGACCCAACCAGCCCGGCACAGCCAGCGCCGCCGCTCCTGCGCCAGCACATTTCAGAAAGTCCCTTCTGTTCATTTCATACCCTCATCGCCGGATTTCTCCAGCTTCAGCCTCACATCATTTGCGCCGCCTTTCTTCTTTGCAGCCTGAACCTTTTTCTTCTGCCCGTGTGAAGCCCCTGGCTCAGGCGGTTTTGCACTGGAATCATAGCCAGGATTCTTCACAGGTATCATGGCATTGATATCTTTGAGATGTTGCCCGATAAGCAGATCAAGTTCCCTGACCCTCTCCGGATTTACGGCTGCAAGATTCTTCGATTCACCAATATCGTCCTTCAGGTTATACAACTCAAACCTGTCGGTCTGATCCGGATTGTCACAGAAGAACCGGATCAGCTTCCAGTCGCCGCGGCGGACCCACACGGATGGAACCGCGCCGGTCGCCGGGGTGTAATGCGGAAAACAGCAGAGCAATGTGTCGCGCGGGGCGTCCGTGCCGAGCAATGCAGGAACCTGGCTCACGCCGTCGAACTTTACTTCCTGCCCAGGCTTCACCGCGACCATGTCCAGCACCGTTGGATACCAGTCCACGCTGGACAGAAACGCCTCACTGCGCGAGCCGGGTTTTACCTTGCCCGGCCAGACTACAACACAAGGCTCACGCGTGCCGCCTTCATAAATCGTCGCCTTACCGCCGCGCAGCGGCACATTGCTGGTGGGAGGAACGCCGTCAACATTGCTGTACATGTTCCCGCCGTTGTCGGAAAAGAAGACAATGATTGTGTTGTCCGCTATTTTCAATTCATCGAGTACGCCCAGGAGACGCCCCACGTTCTCATCGAGACTCTGGACCATTGCGCCGTAAACGGGACAATGCTGCGGGTCCTTCGGATCGGCCTTGGCCCGGTACTTCTCGACCAGCTTCGCCTTCGCATCAAACGGGGCATGAACAGAAAACGCCCAGTAGTTAAGGAAAAATGATTTATCCTTGTTTACCTTGATGAACTTGATCGCCTCGTCCGCCATGCGGTCTTCGATGTGCTCACCAGGTTGGCCTGTGAATTTCAGTGCCGGCGGGAAATGCCACGGCGCAACATACGATCCTGCCGGCCCGGGCCCCGGATAATGCGGAACGTCCACGTCGAATCCCTGCTGGGACGGACTGTACGGCTCGGGGCCAAGATGCCATTTACCGAAATGCCCGGTCGCATAGCCCGCATCGTGCAGAGCTTCGGCCAGCGTGTAGTACTCCGTCTTCAGTCGTGACGCGCTGATCACCTGCAGCGCCCGTTGATAAGGTTGCGCTTTCGCGGTCAGCCTGGCTTCAAGCCTCGCCTCCGGCTCATGGCAGCAGGGCGTTGTAATGCCGATCCTTGCAGGATACAGCCCGGTCATGATGCTCGACCGTGTTGGAGAACACAACGGATTCGCGGCATAAGCCTGCGTGAACATCATCCCGCGCCTGGCAAGTTTTTCTATATTCGGCGTCTCGCAGAACTTGCTGCCATAGAGGCTGGTATCTCTCCATCCGAGATCATCGGCCAGGATAAAAACAATATTTGGTTTCTTCGCCGTTCCTTCAGTGACCTGCACCGCCGACCGGCACAGACAATTCGGCATTGCCATGGCAGCAAGCCCGAATCCAGCCATCTTCAGAAAATTACGTCTGTTCATCTCGCCACCTTCTCGATTTTGCCAAGACGGTAGAGGACATTTTCAGCCTGCATTTTCACCGGACCAGCCAGTTTCGCGCACCGCTCCAGCACCGGCACTGCCTCATCCATCCTGCCAAGTCGTGCCAACGCTTCCGCCGCGGCAACCCGCACGGAACCTGATTTATCATCAAACAGTTTTCGTAAAGCAGCCTCAGCCGGTGCCGCTTTCTCCCGAAGCATCGTGCACCCCTGTGCCGCCCACCAGCGTATCGGTTCAGACGGATCACCGAGCGCTTCGATCAGCTTCGGCAGGTTGGCTGCATTGCGCTCGGAGGCAAGATTCGCCAGCGCAAACACCCGCTCAACCGGATAAGCACCCGGCACGCGCGAGGCTTCGTAGCCTTCCAAATCTGAACCTTCTGGCAGGAACCCGTTGTCCACGTTCGCAATCACGCGTTTCGCCAGCGCTGCGCGCATCCGTTCAAGGGTCTCGCGGTGCGCCGGATCAGCGGCGAGGTTATGGATGTTGTCCGGATCAGCAAATGAGTCGTAAAGTTCTTCTGTCGGCTTCTCGCCCCAGAACATTGATGTCGCCGCCGTGAGCCTGCCTTCTTTTGCCACGCGTCGCCACGACTGGTAACCGCGGGCCCTGAACTGATACTCGACATTCTGGACGTACGGCAGGTCAGGCCGGTAGTTGCGGATATAGAGATACTGCTTGTCCATAATTGAACGCATCATGTCATAAATCGCATCCATGCGGTCGCGCATGCAGAAAACGAATTCATTGGGCTCAGACTTGGCCTTGCCTGCAAACGCGCGACCCTGCATGCAGTCGGGAACCTTAACCCCGGCCAGTGACAAAACAGTAGGCGCAAAATCGATAAAGTGCACCGGGTCTTTGATCCGCGACCCGGGCGCGGCCGGCGCAAGATGACGCCATTTAGGCGGATAATAAACAATTAACGGCACATGCGTACCGCTTTCCTGGAGGAAGCGTTTACTGCGCGGCAACACTCCGCCGTTGTCGGAATAGTAAAAGACAATTGTGTCCTCGGCCAGCCCGGCATCGGCAAGGTCCCCGAGCTTCGCCGCGATCTGGCCGTCGAGTTGTGCGAGGCGGGTATAATAACGCGCCCAGTCTCCGCGAATCTCGGGCGTATCCGGCTGGTAAGGCGGAATGCGCATCTTTCCAGGATCAAACTGCTCCTTTTCCTTCTCAGGAAACAGGCAGCTTTCATGGGTAACTTCATGATTAAACACACTGAAGAACGGTTGCCCAGCGGCGCGATCCCTGTAATGGGAATTCTTACTGCACGCGTTCCACGCCTCCTTGATGTCGATCGGGGAATTATAATCGGTCTTGGCATTGTTCGATGTGTAGTAACCTGCGGTACGCAGGTAGGCCGGAAAACCCTTCAGCCATGACGGAATTTTGCCTTGGGCCCGCATGTGATGAGCCGGACCGCAGGTTACAGGGAACATGCCGGTGATAAGCGTGAACCTCGAAGGCGCGCAAACCGGCATCGTAAAACAACGCTCGTACAACACACCATCTTTCGCCAGTTTGTCAATCGTCGGCGTCTTCGCAATCGGATCACCATAACATCCCAGAAACCTGCCATTGTCCTCACTCACAAGCCAGAGGATGTTAGGCTTCACTTCCGCGGAAGACTTATTGGATGTTGATTGTTCGGCGTTTACCGCGATACTTTGCCAGACAATTCCAAACCCCGCTGTACCGGCACCTGCCTTCAAGAAATCACGTCTATTCATCATTTCTCCAGTCCGTATTACCTGCTTTCTTATGCAATCCAGGCACAGTGACATCATCCAGCTTGTACAGAAAATACACCTTGGCAATCTGCCCTAACGCAAGCCACCAGGTTTGAAGGATCAGTCCCCTTCCTGCTACTTCCGGTAATCTGCCCCCTCCTGGCTCTTGCGCACTGACGCCGTCCAGTCATCCAGCACCTTGCTCATCATAGCGACTACATCCGGCTTTTCCGCGGAAAGATCCTTTCTCTCACCCAGGTCTTCTATTAAGTCGTAAAGTTGTTTGCTTTTACTTACCACAACAAGTTTGTAACGATTGTCGGACAACGCAGTACCATTTCCGTTCATAAAGCCGATGGGAGCCGGCCGTTCAGACATTTTCCCGTCAAGCAGAGGCATAAGACTGATGCCGTCGATTGGCTGGGGTTTATCTTTCGGCATCGCAACTCCGGCTGCTTCAAGAATGGTCGGATAGAAATCACTGGTTACCACCGGCACCGCAGTACGCCCAGGCTTCACTCTCGAAGGCCATTCACAGATGCCGGGCACCCGGATTCCCCCCTCGTTTAGGCCACCCTTGCCACCCTTCAAGGGAGTGTTGTCTCCAGGCCGGCCATTATCCGAGTTGAACCAGAGCATTGTGTTGTCGGCAAGACCACGGTCACGCAGTCCTTTTCGGAGCGTTCCCATCGCACGATCCACTCCCGCAATCTCGCCCAATTCCCCGTCCTTACCGCCGGCTGCTTTCAAATCTTCCGCCACCGGTTTGTACGGCGAGTGCGGGCTGCCAAACCATACAACCGCAAAGAAAGGCGTGCCTGATCCCTTCACCCCAAGGCTGTCAATCCACTTGAGAGCCTCCGCCACGATCACATCAGATCCATCACCCTTTGTTCCCACCGGAGTCCCTTCACGGCTGAAAGTGCAATTGGCATCAAAGAAGTTTGAGACAGAAAACCACGCCTGGAAACCAAATGCACCGGGGTTTAACGGATCTTCCTTGTCAATTGGTTTGCCCGCCCCGCTCTTTCCGTTGAGATGCCATTTGCCAAAGTGCCCCGTCTTATAACCTGCCGCGACAAGCGCCTGGGCAATTGTCTTTTCCTCCAGTTTAAGCGGCTTACCATATAACGTCACACCGTAACGGAAAGGGTGGCGCCCTGTGAGGCAGCTTCCACGCGTTGGAGAGCAGACCGGCGCTGCAGCATAGAATCTGTCGAAGCGCAGCCCCGAAGCCGCCATCTTGTCAAGCTCCGTAGTCTTGAACGTTCCCTGTACCAGTCTTCCTTTCTCATTGTAACTCACATCCGTCCAGCCCTGGTCGTCTGTCATGCAAAGGATGATGTTTGGCCTTTTAGAGCCAGCCGGTGCCGTGGCAGCAGCCGCAACTTTGAAACCCCCGAACGTGGATACCAAAGTAGCAGCGACACCAAAACCTGCACATTTCAGGAAATCACGTCTCTTCACGCTGCCTCCTTTTGGTCCAGAATTTCCCAAGGTTAGGCCCGACAAGCCGATTCAGCTTCCTCTGCCTGTCTACCTGCGCGCGACGCGCCCAAGCCCGCACTGCCGCAAATTCCTGTCATTTCCGGCCGGTAGAATTGATAGAATTAACAAGCTTGTTATAATGACCGGGAAGGTTCTTGTACCACTTGTCAAACGCCCCAAGTTCTTTCTGCGAATACTTCTTCTCGACAATCTCTTTTGCCGGTGTCAGCACAAGGCCGTATTTCGGAAAGTATTCCACAAAGAGGTTCTTGTTTGTCATAAGCAGGGTTGTCAGCCACTGGGATCCATCAATCATTTTACCCAGAATCTCCTGCTCGTTTTTTGATTTTGTTGCGCTTTCAAGGGCATTGATTGATTTCTCCATCATTCGCCTGTATGGATCCCATTGCTCGGCATATGCTATCTTATTCTTAAGATCATTATCAAATTCCTGAATTTTCTTAACGGGATTAAACTCCCACGGCTTTCCTTCCGGGTTCATCAAAGAATCCGCCTTGTTAAACGAATCAAAATTATTCAGCCCGATTATTGTTCTCGCAAATCCTGACTCCACCCTTCTGGCAGGTTTTGCAAAATCTTCCCCGCTTAACCTTTTAAGGACAGCATAAGCTTTCTGGTAGAACCCAAGCGCGCTTTCAATAGAACTTATGCTTGGTCTTTTTGTGTCAAATTCGGATTCCGCCAGATGCTGCTCTGCCTTCTTAATATATAATTCGACAAGTTTACGCGACAGGCCCTGGTCTGATTCAACAATACTCAATTCATTACTTCCAAGGCTGTCCCTGAATGTTTCATATTTCTCCAGAACCAGGCCCGTCTCCGCCAGATATTCGCTTAACTCCTCTTTCGAGGTATTTGTCCTGGAAAAGGAGGATACGCAGGAATCCATCTCGGTTTTATACGAAGACAGTTGCTGCTCTATTCCCGATGGAACATTCGTCTGTGCCGGCAAACAGGCGGCCAGGCAGAAAAACGCAGCAAGTCCCGCAACTAAAAGCTTTTTCATCAGCACCTTGTCATTTGGAGATTTACAACACCTGCTCTCCATACTGCTTCCGGTATTGCACCTTGAAAGGATTGATCTTCGGCGCAGTTTTGTACGCCTGCTCATTCTCCAGGCAGGGCAGAACCTCACTCCACCAGGCGTCGTAAGCCTTGTCCAGTTTCTCAACCACATCCTTATGCTGGTCCGCAATGTCATCCTTCTCGCCGGGATCCGCCTTCAGGTCATACAGGCACCACTTGTCCCCTTCCCGCACCTGCAGGTATTTCTGCCAGCGCACGCTGCATTGCCCGTATTTCTGCGGCTCTTCACCCGTCTTCCAACGGCCTAAATGAGAGAACAGCATCCTGTCTTCATGCCAACCGGCCTGCGGATTCTCAAGCAGTGGAACAAGACTGAAACCCTCCAGCTTCTTTGCGACATCTTCCTGCACCTTTGCCCCGGCCAGTTCCGCAAATGTCGGGAATATATCAAGATGCGCCGTCAGCCTGTCGCACGCCGCAGGCTTGATTGTCCCCGGCCAGCGCCACAGCGACATCGCACGCGTCCCGCCGTTCGACGCCGTGCACTTTCCACCGCGCATACCGGCATTAAACACCCTGCATCCTGCCGTGCCGCCGTTATCATTCATGAAAACGACGAGTGTATTGTCATCAAGGCCCAGCTCCTTCACCTTTGCCAGCAGCTTTCCAACGTTCTCGTCAATGTTGGTTATCATGCCAAAGAACTTTGCAGCCTGTTTATCTACTTTGCCCTCATACATCTTCTCGTACTTCTCAGGTACATTCAAGGGTCCATGCGGCGCATTTGGCGTAATATGCATATAGAAAGGCTGCTTGCCCTTCACCGATTCAATCCACTTCATTGCCTGCCCGAAGAAGACATCCGTACAGTAACCCTCCGTCTTCTCAAACTTGCCGTTGTGCTTCACGGTAGGCCCGAAATATGAATTTCCCGGCACATCACCGCAGGAACCTGAATACGTCTGCCCGATTCCTCCGCAGCCATGAATATATACCTCGTCAAACCCGCGCCTGTCAGGCTGGTACTCGTCTTCATCGCCCAGGTGCCATTTGCCGAAAATACCGGTTGTGTAACCTGCGGACTTTACGACCTGCGCAATCGTCGTTGTCTTAAGACTCATGCGCTCACGCTCAAGAATGGTATGCGTCACTCCATTCTTGAACTCGTGCTTACCGCTCATGATTGATGAACGTGTCGGCGAACAGGTTGGGCTGACATGGAAATCCTCAAAATGCATGCTTTCATCATACATCCTGTCCAGGTTAGGCGTCTTTATGATCTTGTTTCCGTTCCGCCCAAGATCGCCATATCCCTGGTCGTCGGTGAGGACCACTATAATATTGGGCTTGCCACCCTTCATTGCCGGCGCAGCAACAGCCGTGTCACGCCGCAAAATAAAAGCGAGGGAGGAAACGCCTGCTATCCTGAGGAAGTCACGCCGCCCGATGGTAGCCATAAATAATCAGTCCTTTCCCATGTTACATGTTAACGCTACGAGCCATGTAAATATTGTTAAGCCTATCATTAACAGCAGGGAAGTCCATTTCACAATACCCGGCTCAAACTCCTTAGGGACCTGCCCCGATCCAAACCCTGACATTAACATGACATCCTGTCAGGGAAAACCCTACACGAAAAATCAGGGAATGCCCCGACAAGACAAAAGCAGCTGCTTTGTTGTAAGTTTCGTATATAAAAATGAAGATTAAAGCAATCATCATGATCCTGGCCATATGCCTTGCCGCGGAAATGAGTTCTGCGGAGGGAAACGGGTTACAGTCACCGGACCAGTACCTTCTCGTGGAATATTCAGACCACGCCGCCAAAACCACCCTGAAAGTCCTCAGCGCAAACGAGTACAAAGCGCTCCTCAAGGAAATTCACACTGAAGCCAGGCTTTGGGAGAAGGCCTTATCTGCATCCGAGAAAACATGGGAAACCGGGCGTAACAAGGAACCTTTCCCAAAGTCATCCATTCACCAGAAAAACGTTTCAATTATCGAATCATTTACGAACGAGGCCGCTGCCATAGCGATACTCGACCTGCGGGAAAGAATTGCAGGCGCCGGCAAGGAAGAATCGAAGAAGAAAACAAAGCGTCCTAAATCCAGCAACAGTTCCAGCAGCTGTTCATCGACGTTCTCAATCTCACAGTTTTTCAAGAAAGCCCAGACCAGGAAAATTGAAATGGAGCTGCGGAAAGCCTCTTTACAGGAAACTGCAATCCGCCTTTTTGCAGACAAGCTGGCACAAATCACTGCGCAGGAGACCGGCCAAGGCCAGCCCGCGCAGGAGATCTCCCCACCATCGGATGCAAAATAGAACCCTGCGAACCTGCAATATTAACAGTATTAAGTTAAAAATGGGGCGAATGACGGGATTCGAACCCGCGACCATCAGATCCACAATCTGACGCTCTAACCAACTGAGCTACATTCGCCATTATTGGACGCCCCGCTAATGTAACGTCGCAATTTCAAATATCAACCCAAATTTCTTTTGTTCTTTTTGTTGCCGATCAGCCAAATGTAATGTAAATATAACCCAATTAGAAATCAGCTACAGGGAGAAATCATATGAGCAAACTGGAAGATATTGCCGCGAATCTCATGAAGGGTAAAGCAAACGACGTAAAAGCCCTGGTTGAACAGGCGCTGAACGAGGGCGAACAGCCTGCCAGAATCCTCAACGAAGGCTTACTTAAAGGCATGAGCGTTATTGGCGAACGTTTCAAGAAGAACGAGGTTTATGTGCCGGAAGTGCTCATTGCCGCACGCGCCATGAAAGCCGGCATGCAGATTCTCCAGCCAAAACTCACCAGCGCCGGAGTCAAACCGATCGGCATCGCCGTCATCGGAACAGTCAAGGGTGACCTGCATGACATCGGCAAGAACCTTGTGGGAATGATGCTTGAAGGCGCAGGATTCAAGGTGGTTGATATCGGTATCGACGCCGACCCCCAGAAATTCGTTGATGCAGCCATCTCCAACAACGCCTCAATTATCGGCGTATCTGCGCTGCTTACGACAACCATGACAAACATGAAGGCAGTAATCGACGCAGTAAAGGCATCGAAACTGGCCGGCAAAATAAAGGTAATGGTGGGTGGAGCGCCAGTAACCCAGGCATTCTGCGACGAGATAGGTGCCAATGGATATGCGCCTGACGCCGCTTCGGCCGCGGACCTGGCGAAGAAACTGGCCGCATAATCGAAAACAATCAAAAAGAGGTGGAGGCCTTCCTCCACCTCTTTTTTGTTCTTGCCCTGAACAACTTCTACCCCTAACATGCCGCCTGTTTTTGTGAAAGCGGCATATAAACAAATTGGGAGAATAATTACATGGACTACGGACTTACCGAAACACAATTGATGATCCGCGATCTCTGCCGGCAAATTGCACAGGAAAAGATCAAGCCCGTCAGGGAGAAATATGATGAAACCGGGGAATTTCCGTGGGATATCATCAAGATCTTCGCCGAATCCGACCTTTTCGGAATTTCCATTGAAGAACAGTACGGCGGCATGGGCGGCGGAGTCATGGAAACCGTTATCGCCGTGGAAGAACTCTCAAAGGCATGCGGCGGCATCGCGCTAGGACTGGCCGCGACCGGACTCGGAACTTACCCCATCCTTCTTTGCGCTTCCGAGGAACAGAAAAAGAAATACCTGCCCCGCATTGCCTCAGGGAAATCCCTCGCGGCATTCGGCTTGACGGAAGCAGAAGCCGGCAGTGATGCCGGCGGAATCAAGACAACCGCCAAGCTTGTGGGAAATGAATACATCCTCAACGGAACAAAGCAATGGATCACAAACGGCGGCGAGGCAGAGATTTATACCGTAATCGCCATGACGAACAAAGAAAAAGGTGCCCGCGGCGCCAGCGCTTTCATTGTTGAAAAGGGAACCCCGGGCTTCACCTTCGGCAAGAAGGAAAATAAGATGGGTATCCGGGCATCTGTCACGCGTGAACTCGTCTTCCAGGATTGCCGCATCCCCAAAGAAAACCTCATCAGCAAGGAAGGCATGGGGTTCATGGTTGCCATGAAAACACTTGATAAATCACGGCCCGGCGTTGCAGCGCAAGCTCTTGGAATTGCAACCGGCGCCCTCGAGGAAGCAGTGCGTTACAGCCGGGAAAGACGGCAGTTCGGCAAACCCATCTGCTCATTCCAGGGACTCCAGTTCATGATGGCAGATATGGCAACGCAGGTTGAAGCAGCACGCGCGCTGGTCTATCAGGCAGCACGGTGCGTAGACAGCGGCGCCAAGAACATCAGCAAGATATCGGCCATGGCCAAGGTTTTTGCCTCTGATGTCGCAATGCGCGTAACCACGGATGCAGTACAGATTCTAGGCGGCTACGGCTACATGAAGGAATACCCTGCAGAAAAAATGATGCGCGACGCAAAAATCACCCAGATCTACGAAGGCACCAACCAGATCCAGCGCGAAGTCATCGCACTGAACCTGATAAAGGAAGCCGCAAGCAACAAGTAGGATTTTCAACTGCCGGCCCGGGAGTTTCCAGGGCAGTGAAGCCTGTAACTGATACTAGAAACTGAGTTCAGCACTGCGTTTTGCGGCAGATCTGATTGTCTGGCCGATAATTCCAGCAAGATCTGACTTCTCAAGGACATCCAGTCCTGCCGCTGTCGTTCCCTTGGCAGAAGCAACCGTCTTCACAAGGTCCATAGGGTCAATCTTCTTTTCAATAAGAAGCTTCGCGGTTCCAAGCATTGTCTGCCCTGCCAGCATTAAGGCATCCTCCCTGCCCAGACCCTCCTTCACGGCTGCGGCAACCATCTGATTCAGGAAATAACTGAAGAAGGCCGGACCTGAACCGCTCAATGCCGTGACCGCATCGAAATGATCCTCAGGTAACTCCAGCACTTTGCCGAAATACGAAAGCAGCCTCGACGCCATCTGCTTGTCCGCGACACTTGCATGCGGCGCCATGCAGAATACACTCATTCCTTCCGACACCGTGCATGGCAGGTTTGGCATGACCCTCACTACCCTTGCCTGCGGTAGTTCCGACTGGATGAATCCAAGCTTCTTCCCGGCCACAATTGATATCACCAGGTGCTGACGCCCCACACCGGAAGCAATCTCGGCAAGCACATCCCCAAGCTGCTGCGGTTTGACCGCAAGAAAAAGAACATCGGCAACGCCCGGAATAACCTGGTTCTTGGAATAGACATTTACCCTGAAATTCTGCTTTATCAGTGCCCGTCTATCAGCACTGATGTCACTTACGGAAAGTTCGTGCGGCAAAAGCTGTTTTGCGTCTATTAATGACGCAATCATCGCTTCCGCCATATTCCCTGCACCTATAAATCCAACTTTCATCTGGCCATACCTTCTTTTTCCTAATATATACAGCGTCAAACAACCAATGGCAACAGTCTTGTTCAATATGGTGGTTTACACCTTGCGACAGTCAGGTTATTCTCATATTATCAAATTATAGAACAAGTCTCGTTTACGGAGCTCATATGATACGGGTGTTACTGGTTGACGATGAAGCCAATATTCTGAGCATTCTCAGCACTTTGCTCAAGTCGGAAGGCTACGAAGTGCTCTCCGTCCGTGAAGGCGCAAAAGCCTGCGAGATTATTAAAGCGGAAGTCTTCGACCTGATAATCCTGGATATCAGGATGGCGCCCATTGACGGAATGACAATCCTCAAGCTTGCAAGGACTGAACAGCCCCATACTTCCGTTATCATGCTTACCGCTTACGGCTCAATTGAAACTGCAATTGAAGCAATGAAGCTTGGCGCTTTTGATTACGTCACGAAACCATTCAAAGTCGATGAACTCCTTATAACAGTCCACCGCGCACTGGACTATAGGAAGGCGCTCAGCGAGAACGTCAACCTCAAGGCCGAAATCAAGACAAAGTACCGGCTAGAAAACATTGTAGCCGAAAGCCAGTCAATGAAGAACGTTTGCGAAATGATCGAACGTGTCGCTTCGACCGATACAACTGTGCTCATTTACGGCGAAAGCGGGACAGGCAAGGAACTCGTGGCAAAGGCCTTCCACATGTACAGCCACAGGAGAAACAACAAGTTCCTGGCCGTTAATTGCGCCGCCCTGCCCGAACCTCTCCTCGAATCCGAAGTATTCGGACATATGAAAGGCGCGTTCACCGGCGCAACGTGCACCAAAAAGGGACTCTTTGAGGCCGCCGAGGGAGGCACTATTTTCCTGGACGAAATCGGGGCCATGCCATTGAGCATTCAAAGCAAACTTCTCAGAGTTCTGCAGGAGAAGGAGATACGCCGCGTTGGCGGCACAGAGAACGTCCCGGTAAATGTGCGAATACTGGCCGCAACAAATATCCGCCTTGAAGATGCCATCAAAGCCGGCACATTCCGGGAGGATCTGTATTACCGCCTCAGCGTGATTCCAGTATGCATCGAGCCGTTGCGGAAAAGAACGGAAGATATTATTCCCCTTGCACAGCACATAATCCGCCAGGAAGTCGGCCCAAACAGGGAAGTCCCGAAACTTGACATGGAAGTCAGGGAAATCCTCCAGAAGTATACATGGCCCGGCAATGTGCGCGAACTCGAAAACGCCCTGAAACACGCCCTCACATTTGCATCAGGCAACATAATAACCAGGTCAGTATTTCCCCAGAAGATTCTTGCAGCCGTCGGAGAAACACAGCCCTGCTCACCCAACGGCGACCCGATTGATTATTTCCGCAACAAGTCACTCAGGACTTTCCTTCTCCAGAAAGAAAAGGAATACCTCCAGCAGGTTATTGAGGCCGTGAATGGCGACAAGGAGAAAGCCGCGCAGGCCTTGAGAATCAGCCTCGCCACACTCTACCGCAAACTCCCTAAAGAAAGTTCCGGGGAAAAGCAGGGGCAGTAAGTTTTAGAGGACAAGCCGCTCAGCCGCCTAATGCCAGAACATGAATACAATCTTCTCAACAAGCGACATGAGCATCCTGTAGGGCTTGATTATTGCCTGGGAGACAAAAGGAATCAGATTGAAGCTGGCCAGGACCGTCAGAACAACATAAACCACCATGACAATCATCAGCCATGACCTGACAACCCTTGGCGAGTTCTTGCGGCCACTGCGCGAACCTCTCCTTATGGCGCCGTTCCTTTGCTCAGGCGGCACCCATCCAGACGGCGGATCACTGCATACAGTCCCCGCCTGATATGCATCCAGTATTTCAAGAACCCCGCCAAGCGAACGGCTGCGCGCAATATGGCCACCCTCCTTGCCGACAGCCTCAATCACCTGTGGTTCCGAATTCGACGGGCAACCAGTCATGTGCGCAACCTTCCTTGACATCATACTTATGTCGTTGTGACCGTTGCCAATGGCCATGATCTCGGACGCGGGAATCTGAAGATGACGGGCCAGCTCCGAAAGCGCCAGTCCCTTGGTAAACGGAACAGACACAACTTCCACTTCTTTAAAGAACCTGAACACCTGGAAATGCGGATAGGGCTTTGTTTTCTCCTTCAACAGGTCCGCTGCAACATTGGCAGATTCCTCAGAATCAAACCGCAGGCAAAGCCGCTCCTTCTTCCGGCGGATGGTGCTGACACCGATCGATACACTTGTGATCATGTCGTGCCATTCGTTGATGGCCTGGTTCGCAAAAAGCTTGCTCGCCCAGATAAGATAGCGTATCCGCAGGTTCCAGAAGATATGCGGGACACAACCATAAGGCTTTATCTCATAGATGTAAGCATGGTTGACAATCACAAAGTCAGGCATCAGTCCCATCATCCGCATCGGGGAGAAAAAGGATTTGAAACTCGAAAGCGATCGCCCGGTGCAGGCTACCCATATAGTCCCGTAATTCCTCCGCAATTCAGCAGTCTTATCCCGGAAATTGGAGTAAAGAGGAAACTCGTTAGCACTTCCAATCAGGGTTCCATCAAGATCGGTGGCAAGCATGCGTATTACAGGCATATAACTCCAGGAACCTTACCTTTCTTAGAAACCGCGGGCCTCAAGCTCTTTTTTCAGTTCTTGCTGAAAAGCCTGAACATCCCGGGGAACCGGCTTGTACCCCGGCTGACCTGCATCCAGCGCAAGGCGCCCGTATTGATCAAGGAACCATAAAGCTTTAACACCGTCACTGAACCTGACGGTACCGCTTACAACGCTTCCTGGCTTCATCACACGATCCAGTTCAACTGCAACGCTGCCCGGAATTCCAGCCGTTTCCTCTTCATCGCCAGGAGGCACCTCGCTGCCGCTGCCTCCAGGACTGGCGCTGACACTTTCCGGCGCAACCTGCTTAACCGGCTCTGAACGTCTTTCCCTGAGTTCAAGTTTCAGGTCAATCGCCATGAACCTGACATCCATGTAGGTTGGCGAAATGCCGAACTGCGCGGAAAGCTTCTTCTGGATATCAGACAAATTGGAGCCTTCCTGCGCCCACTTCCTTACAGCCTGTTCCTGGTCTGTCGTAAGTTTAATCATTTTATTATTTTGGAGGTGAAAATAATCACAAATCCGGAATACAATGTCAAGAAACAGCCTGCTAACACAGTTGAACCCGACGCCCGCTTGTGGTATATGCGAATGAACGACTATGTCTCCAATCCTCAAAACAAGAAACGGCATTAATCCGGAAGAAAAACGATCTAACGGACCATTCTTCGTCAAAGGCATCCGTTACACGAATTCCGCAGCAAAGTTCTGGTGCGGATTGATCGACGAAGTTATGGCAGATTTTCCGGCCTGCACGGTCATCGAATTATCCGCGAGTTCCTCGGAAGACCTGACTCCGGATCAGCTCTTCCCTGAGATGGCCCTCGAAAAAGATATCAAGCGGTTACTGTTTGCAGACATCCGGAAAGAAATGAAAAAGACAATTGAGGAACTCGACATCATTGGCCCTCCCGCACCTGTCCGGATACGTCTATTGAAAGAGGAAAGCGAGATCATCTCCCGCGAACTTCCAGTGGACGTGATAGATTCCGAGATCTTCTCCTGTATTGTCGTCTGGCCGTTGAAATGGGCGGAAATTCCAGGCTCAAAGTGGAACAGCAAACTACTGGAAGGAAACATCTCCCTTGAGGATCGCCAGCGCGGGTTAACCTACGGCATGTCTTTCGGGGTAAGAAAAGACGATTTGAGCGAAGGGCTTTTCCGCAGGTCCATCCGCATCAGCCATTCGGCGGTGCCTCATTCGGGTAAAGCGAACACTGCTGCACCGTAGCCTACAACCCAGTCGCCACGGCTTTCAGGAAAATCGTCGCCGTTATTCCTGTAGTAGAGAACAGTCCCCTTCCTGCACCCCTGCGCCTCTGCAAATTTCATCACCGTAAGAACCGGCATTATCCCGCAGAAAACCTGATTCCTGGGGCTCCAGCTCTTGATGAGAGCAGGCGAATCCATTGCGACTACTCTCTCGAGAGTAGCTTTGTCCGTCCTGGTCACCAGGTCATAATCAGGGTCATGCAGCATATCCGTGCTAGCCACGACAATAATCCTCTTCTTCCTGGAAAGTTCATTCAGGGCCGCCGCCAGTTCATTAATCGTTGCGCCATCATGATCGCCGATCAGGCCAACGACGATTTTCGCGCCCGGCAGGGCAGACTGCACGAAGGGAACCTCGTTCTCAGCCGAATGCTCTTGGCCGAAAAGCGAGTAGTCAACAACTATGCGCTTGCTCAACCTGGCAAGCTGTTTAGTCGACTCAGCGTCTATAGGCGCCTCCCCGAGAGGCGTAACAAGGGCATCGCCGTCCATAAGAACAACACCGCCAAAGCCCTGTTGATGGCTGAACCCCAGGATAACCACAGTTTCAGGGGTATTGCTCCCCGCGACTCCAGCCTGAAGGGCCTTGAAAGTATAACCAGCTACTTTTCCGGAAAAGGCATAGCCGGCATGAGGTGCAATTGCACCGACAATTCTCCCTTTTATTTCGGGCACTTCAGCTTTCTTGATGAAACCGCTGACCATCGAACCCAGCGTCTTCCCATCTCCGGGAAACCATCTCCCGCTCCCGCTGGCCTGTCTTAGAATCCTGCCTGTTTTGCCTTTCATGTCTTCACCCTCCATCCCGGTTACCGTAATTTTAACAGTTGAGACACTAGACGGCTCTGCCTTGCCTCCAACGTCTCCTGCGTTGTCCGAACAACCCGTAAGACCAGCAAACGCCGCAACAAGTACGGCAAGCAATGCCACAGCCGGAAATACCGCGCTTTTTGCCATTTTTCTCATACTATTTAATATACCAAATGTGCCGGACGTGTACAATTCATCTTGACCTTGACGATTCATTCTTGCAATCCTTTTTAATTGTGAAGAGAGGCACTGATGGTCCTCTTGTTTCAGCGTTATTGAGGCAATCTAATGTCCAAGCTTTATGATGGTTTCAGGGCTTCTGAAGATTCTACTGTAAAGTGGTTTCTGAAAATCAGCGAAGACATGGTTTACGGGCCAATCCCGCTTTCAACCCTGTGCGACTGGGCTGCACAGGGCCGGGTTGCCGCCGGAAACATGGTCTCCCAGGACGAGAAAGCATGGGTAAAGGCCGAAACCATTCCAGAACTCAAAATGGACTGGCTTGTCGAGCTGAAGAACGGTGACAAGTACGGCCCTTTTAACCTCCTGGCAGCACCCTACCTTGTTAGCCGTGGTATCATCGAAACAACCGCCATCATCCAGAACAAAACCACCGGAAAACAGCTTCCCGTCCAGTCAATCCTTAAACCGGAAGCCTCAAGGCAGCAGCCAGAACAGGAAGAAAAGAAAGAGACGGCCGAAGAACCAGCAAAATCGGTTCCGCAGGAACTCCCCGAGGCCCAGCAGCCGCCAAAGAGAGAAATCGAGAAACCAAAACTCGAGCTCAAGAAACCGCAGTCCGAACCCGTCAAGCAGCCGCTTCCTGCACCAAAAGAAAGCGATCTCTCGCAGCTCCTCTCGGAATTGTCGGAGGACGTCCAGAAGAAGACACAGCTCCTTGAGGAGAACAAGGCCCAGCTGTTGAAACAAAAAGAGGAATACCAGGCGCTGAAGGATGAGAGCCGGAAGAAAGAACGCGAGCTTACAGCCCGTATCGAGGAACTCACAAAAGCATCGCCAGTATCTGCCGAAAAAGCCGACGAACTCGCGCATGAACTGACCAAGGAACAGGACCGCCACGCGGAAACAAAAGCCCGCAGCACGATCAAGGAACGCGAACTTTCCAAACTTATCGCCCAGTTCACGGGCGACGCACTTGAAAAAGGCAAACTGCTGGAAGAGACAAAACGCGAACTCGAAGAACAGAAAAACGAATATCAGGCGCTCAAGGAAAGAACCCTGAAGAACGAGCGTCAACTCGCTGAACGCATAAAGGAAATTGAGGAAAGCGCAAGAGCCCCGCTCACTGAGGTCGCAAAATTGCAGGCAGAACTTGCCGAAGCAAAAAAACTTCACGAGCGCAAGAGGGCGGCACCAGCAGCCAGGGAAAAGAAGCTTACCGAACAAGCCGCCGAAATAGACAAGCAGCTTGAGAAATCAAAACAGCTCCTGGAGAAGTCCAATGCCGAATTCCAGGAACTGGAAAAACGCTACAAAGACCTCGAGGCCGCAAGCCTCTCGAAAGAACAGGAATTTACAAAGAAATTGGCCGTCATTGCAGCCGAGACAGAAGAGGCCAGGAAACAGTGCGATGCGCAGAAAGCCCTGGCCCAGGAGACAAAGACAAGGGCTTCAGCACGCGACCAGGAACTTTCCCTCCAGATCAAACAGCTGGAAGAGCAGAAAGCCGCCAGCGTCAGCGAGATCTCAAAAGTCAGCCGGCATTTTGAGGCTGAATTAAAGAACCTCAGGGATGCAAAGGCACTGGCTGAGCAGCAGGCAGCAGCAGCCGCTTCATCAATAGCAGACCTCAAACAACAGCTCGAAACAGAAAAAGCCTCGCATGGGCACGTTAAGACCAAAGCCACGACACGCGAGCAGGAACTCTCCCTCCAAATCAAACAGCTTGAAGATCAAAAGGCCGCAAATACTGCTGAAATCGCAAAACTCGCCAGACAGCTCGAAACAGAGTCGGAGAACCTCAAGGATGCAAAGACACAGGCCGATCAGCAGGCAGAGTCGGCTACAGCGGCAATTGTTAATCTGAAGAAACTCCTCGAAATCGAGTCAAGGCAGCTTAAGGATGCCAGGGCGCAGGCCGAGCAGCAGACTGCGGCCCTTACTGCATCAATAGCAGACCTCAGGAAACAGCTCGAAACCGAAAAAGCCTCCCACGGATATGTTAAGACCAGAGCCACGGCACGCGAGCAGGAACTCTCCCTCCAGATCAAACAGCTTGAAGAACAGAAGACCGACAACACTGCCGAAATCGCAAAACTCACCAGACAACTCGAAACAGAATCAAAGAACTTCAGGGACGCAAAGGCACTGGATGAACAGCAGTCCGCGGCTGCTGCTTTATCAATAGCAGAGCTTAAGAAACAGCTTGAGAACGCGAAAGCCCTCCAGGATAAGACAAAGGCAGAAACGCTTGCCAAAGAAAAAGACTTGTACGGCCGGCTCCAGATCGTCGAAAACGAAGCTAAGGTCTCCGCGGAAACGCTGGCTTCCACAAAACGCGAACTGGAAAAACAAAAACAGAAACAGGACATTCTTGAAAAAACCCTCAAGCAGCAGGAATCAGAGCTCTCTCGCCACATTCAGAGCGCTAAACAGCTTTCCGAGACGCTGGAAAAGGTCAAAGTCGAACTCGAAGAAAAGACACAGGCATGCATTACGCTGGAACAAGCCGGAACCCAGTTCCACGCCGAGATGGAACGGCGCACCGATGAATTCGAGAAGGCATACGAAGCGGCCGCTTCCACCGCGGAAACCCTTAACAGTGAGCTGAACAAACAGAAGTTACTGCACGCCGACATTGAAAGACGTGGATCGGAAACAGAAAAGGCGCTTCGAACACAGCTCGACGAAGCCCACAAGACCTCTTCCCAGACCGCCAAAGAACTGGCCGCCACAAAGGAACAGCTCCAGAAGCTGTCCAGTGAATACGAGACCTCAAAGAAATCCGGCATATCCAGGGAACAGGAACTGGACAGAAAGCTTTCGCAGATGGAACAGCAGGCCGGCGCCGCTGCTGCGGCAATTGCCGACCTGAAGAAACAGCTCGAGAACGAGAAAACCTCGCACGAACAGGTTAAGACAAAAGCCACGACTCGTGACCAGGAACTTTCCCTTCAGATCAAACAACTCGAAGAGCAGAAGGCCGCCAACACTGCCGAAATAGCCAGGCTCGGCAAACAGCTCGAAACGGAATCAAAGAACCTCAGGGACGCAAAGACGCTGACCGAAACCAGAGAAAAGGAACTATCACAAAAGATAGCCCGCCTTGAAGAACAAGCAGCTTCCTCTGCTTCCTCGATCGCAGACCTCAAAAAACAACTGGAAGTCGAATCTAAGAACCTTAAGGAGTCAAAAGCCCAGGCCACCATCACGCTGGAACAAAACGAGAAGCAGCTACGCGATGAGATGGAACGGCGCACCGATGAATTCGAGAAGGCATACGAAGTCGCCGCCTCCACCGCGGAAACCCTTAACACCGAGTTGAGCAAACAGAAGCTATTGTACGCCGAGCTTGAAAAACGGGGATCAGAAACAGAAAAGACGCTCCGCACACAGCTCGACGAAGCCCACAAGACCTCTTCCCAGACCGCCAAAGAACTGGCCGCCGCAAAGGAACAACTCCAGAAGCTGTCCAATGAATACGAGACCTCAAAGAAATCCGGCATATCCAGGGAACAGGAACTGGACAGAAAGCTTTCGCAGATGGAACAGCAGGCCGTTACCACTGCTGCGGTAATTGCCGACCTGAAGAAACAGCTCGAAAACGAGAAAACCTCTCACGAACAGGTTAAGACAAAAGCCACGACTCGTGACCATGAACTTTCCCTCCAGATCAAACAACTCGAAGAGCAGAAGGCCGCCAACACTGCCGAAATAGCAAAGCTTGGCAAACAGCTCGAAACGGAATCAAAGAACCTCAGGGACGCAAAGACGCTGGCCGGGCAGCAGGCCGCGTCAGATGCTTCATCTATCGCAGAACTCAGGAAACAGCTCGAAAACGCCAAGACCGTTCACGAGCAGGCGGAAGCGAAAGCCACGGCGCGCGAGCAGGCACTCTCAGCCCAGATCAAACATCTCGAAGAACTGAAAGCCGCCAACACTGCCGAAATAGCCAGGCTCGGCAAACAGCTCGAAAACGAGAAGGCATCCCACGGAGAGGCCAGGACCAAAGCTACTACGCGCGAACAGGAACTTTCCCTCCAGATAAAACAGCTGGAACAGCAGAAGGCTGCCGGCAATGCGGAAATCTCAAAGCTTGGCAAACAGCTCGAGACTGAGTCCAAGAACCTCAAGGCAGCAAAGGCACTGGCCGAGCAACAGGCCGCGTCAGCTGCTTCATCTATCGCAGAACTCAGGAAACAGCTCGAAAACGAGAAATCCGCCCATGAACAGTCAAGGAACATGGCCACAAAGCGTGAGCAGGATCTCCTCCTCCAGATCAAACAGCTGGACGAACTGAAGAACAGAAACGCGGCCGAACTTACCAAGTTCTTCAAACAGTTCCAGTCCGAGTCAAAGAACCTCAAGGAAACAAAGGCACAGGCTGAAATCAAAGAAAAGGAACTCTCACAAAAAATAGCCCTTCTTGAAGAAAAAGCTGTGGCCGCATCCGTTTCGCTGACAGACCTCAGGAAACAGCTCGAAATCGAGATAGCCTCCCATGGACAGGCCAGGACCAAAGCCACCGCACGCGACCAGGAGCTTTCTCTCCAGATCAAGAAACTGGAAGAGCTGAAGGCTAACAACGCGGCAGAGATCGCCAGGCTCGGCAAACAGCTGGAAACAGAATCAAAGAACCTGACGGAAGCAAGAACCCTGGCAGAACAGCAGGCTGCATCTGCCGCCGCGGCAATTGCCGACCTGAAGAAACAGCTGGGCACCGAGAAGAAAGCTCGCGAACAGGCAAAGGCCAGGGCCGAAACACGCGAACAGGAACTCTCAGCCCAGATCAAACAGCTCGAAGAATTGAAAGCCGCCAACACTGCCGACATAGCCAGGATCGCTAAACAGCTCGAAGCAGAGTCCATGAATCTGAAGGACGTGAAGACCAGGGCGACAGAACAGCAGAAAGAACTCGCCGGCCATATATCCGAACTGGAAAAGAAGCTGACACTTTCCACTGAAGAACTGCAGAGCGAAAAGAGGCACCTCGCCGAACAGAAACAGCTTTACGTAACACTCAAAGACGAGACATCCAAGCAGCAGGAAGAGCTGAAGAGACAGATCAAGGAACTGGAACAGACATCCGCCGCGCACAGTATCTCCATCGATACTTTGAGAAAGGACCTTGAAAACGAGAGAAAACTCAAAATTGAGGCTGGTAATCGTGCCGCAGAAACAGAGAAGAACCTCAACCAGCAGATCAGGACTCTCGAACAGAGCTCTCGTGAATCCGAGGCAAAACTCGAGACCGCCAGGGACAAGCTGCGGAAACAGATGGAAGAATACTCATCCCTCAGGCAGTCCAGTACCGCAAAAGAGCACGAACTCCTTCATCGTATCGACCAGTTGGAAATGCAGGGTGTATCTATGACTTCCAGCCTCGCCGGTCTCAGGAAAGAACTTGAAGCCGAGAAGACCCAGCATACCTCTGCCAGGTCTGAAGCAGCCTCCAGGGAACGCGAGATGTCCACACGCATAAGCGAGCTTGAACACAACCTGCAGGCCACCGAGACATCCCTCGAGAAAACGCGGCACGAACTCGAAGAGCAGAGGCAGCAGACCCGGGCCCTTGAATCGGCAACCAAGCAATACCAGGTGGAACTCAAGCAGCGGACAGAAGAAATTGAACGCACGTCCGTTTCCACAACAGCTGACATCCAGACAATGAGGAAACAGCTTGAAGCCGAAAGATCACTTCGCGCCGAAATTGAAGCGAACAAGACGGGAATCGAGACCAAGCTGAGCGAGCAGATCAGAAGCCTTGAGCAGAACATCCGCGACGTGAACGCCCAGGCAGAAACAGCCAGGGAAGACATCCGCAGACGCGTGGAAGAGCTTGCCGCCATGAGGCAAACATCCTCGGAGAAGGAACAGAAACTTCTCCAGCGTATCAGCCAGATGGAACAACAGATGATCTCCTCTTCATCCGCTCTGGCTGAAGCCAGGAAACAGCTCGAAATCCAGAGAACACAACATGAGAGCCAGATTGACCAGGCAAAGGCCAAGGAGACGGAGCTCATGGACCGTATAATCCACGTGGAACAGCACAAGGTAAGCGCGGGCTCACTGGCCGAGGATTTCAAAAAGCAACTTGATAATGAAAGAGCAGCCCACGAGCAGACGAGACAGCAGTTCTCCCAGGCGGAGCGGAACCTTGCACAGAAAGTCGCGCAATTAGAGCGGCAGGCAGCCGCTGCAGCCTCCTCCCTCAGCGACATGCAGAGGAAGCTTGCCGAGGAAAAGAAACAGCACGAACAGGATGTAATCCAGGTCGAGAAGAAGGAAAAGGAGCTGATTAGCCGAATTGCCCTCGCCGAACAGAGCGCCAGGACCGCTTCCCAGGAACTCTTAAAAGCAAAGGAAGAAAAGGCCCAATTCGAGATTGCACACAAAGAACTTCAGATGAATAAGGGCCAGAAAGAAGATATGATCAATACTCGGGCTCTTGAACTCGAGAAACAGCTGGAAAGCTCTGCCGCAAGGATTTACGCCCTTGAGAGCGAACTTAAGGAAGAGAAAGAGATGTTGTCAATCCTCCAGAACAAGAGCGGCGAGCAGCAGTCCCTGCTTGAGCGGATACGGCACCTCGAACGCGATGCGGCATCCTCTACATCCATGCTGGAGAAGGCCGGAAGCGAACTTGACCGGCAGAAGGCAGCCGCAAAGAAGAAAGAAGAAGAACTGCTTGCTAACATCGGAAAACTGAACACAGAACTGAACAAACTTAAGGCCGAACAGAAGATTGAACAGGAAAAATGGTACCTGAAGCTTGAGAATAACGAGATATTCGGACCGGTACCACTGTCTGAACTCAGGAAATGGGCTGCGGATTGCCGTGTCGGTCCTGATCACGAGATTTCCAGGGATAAACAGAAGTGGGTCTTCGCGAAGACTGTTGCCGAACTTGGGATGCAGTGGATGGTTGAATGTGTTGACGGCAATACATACGGACCTTTGAATGTTCTCGCTGTTCAGCAGTTTATCAGCGACGGCTCGGCAGCATCAAATGCCAAGCTGGTCAACCAGGTGACAGGTGAAGTGCGTACAGCAGACAAACTGCTTACGCCTGATGTGCTTGCCGTTGAAGACGAAAACAGGCGCCTTACACAGGAACTGGCAAAGAAGGAGCAGGCTCTCAAGGCCGAAGCGGAGCGTGTTCGCAAACTTGAAGAGGAATTAGACCGCGTGAAGTCACAGAAAGTAATCAAGCCGGCGACAGCGGGAGCTCCTCCGAGGGCGATTGTATCGCAGATCAGGAAACTTGGCGCCGCTCCTCAGCCTTGATCGCCTCCCAGTGCTTATCCATCTCGGCAAGAGAACAATCTTTCAGCTCTTTACCCTCCTGCCGCACCCGGCGTTCGACTTCCTGGAAACGTTTTGTAAACTTGGAGATGGTGCGTTCCAGGGCATGCTCTGCGACAATCTCACGGAACCGGCTCAAGTTGACGACTGCAAACAGTAGGTCGCCGATTTCCCCTTCTATCTCGCCTTTGTTACCACTGGAAATCGCCTGCCTGGTCTCGGCAAGCTCTTCTTCAACTTTTCCGAGCACATCCTCGATACGGCTCCAGTCAAAGCCGAAACGCGCCGCCCGTGACTGTATCCGCTGGGCCTTCTGAAGGGCTGGCAGCTGCCTGGGAATGCCCTCAAGCATCGAGCCTTTGCCGTCTTTCTTCTCGGCCGCTTTTATAACCTCCCAGTTGGCCAGAACCTGCTCGGAGTTTGAAACCTTCACATCACCGAAAACATGCGGGTGCCGCCTTATCAGTTTGTCGGCAATCCTGTCGGCAACAGCCTGGAAATCGAATCCGCCTTTTTCCCTGCTGATCTGGGAATGAAGAACTATCTGGAGAAGAACGTCACCCAGTTCTTCCTTGTGGCGCTCGGAATCCCCTGAGTCGATTGCATCCAGGACCTCGTAACTTTCCTCGATCAGGTACTGTTTGAGGGTTTCAAGAGTCTGTTCACGGTCCCAGGGACACCCTCCCTCTCCTCGAAGCCTGGCGACGACTTCGATGAGCCGGTCAATACCGCATTTTGCAGGGTCGTGGCTCATTTGACAGAAGGACGTCTCCTGAACGAGGTCTTGCCTTCGGCCAGCCGCTTTGTCGCACGCACCGCGCAGAAGTCACGGCCGCACATGGAACAGTGGTCAGGCTGATTGCCTTTTCCGCACCGCGTCTCTTCATACCTTTTCCTGGCGGTTTCACCATCCAGCGCAAGCCCGAATTGCCGCGACCAGTCAAAAGCCATGCGGGCCTTTGCCATCGCGTCATCCTGGACCCGCGCCTGCGGAAGTTTGCGTGCAACATCCGCGGCGTGCGCGGCAATACGGCATGCTACAACCCCTGCCCTCACGTCCTCTGCAGTTGGCAGGCCAAGATGTTCGGCTGGTGTCACGTAGCACAGGAGAGATGCGCCATGAAATGCGGCGGCGGTTGCGCCTATTGCACAGGTGATATGGTCGTATCCCGGCGCAATGTCAGTGACAACCGGGCCGAGAACATAGAAAGGCGCTCCATCACAAACCTTTTGCTCCCGTTCCATGTTCATCTGGATCTGGCCGTATGGCACATGTCCCGGTCCCTCGACCATCACCTGGACACCGCGCTTGCGGCACCTGCGTACAAGATCGCCGAGGACATCCAGTTCGGCGAACTGAGCCTTGTCACTCGCATCAGCGAGGCACCCCGGACGAAGCCCGTCACCCAGAGAAACTGTCACATCGTGCCGTACACATATGTCAAGGACCTCGTCCCACCTTGAGAAAAGAGGATTCTCCCTGTTCTTTCCGACCATCCAGCCGGCAAGTATTGCCCCGCCCCTGCTCACTATGCCCATTACCCTCTTCAGGGCAAGCGGCACATGGCGTTTCAGGAGGCCAGCATGAAGAGTCATGAAATCGACACCTTCCCTGGCCTGTCTTTCTATGACCGACAGGAGGAGGTCACCGTCAAGCCGGCTGGCGTCACCATCGACCAGAGAAAGGGCTTCATAGATCGGAACAGTTCCTAGAGGCACGCCGCAGTTGTCAAGCATGTCCCTTCTTATTGCAACCAGTCCTGGCCCGACACTGAGGTCCATAACAAAGTCAGCACCCGCAGAAATGGCTATCTTGAGCTTGCCCCGCTCCTCACGGCTGGATGACCATTCGGCAGAACGTCCTATGTTGGCATTGACCTTTGTACGAAAGGCCCGGCCCACGGCAAAACGCGTGGAATTACTGTGACTGGGATTTGCGGGAATAACGGCACGGCCGCTCGCAACTTCACGGCGAACTTTCTCAGGTTTCACACCTTCAGCGCGAGCGACCTTTTCCATCACGGAAGTCGTCTTGCCGCTGCGCGCATATTCCAGCTGGGTTGTCATGTAGATAATCAGCTGGCCTTCAGCAGCTGTGTAAGGACCTCGATGGCATCATCGTCAAACTCGTCGAAAATATTATCCGCGCCACCGAAATCCTGGAACGAAGTGAACTTGTCGGGAATAATAATACAGCGCATGCCGGCAGACAATGCCGCCTTGCACGACACCGCGCTGGTTGCCACCACCACGCAACGGGCTGGCGAGATCGATATCTTCTTGGCAAGCTTAAGCCAGGCATCAGCGCTGGGGAAATTCTTGCCATAGTTGGGATATGACAGGAGAGTCACACCTGAATCGACCAGGCCGAGATTGGCTGCAACCTGCCTGGCCACCTCGTTGTCCAGGCCGCTCAACGCGGCGACAACGACATTGGATTCAATGGCTTTCAAAAGCCGCGATACGCCTGATTCCAGCTTCATGGGACTGGTTGTAAACACGGAGGTAATGGCTTCCGAAATCTCGGTGATCATTTTTGCTTCCGAAACTTTGGCCTTGTTCTCCATCTTGAGCATCATCGGTAGAAAGTGCTTCACCGAGGGATGCGAGCAATAACGGGAGAACATTCCCAGCGTCAGTTTGATGTCCTTTTCGGCCATGACTTTCTTCAAGGCGTCAAAAACAATTTCACGGCCCTTGACCGCGAAATTCTCGAGCTCAAAAAGGACCGCTTTTGTGGAAACACTTTTCTCTTCGACAACATCTACCTGCTCAACCTTCTTCTTAGGCATATAAATACTCCTTTAAATCCGTTTCTTGCTGCTTAGTTATAGAGAACAAACGGCAAACCATATTCTATTAATGGCCAGTCCGTCAATACATCCTGTACAATGTTCGCTACCTGGCTGTTAATTCGCGGAATACCAGCGGTAATTCTTCAATAACATCGCCTGCGGTCATACCAGCCTGAGAACTGCGCCAGGCAACATTGTCTGCCGCACGGCCATGAAGATAGACCCCGGCCCTGGCCGCGTCAAAGGGGGCAAGCCCCTGTCCTGCAAGGCCTGCAACCAGCCCGGCAAGGACATCACCCATCCCCCCTGTAGCCATTCCAGGGTTGCCTGTCATGTTTATGCTAACGGGCGCATCCTTTTGCGCCACAATGGTTCCTGCGCCCTTGAGAATAACAGTGGCGCCTGTTGCGGCGGCAGCCCTCCTGGCTGTTCCATACCGGTCAGCCTGCACCTGCGCCGCGGAACAGCCAGCGAGCCTCGCCATTTCACCCGGATGCGGAGTGATTATGACCGGGCATGCAGCCCTGCCTATCCTGTCAGCCTGTTTCTCGTAAATATTAAGCGCGTCAGCATCCAGAACAACAGGCTTGCGGCTCTCCGACAGAATGCTTTCCGTAAGGATCCTGGTGTGTTCACTGACTGTCAACCCTGGCCCGACAAGCAGTGCGTCGAAATCATGTATACTCTTCTTCCATCTCTTCAGGCAGGCAGACGATAGAGTGCCGTCTTTTGTTTCCATGGCGCCATGAACCATTGCCTCTGGCACGATACCTGCCACTACAGGCGCAATGCTCTCAGGAACCAGTACCGTGACCAGACCGATCCCGGAACGCAACGCTGCTTTCGATGCCAGGGCCACGGCTCCGGCATAACCTGCAGCCCCTCCGATAATCAGGAGGTGACCAAAATTACCTTTATGGGAATCCCTTGGCCGCCGCTTGATTACCTTGCGCAGATCATCAGCTGTAATCAGCTCCCTGTCAGATTCCACCTTGGAAAGGAGTTCGTCAGGAATACCGAGGTCAACTACTTCCAGCGTACCGACATAATCAACCGCACATGGCTCAAGCAGGCCAACCTTGGGAAGGCCCATTGTAACGGTAACATCCGCGTTTACCGCTCCGCCTTCCACCCGTCCGGTATCGGAATTCAACCCGGAAGGAACATCTATGGAGACTACAAGGCTCCGATCCGACAGCGCATTGATAAACCGGATTGCAGCCGAGGCAGGACCCCGCGCAGGACCGGTTATCCCCGTACCAAGAATGCCGTCAACCACGATGTCTGTCCCGTGATAAGGAACCGGTGTGTTTTCCCAGTCCTCTATGGTAGGAAGTTCCTTGAGCGTCACGCCGGCGGACTTCATTTTGATCAGGTGCTTGAGGGCATCTCCAACCACTTCATCTGACGCGCCGGCAAGCCACACCTCAACATCTATATCCTGCTCCTTGAGCCTGCGGGCTGTAACAAAGGCGTCTCCACCGTTGTTTCCCCGTCCCGCAAACAGATGCACCGAAGGATCAGCGTAGCCTGACATGCGCGCAAGGCACTGTACGATATCCGCAACGCCTGTCCCGGCACGGTCCATGAGAACCTCACCGGCAATCTCAAACTCCCTGATTGTCCGGCTGTCCAGCTCTCTCATCTGGGCACTGGTTACAGCTTTCATAAATCAACCTGTCAGCAGCAATGCATGCGCTATCGCGTAATTTTTCGTATGCGAAAGGCTTATAAGGATTCTGCCTACTCCCGTTTTCTTCGCAAACCTGGCTGCTTTCCCGGTAATCCTGACAGAAGGTGCCCCGGTCTTACCGTCCCTTAAGACTTCTATGTCGAGCCAGCTGATATGCGGCCCGACGCCTGTGCCAAATGCCTTGGAAACAGCCTCCTTTACCGCAAACCTGCCTGCATAATGGCGGGAAGGGACGGCCTTGGAATCACAGTATTCCTGCTCCCGCGGAAGAAAAACACGGTTCTTGAATGCCCCATGCCAGCGCTTCAGCATGTCATGCATCCTCTCATTCTCAACAATGTCGACTCCTGTCCCGAGTACACCGCTGAAGTTCTTCATGCCAGCCCCCTGCGAATCCGCGGACCAGCCGCGTGCTTATAAGCGGCCATGCAATCCATCATCTCCCTTACCGCCGCCTTCAGCCCGACAAACAGCGCACGGCTGATAATACTGTGGCCGATGTTCAGCACCTTCAGGCAGGGAATCTTCAAGATACTGTCAATGTTGTCCAGGTTGATCCCGTGACCGGCGTTTACATTGAGGCCCAGGCTGTCGGCATATTCCGCCCCGCTGATAAGCCGTCCCAGCTCCTGGTCGGCCTGACAGCCTTTCGCGTTGCAGAAAGCACCCGTATGCAGTTCTATCCACCGCGCGCCGGTTCCGGCCGCTGCCTTCAACTGTTTCTTTTCGGGATCGATAAAGAGACTGACGTCGATCCCCGCACAGGACAATTTCGCGACGGTCCGGGAAAGGCTCTTAATCTGGCCAGCAACATCCAGGCCGCCTTCGGTGGTCAATTCCCTGCGCTTCTCGGGTACAATACAAACCTCGTCGGGCCTTACTTTCAGCGCAACAGCGATAATTCCAGGGCTGTTGGCCATTTCAAGGTTCATCCGCACCCTCAGCTTCTTCCTGAGGGCATACACATCACTGTCGCAGATATGCCGCCTGTCCTCCCGGAGATGAACTGTTATTGAGTGTGCGCCGGCAAGTTCACAGAGCCTGGCTGCCTCGACCACGTCTGGATAATCCATGCCGCGCACCTTCCGCAGTGTTGCCACATGATCTATATTAACACCAAGTTTGAGTTTACCTGTGCTCATGTATTCTTCCCGTCCCAGCCGGCAAAAAAGTCCCACACCGGAAATACGGATGCAAAATCAGGACTTCCTTAACCTGACGCGACGATATTATTCAAATGGATGTTCGATTGCCAGCAGTTTCATATTAACCTTGCTTTTCCAGTAAAACAGCGTAATAAGATGACTTTTCAGTTTTACTAAGCAGGAGAAAATCCGCCATGCAGGAAAAGAATAATGACGCAATCCAGAACGATCCAAATGCACAGCCTCCGGCGACCACAGCCCCAGAGGCAACCCCTTTATCAACCTATGCCTCGTATGCCATTACAGGCATTTTGATTGCAGCATCCATAGGAATCATTATCTACCGTTTCTCAGGCAAGTCCCCGAACAAGGAGATAGAAATCACGGAGAAGTTCTTTTCTGCAAGGAATGCCCAGGATCTGGAACAGCTTATAACCGAAAGTCCTTCGTCCGAGGCCGCCCCGATGGCCATAATGAAGCTCGCCAAAGTATTCTTCAACGCGGGAAACTACGACTCGGCAATGGGAAAGTACGTTGAGTTCAAAACCAAGTTCCCCCAGCATGACTGGGCCCCTGCCGCTGAAATGGGACGGATCCAGTGCCTGGAGGCGAGAAGCCAGACCGAAGACGCGTTGGAGAATTACACTGCATTCGCGAAAACACATACTAATTACTTCCTTCTACCCCAGGCGGTGTTCGGCCAGGCCCGCTGCCTCGAACAGCTTGGCCGGCACAAGGAAGCAATCGCAGTCTATGAGGACTTTATCGCGGCACACCCCAAAAGCGCATGGACATCCAAAGCAGAAGACTTGATGGAGTCGTTAAAGAAGACGACCGGAGAAAAGAAGACCTCAGGCTGATTTCTGCTGGTTGCCGTCCTGTGTATTGGACTTGTCGTCAGTCTTTGCAGCGTTCTCCGCCGGGGTTCCTTCATCTTTCCCTTTCTTGAATTCATTGATGCTTTTCCCCAGGGAACGTGCCAGTTCAGGCAACTTCTTAGCACCGAAAAGAAGAAGAACGATAACAAGAATAATCAGTATTTCAGGCCAACCTAATCCGCCCATATTACAACCTCCTATATTGGGTATTCTGCCATTTCAAATAACGGGTCATTATCCATCCAAAAAGACTGTTTAGCAAGATAATGTTTCCCATGGTTTAGAGGCGTATTCAGCGCCTTGCGGCAATCGCCCTTGCCGCTTCCCGGTCAGACGTTTTCCGGCGCATCTCTTCCCGCTTGTCATACTTGCGTTTTCCCTTGCAGACACCAACCTCAACCTTGACGAGGCCCTTCTTCAGGTAAATGCTGAGCGGGATTATTGACAACCCCTTCTGATCAGTCTGGACCTGCAGTTTCCTGATTTCACTCCTGTGGAAAAGCAGGCGCCTCTGCCTGTCCGGCTTGTGATTAAAACGGTTGCCATGATCGTATGGCTCAATGTTAAGGTTATTGAGATAAACCTGGTCCTCGTAAACCCTGGCAAAACTGCCGGCAAGACTGACATTCGAGTTCTTAACCGACTTGACCTCAGTGCCCTTAAGCTCGATGCCGGCTTCGATCCTCTCAAGGACAAAGTAGTCATGCAGGGCCGCCCTGTTGAGGGCAAGTTTTCTGTTTGATGAATCTGGAGGCTTACCCATGGGTTAGTTCCGCTGCCATCCCCTGGTTTCCAGAACAAGACAGCCGCCGGTACTGCCGCGGCCTGGATCAATCACGATTGTTTTTCTTTGTCGTCCGCTGATGCCGCAAAATCCATCTCGGCAACGATCTTGCCTTCCGCGATCTCCCGCAGCGCAATATCAAGCTTGTCCTCGTTCGGACCGGACGGTTTGACATATGGCCGGAATCCGGCGATAAGCTGTTTGATCCGCTTCGACACCATGTTAATCAGAACGGGCACACTGCCTACCCGGGCCTTCGCAGCTTCTAGTAACTGTATATTCAATATTCTTCCTCCAAAAATAGGTGGGGCGCATTGTATGCGCCCCACCCTTTCAAGTCAACCTATTATCCCCTGACTTAGTACATGCCGCCCATATCACCGCCGCCATGGCCGCCGGGAACGGGTTTTTCCTCTGAAGGAATCTCCGTCACCATGCATTCCGTGGTCAACAGCAAACCGGCAATACTGGCTGCATTCTGCAGGGCAGAACGCGTAACCTTGGCAGGATCAAGAACACCTTCCTTGATCATGTCGCCGTACTTGCCTGTGGCAACATTGTAACCATAGGCGCCCTTGCCATTCTTGACTTCCTGTACGATCAGCGCGCCTTCCATTCCGGCATTATTCACCAGCTGACGCAGAGGAGACTCAAGGCAAGCCCGGACAATCTGAACGCCCACAGCTTCATCACCGGAGGCCGAAACCTTGTCCAGCGACGACTGCGCGCGGAGGAGAGCAACTCCACCACCAGGCACAACGCCTTCTTCAACCGCGGCACGTGTCGCATGCAGGGCATCCTCAACACGGGCTTTCTTTTCCTTCATCTCAGTCTCGGTAGCGGCACCGACGTTGATAACCGCAACACCGCCCGCGAGCTTCGCAAGACGCTCCTGCAGTTTTTCGCGATCATAGTCTGATGTCGTCTCTTCGATCTGATGCTTGATCTGGGCAACCCTGCCCTGGATCTCCGAAGTCTTGCCGCCGCCTTCCACGATCGTGGTATTGTCCTTGTCGATGGTAATGCGTTTTGCACGGCCAAGATCATCAATCTTGACGTTCTCAAGCTTTATCCCGAGGTCCTCTGTCAGGCAGCGTCCGCCCGTCAGGATGGCTATGTCCTCAAGCATCGCCTTGCGCCTGTCGCCGAATCCCGGCGCCTTTACAGCGCAGCACTGCAGGGTGCGACGCAGGTTGTTTACAACCAGCGTGGCAAGGGCTTCGCCCTCAACGTCCTCTGCGATGATGAGAAGCGGCTTGCCGCCCTTTGCCACGGTCTGCAGCAGGGGAAGCAGGTCCTGAAGATTGGATATCTTCTTCTCGTGAATCAGGATGTATGCGTCTTCCAGGATCGCATCCATGCTTTCGGCATTAGTCACGAAGTAAGGAGAGAGATATCCCTTGTCAAACTGCATTCCCTCGACCACGTCAAGGGTAGTTTCAATGGTCTTCGCCTCTTCAACTGTAATCGTGCCGTCCTTGCCGACCTTGTCCATGGCATCGGCAATAATATCACCGATCATCTTGTCGCCATTGGCCGAAATCGTCGCAACCTGGGCAATCTCGGAATGTTCCTTAACCTTCTTGGCCTGCTTGGCAATTGCATCAACCACGGTTTCCGTGGCCAGGTCAATGCCGCGCTTCAGGCTCATCGGGTTCGCACCGGCTGTAACGTTCTTCAGGCCCTCGCGATATATCGCTTCGGCGAGAAGAGTGGCCGTGGTCGTTCCATCACCGGCAATGTCACTTGTCTTGCTGGCGACTTCACGGACCATCTGGGCACCCATGTTCTCGAAGGCGTCCGGAAGGTCGATTTCCTTGGCAACTGTTACTCCGTCCTTGGTAATAGTGGGTGAACCGAACTTCTTGTCCAGTATCACGTTCCGCCCGGCCGGGCCAAGTGTAACTTTTACTGCCCTGCTGAGCTTCTCGACACCTGCCAGGATCGCCTGGCGGGCTTCGCTTTCATACTTCAATTGCTTTCCTTTATCAGCCATACCGATATCTCTCCTTTTCCTTTTGAATCCTGTTATTCAATTACAGCAACAATATCTTCTTCACTTATGATCTTGTATTCCTTGTCGTCAATCTTCACTTCGCTGCCGCCATATTTCGGCATAAGCACCTTATCGCCCTTCTTGACTTCCATAGGAACAACCTTGCCATCCTTGTCACGCTTGCCGGGTCCGACAGCAACCACTGTTCCTTCCTGAGGCTTCTCTTTCGCCGTGTCAGGAATAATGATTCCGCCTTTCTTCATTTCCGCATCCTTAGCGGGCTCGACAAGTACTCGGTCTCTCAACGGTCTGATCTTCATGCTTTTCTCTTCCCCCTTTTTGTTTTTCTTATCTCTTTATCAACTTTCCACTGCTATTCTGTTGTTTGTTTTCTATCGCGAATTACTTCTTGTCATCGTCCACCATCTTGAAATCAGCGTCGATCACCTCTCCTTCGTCTTTCTTTGATGATTTACCCTCTCCCTGTTCACCAGCCTGGCCCTGCTCCTGGCCTCCGGCCTCAGGACCCCTTCCGCCTGACTGCGGTCCACGGGCCGATTTTGCATGGGCATAAAGGTCGGCCGACAAGGCCTGTACATCCCTGTTTAACGCTTCAATCTTCGCCTTGATATCCTCTGTATTCCCGGACTTTATCGCCGCCTTGAGATTATCAAGCGCAGCCTGTACAACCGACTTCTTGGACGAATCAACCTTGTCGCCCTGCTCCTTGAGAAGCTTCTCGGTCTGGTAAACAATGTTCTCGGCCATGTTCTTTGTCTCCACGGCTTCCCTGCGGGACTGGTCTTCCGCGGCAAACTGGTCGGCATCCTTCACCATCTTCTCAATATCACTCTTGTTGAGCCCGCTTGAGGCTGTGATGGTGATCTTCTGTTCCTTACCGGTACCCAGGTCCTTGGCAGAAACGTGCAGAATACCGTTTGCATCTATATCAAAAGCCACCTCGATCTGCGGCACGCCGCGCGGGGCCGGAGGAATCCCGTCCAGGTGGAAACGCCCGATTGACTTGTTGTCACCAGCCATTTTCCGCTCGCCCTGCAGGACATGAATTTCAACCGTAGGCTGGTTGTCCGATGCCGTGCTGAATATCTCGCTCTTCCTCGTGGGGATAGTCGTGTTCCTCTCAATGAGATTCGTGAACACTCCGCCGAGAGTCTCAATACCGAGAGAAAGGGGAGTAACGTCGAGCAGCAGGACATCTTTTACTTCACCCTTGAGAATACCTCCCTGGATGGCAGCACCCACCGCAACAACCTCGTCGGGATTCACACCCTTGTGGGGTTCGCGGTCAAACAGCTTCTTCGCCATTTCCTGCACCTTCGGCATGCGCGTTATGCCGCCTACCAGCACAACCTCGTCTACCTTGGGAATACCGGCATCTTTGAGACAGGAATTACACGGACCGACAGTCCGCTCAATAAGGGAATCCACGATCTGCTCGAGCTTGGACCTGGTCAGTACAACATTAAGATGTTTCGGGCCCGAAGAGTCAGCCGTAATGAACGGCAGGTTTATCTCGGTCTGCTGTGAACTCGACAATTCACACTTGGCCTTCTCCGCACCCTCTTTAAGGCGCTGAAGGGCCATCGTATCCTTGGTAAGGTCTATCCCGTGCTCTTTCCTGAACTCCGCCGCCAGCCAGTCAATTATGGCATGGTCCATGTCGTCACCGCCAAGGTGAGTATCGCCATTGGTAGCCTTTACCTCGAAAACACCGTCTCCAATATCAAGTATGGAGATATCAAAAGTGCCGCCGCCGAAATCGTATACCGCGATGTTCTCGTCTTTCTTCTTGTCAAGGCCGTAAGCCAGCGAAGCCGCCGTGGGCTCGTTGATAATACGCATCACTTCAAGTCCTGCAATCTTGCCCGCATCCTTTGTCGCCTGGCGCTGGCTGTCATTGAAATAAGCAGGCACCGTTATTACCGCCTGGGTGATCTTCTCTCCAAGATAAGCTTCGGCATCTATCTTCAGCTTCTGGAGAATCATAGAGGATATTTCGGGCGGCGAATACATCTTGTCGTCAATCTTCACCTGCGCATCGCCATTCTTGGCCCGGACAATGTTGTAGGGCACAAGCCTGGTTTCCTGCCCGACTTCCTCAAACTTCCGCCCCATAAAACGCTTGATAGAGAAAATTGTGTGCTTTGCATTGGTGACTGCCTGCCGCTTGGCAGCCTGGCCGACAAGCCTCTCGCCGTTCTTCGTAAACGCAACAATAGAAGGCGTAGTCCTCATTCCTTCGGCATTGGGAATGACAACCGGTTCTCCGCCCTCCATCACAGCCATGCACGAATTCGTAGTACCCAAATCAATGCCCAGAACTTTTGACATTTGTTTCTTCCTTTCCAGAAATATATTAACGCTTCATTATTTCGTTGCGTCCATCTCTTTAAGCAATCCCCGTACCATGTTTAAAGGGCCACCCGGGCCTGCATCTCATAAGTAGTTGTAATCCAGGCATATAAACAAAATATCACCCCTGGTTTTTCAATTTTTACAGGAAGTGACCTTGATACTTATTGTCCCACTATTCTTCGCCAGGCCGGGGATAGGGACATAATGTCCCTATAGTCAGTTTGCTGGGAGCATGCAGATTTGCAGACAGGATCAGAATGGAAGTTCCTGGTCCTTTTTCCTGGCCTTTACCCCGAACCGTTCGTAGCACAGATCGGTTACAACACGACCCTTCGATGTCCGCCGGAGGTAACCCTCCTGGATAAGATAGGGCTCGTAGACTTCCTCAATCGTATCGGGTTCCTCGCCGACCGCCACCGCCAGCGAATTCAAACCTACCGGGCCTCCGGAAAGCTTGTGCATTATTGTTTCAAGAATACGCTTGTCCATCTCGTCAAGACCATGCTTGTCTATGTCCAGCATTTCAAGTGCCCTGTCGGCAACCGGACGGGTTATTTTGTTTCCGGCCCTGACCTGGGCATAATCACGGACCCGCTTCAGGAGGTTATTCGCAATACGCGGCGTCCCCCGCGAACGACCGGCAATCTCCCTGGCACCGTCGTCATCGACGTCAACGTTCAGGATCCTTGCGGAACGCTCAACTATCAACTGCAGGTCCGAAGCCCCGTAGTAATCAAGCCTGTTGTTCAAGCCGAACCTGGACCTGAGCGGCGATGATATCAAACCGCTTCTTGTTGTTGCCCCGATAAGGGTGAACCTGGGAAGCTCCAGCCGCACAGACCTTGCGTTGGGCCCCTGGTCAATCATGATATCCAGTACAAAATCTTCCATGGCCGAATAGAGATACTCCTCCACAGCCTTCTGGATACGGTGAATCTCGTCGATGAAGAGGATGTCACCCTTCTCAAGGCTGGTCAGAAGCCCGGCAAGGTCACCAGGCTTATCTATCACCGGCCCCGATGTCACCTTGATATTGACACCCATGGCCTCAGCCAGGATATATGCCAGCGTCGTTTTACCCAATCCCGGCGGCCCGGAAAGCAAGGCATGATCAAGCACGTCGCCTCGCGATCTGGCGGCAGATACAGCCAGTTCAAGCCTTTCTCGCACTTTCTGCTGGCCAACGAAATCATTGAACTTTGCCGGTCTCAGACTTATATCCAGCTCTTTGTCCGGCTTATTCAATATCTCAGTTGTCAGTTTTTTCGCCATTCTCTTCCCAATTACCTCGCCCACATTCCCCTGATACTTCCTCTACCCTGCCGTCCCGAGCGCCTTCCTGACGATTTCCTCAATAGTCAAGGTGCCGGCAGGTTTGCCGCGAAGCACATCCATCACCATCTTCCGCGCGTCCACCTGCTTGTAGCCAAGGGCTATCATGGCCATAACGGCATCGCGCATCTTCATGTCTTCAACGGGCAGGTCTTCCACACCTGCAATCGCTTCGAACGCTACCGCTTCCCCGATCTTGTGGCGCAATTCCACGACCATCCGCTCCGCCGTCTTCCTGCCTATGCCAGAAATGGAGCTCAACCGTTTTACATCACCCTCGACAACAGCCGCTTTTATCTCCCTGGCAGACAAACCGCCCAGGACGCTCATTGCCAGCTTGGGGCCTATGCCGCTCACGCTCATGAGCATCACAAACATCTGCCGCTCACTCTCTGTCATGAACCCAAAGAGCTGGTGTGCATCCTCCCTGATGTGATCGTAGGTAAGAATACGGCAGGACTCGCCGTTTGCAGGCAGGCAGTCGTAGCTGCTGAGGGGAATGAATACCTCGTACCCAACCCCTCCGACATCCAGCACCACGCGGGCCGGCTGTTTCTCAATTATCTTCCCATGCAGGAATGTAATCATGAACGATCGCCATCCGACACTTCCATCTCCTAGAGACTCCAGCCCTTACGATACGAAGGGTTCAGCCATTTGTTCGCCTCATCGCAGTTGGTGAACGCCATCTTCTTCTCATCGTAAGCGAGTTTCTGGCCTGTCATCCTGACCGCGATCATACCCAGCAGCCCAATCTCCGAAAGGCGCGCGCCATACGAGAACGGCGAACTTGCCTGCCGCCCCTCGCGAATCGCATTCAGCCAGTCCTTGTGATGCCCATCCTTTACCCGCGGAATTGTCTTGTCCGGCCTCTTATATTCCTGCATCGCCTTTTCCGGAATCAGCCTGCACTCGCCTGCGCCGTGTGACCCGTGCATTATTTTGCCCGTGGTACCGATAACAATCGCCCCGGTCTCGGGTGCATTCCGGCCGGCTTCCAGTTCCGCCGGCCTGGGAATCGGCCTGGTGCCGTCATACCACACCAGCTTCACCGGCCCGCGCTTTCCCTTTGCCGGGAATTCATAAGTGATCTGCGCAGCCTCGGGATAAACGTCGGCGCCTTTTACCGGATCATAATGATCGGTCTCCGCCTGGATCGACGTCGGCATGTCCAGGTCCAGCGCCCAGAAACTCGGGTCCACAATGTGACACACCCAGTCGCCTATAACGCCACTGCCGTAAGGAGTCCACCCGCGCCAGGTCCATGGAAGGTAATCGGGATGATAAGGCCTTTCCGCAACCGGCCCCTGCCAGAGATCCCAGTCGAGCTCCTTGGGAACCTCGGGCCTTTCAGTCATCACCTTCTCAAGATTCCTGGCCCGGTAATAGGTGTCCCTCATGGCGCCGCACCCGCAATGAACTTCCTTAACCTCGCCTATGGCCCCGGCCTGGATCCATTCCACGAAAAGGCGTATTGATTCCGACGAGTGCCCCTGGTTGCCGGTCTGGGTGATGAGTTTTTTGTCCGCCGCTTCCTTGCTCATTGCCCTCAGTTCCGCAACCGAATGCGCGAGCGGTTTCTCGCAGAAAACGTGCTTGCCGCGTTTCATGGCCGCCATGGCGATAACCGCATGAGTGTGGTCCGGCGTCCCGACAAGGACTGCATCGATCTTGTCGCTCATTTCGTCGAACATCTTACGGAAATCCTTGAAGCGCTTGGCATTAGGGAATCTCTTGAAGGAACCGGCCGCACGCCGCTCGTCAACATCACACAGCGCAACAATGTTCTCATCAGCCATATTGCCCAGGTCGCCGCCGCCCTGTCCGCCTACGCCTACCGCGGCAAGGTTGATCTTCCTGCTGGGCGGCGTTGTACCGTCAGCACCCAGTACATGCCGGGGAATAAACTGGAATCCAAAAGCTGCCGCCGCCGCTGTTGCCGTCTTGAGGAATACTCGTCTTTTCATAGCTGAATTACTCCCTTTATTTAAGGATTGATGACGGAATTATCCAATACCTGCCAGCCAGAACATATCACTTATACCTTTCACAAAATCCCATCTTTACGTCAATATTAATCGGGAAAGCCCGTCTCCAGCGTCCCCCGCTTTTGCAGTTCGCCCAGCCACCCGACCCATACAGCCTGCTGCCGCGTTGCGCAATAATAAAACGTTACCGGAGCATTTTTGAAGACTTGGGCGGTTGCGCCATAATTGATGTTACCGAAGCTGGTTGAGTATTTCATTCTGTTTTGCATCTATGAGTCTCCTTA
>Ga0172375_10000521_pt1 | contig 61552 bp, 62 predicted proteins | sample LakKiv1m_FD_114537 | JGI IMG/M metagenome (GOLD analysis project Ga0172375, IMG submission 114537) | Freshwater microbial communities from Kabuno Bay, South-Kivu, Congo - kab_092012_11.1m | ecosystem: Environmental > Aquatic > Freshwater > Lake | place: Democratic Republic of the Congo...
CCCGCTCCATATCGGAATCGTTTTCCGAAAGAGAGCATTTATCCCGTGTTATCAAGCTATTTTTAGGTTCGAGCCGACCTTTTTTCTCATCGAACGCTTTTTCAGTCTTTTTCAGGAAGATAAACGCCTTTTTCCCGTTAATTCGCACTAATCTGTCTTTTAGAAACAGGTTCGAGCCGAGAATGCGCAAGACTGCTCTTTTGACTTCTATGTCGTCAACATTAAAGATTCTAGTAACGTTGGCGGCAAAATGTAGTGTCTCTTCCATCGTCTTTGTCCATGAGGCTACTCCATCCGTTTCAATACCTTCTTTAGTTTGTTTTTCTTCAGTTAATAATCGGGCTTTTTCCTTTTGATACTCTTCCTCACTAATCATGCCATCGATTTTCATCCCATACAGTGATTTTTTTTCAACTAAAATACCATCCAAACGCTTACTAAGTTTTCCCTTCTGTGCTCGCTCGAATTCAAACTCTCTTTCATTTCTTCGCTTTAAGCTCTTTTTTATCCAATCAACAAACGCTGGCTTAATCTCTAAACTTGCGACAAAGTCCCTAACCTGCTTTTCCACCTCATCACCATTAAGATAGGGTTGGTGACATGGCCCCAATTTCTTAGTGCAACGAGCGTAGACAAAAATCTGAGAAGTTCCCGAGCGCTTATATCGCTTAATCTTTCTTTCAGCTGTGATTGAAGCTCCACACTCACCGCATTTAAGAAGTTTCATGAAGTAAAAATTATTGCGCTGTTTAAAAACTCTCTTGCGCCCATCAATGATGTCTTGCACTCTTTGGAATTCATCAACAGTAATCATCGATTTATGTTTACCAATATGTCTTTCACCATTGTAGTCGAACATGCCTGTATAAAAGATGTTACGAAAGAAGCGGAATGCTTCAGTAACACTCACTGGCTTTTTACTTTTTCTCTTACCCCTTAATCCCATTGCTGTGATTTTCTCTAAAGAGCTAATAACAGTCTCCTCACCAGTCAGCATCATCTCCCACCACTTACGGCACAGATCAAAGCGCTCAGGATCTGGAAGTACTTCCTTCTGCCCTTTGGGTTTAAAGAAGTCATTCATATAACCTAGGGGGGCAGACCCAGGGCGCCAGCCATTTTGAACTTTAGTGTTCATGCCTCGCTTTACGTTATCAGAAAGATCCTTGCTAAACTTGGTAGCCATCCCAAACTCTATGAATAAGAAGGTAGAGTTATTGCGATCGTAGTCCATAGTGGGAGTAACTATTTGCATCCCGTTGTAATCAACGTGATCAATGAGAGTTCCGCCCTCTTTGGCATTGCGACACAACCGATCAGCTTTCCAGCAGATAATATGAGTAGCTTCACCTTTACCAATTCGATCTACCATTGACTTAAAATCAGGCCTCTGGTCAGGACGTTTTGCGGATTTACTCTCCTTATAGATACCAAGGACAGCAAAGCCTTTATCTTGAGCTAATTCCTTACAGGTACGTTCCTGATCGTCCAAAGAGAGTATCTGCCGATCCTTATCCTCCGAAGATTTTCTACAATAAATAAAACAGGTTTTCATAAATGTCTGCCGTTGCCATCAAACTTATAAAAGTTATAGGTTGTTGTCCATATTAACTCTGTTTCGCCTGGTTGCAAGTCGTTTTTCCAATAAAACATCGAATAGACGCAGTAGTGCGGTCGCCTGCTCAAAAGCTTCCTCATCCGTAAGCTGGATACCGTATTCCCTGAGAGCAATCGCTTTGAACTCGTCCAACTCTTCTCTGGTAATGAGAGTGTTATCAAGAATTAGTTTGTTACCGTCACTAGTTGTTTGCTGAGCAGCAGTTTCTGTCATCTTTATAAACAAAGGTACAGAAACTGTTGATTTACCTCAATAAACTTTGTGAGTGATATTGTCCACTTGTGTAAATTAGTAGGAAGCTTGTGTATATTACTGATCAATTACCCCGAATTTGATATGATAAAAAGTATGCCGACACTTTTTCGACAGGACAAGAAACAGCCATTTATGTACTCTGCAATAGAGACTCGCCGGAGTAAACCTAATTATTCTGGGTGGGTTGCAGGGGGCATTCTATTCACAGGTTTATTGCTCGTAGCCTACCTGATTCTTACCTAGCGGCATTGACTCTGGGTGGTGAGTTTGGTATATTAACAGTACCGAATGACCTTTGTGGTGAAGGTACCTTACTTTTAGGGAACTGTTGACACTAGAAATAGTGATTCAACTTAGCCACAGAGGTCGCTTTGTTTAGTAGGGCTTCCACAAATCTTCTTCTCTTTTCCTGATCAGCTTATAAAACGAGTCGTCCTTTTTGTTATATTTTCTATAAATTGCTCCGCACACCATATCAGCTAACTGCAAGAGGTTATTACTTTTGGAATCCTTGTGCCGGATCTCACCAATGAGTTTATTCATATCAGTGTTCAGCTTTCTCTTCAGGTAATGGTTGAATTTTTGAATGAAGGCTTTTGACTGTGCTGTTCTGTCTACAAAAAGTGAGGCGTTTTTAACTCTACCCTGCGCTCTGAGAAACAGCTGATCAGTAACCAGCATGTATAAGCTCTCTTCAGGATTATGAGGCTCGTGCTGTGCGAGTTTTTCTTTATCGATAACTATTGTTCGATATCGAAAGTCACATCTTGAGAGTTTGCTCAGAAACACGGTTTTATATTTATTCGATGTTCCGGTACTAAACTTGAATTCTTTGTTATCGGGAAATTTAAGTTCCTTATGTAACACATTAATCGCTTCGTTTGCTTCTGCCGCACTTTCGAGGTCGTCAAATATGACGATTGTTAAAACGAAATACCTGCTAGACGCAGTCTTCAACTTAAATCCGGTGTCCCCGGATTCATCCATAAAAATGAGCATTGCTAGTGGCATAAGCCCCCCTTTAAAACAACGTTCACCCCATACTGAGTAAAATCCTCTGGTATAAAAAAATAGTCGGCGATTTCTGCAGCCGGAAGATGCTTAACTTTTTTTAGTTCGGTTTTTGGCATGAGAAGCTCTGCGGCAAAACATTGAGCTTCATGCTCCTGTTTAAAGGCGGTGAACTGGTCCCGACTTTCAAAATAGAAATGATTTCCTTGATGTAAAAAGTGATGTCCTAAGGCGTGAGCAATCAGTTCGCGCTGTTTTTTGGGACATTCGTTTTTGTTAATGCCGATGCTGTCGCCGAGATAGACCTCTTTCACTCTTCCGTGAAACGACCAACTATCCAGTATCAGCTCTTCGCCGTCAATAATTGTCTGTAAATTAACCGGGGCAGTAGTCAGGTTGTACTTGCGCAAAACCTGCCTAGCCCTTTTTTGGGCTTTTATCATAATTTTTATTCCTTCTGGACTTCACATACTCGATGTAGTCCAGAACGGTTTTTCTTTCACGAACAGTCATGTCCTGAACTTCTTTCAGCATTAACGTAAAGGTCGCATCCTCTTTAACCTTTTTACTTGTTTTATCCCAATAACCAGCTTTGTTTAGCAGTAGCTCGTAAGGAATGTTGTACGCAACAGCCAGCCCTTTAAGTTTGAATGGAGAGGGATGTAGATATTTACCCGACTCTAAGTTGGATAGGTAGCCTCGTGAAATTGCAGCCTGAGATTCCAATTCTTCTTTAGAGACGGCTTGATCTATTAAGTCGATGACAACACGAATAGTAAAGCCTTTGGCTTCTCTGACAGACCTGAGGTATTCCCACACAGTAGAAAAATCGTCCGGTCCTTGAAGTTTGGTTTTTGATACAGGTGTGTTTTTCATAGTCATAAATTTCCCTACTAATTTATTGTAGCAAATAAAGTAAGTAATCTCTTACTAATCATACTATAATGAGAATAGTTTACACAAATGAACATAAATCATCATAAAGTTTATTGAGGTAAATTACAACAATCTGTACTTTAGTATTAAAGATGACAACTACTGCCCAGAAAAAAACAATCTACATCAATAAGGACAAGAGAGTTCATAGTGAACTCTTTGATGAAATTCGACTTACCAAAGGTCTTTCCAGATTTAAATTAGCTATAGATGTTGAGCTCTCTCCCCAAACAGTCAGGCGGGTTTTAGTTATTGGTGGCGACCCGCGTCCTTCGACTGTTAAAAAAGTCGGCGATTACTTAGGCATTCCAGCTGAAAAGTGGTACATCGACAGAGAACCACTGGATACAACTGATATTCCTGAAACGAATGAAGCATAGCAAAAAACAGTAATGCCTATGAAAAGTTGCACGAAAACCAAACATGAGCAAAGTAGCAAGACTCAACTATACAACTATAAATCACGATGCCAGAGTGAGACTTGGCTTAACCATTAACGAATACTGTGTGATTGACCTAATTCATAACCTAGCCACTAATCCCAAGAACGCCCAGATGGGTTGGTGCTACGCAAGAAAAGAAACTCTCGCAGGATACCTAGACCTCGGCCGTGCAACAGTTTTCAGAGCGATAAACAAAGGCTTGTCTCTTCGACTTCTGGAAAAACACTCTGATCAACCGGCACTCATAAAAGCAACCTCTAATTGGTTCGATGAGGTCATGATTAAGTTCGAGTCTCAAAATGAGACTGCCAGTATCAAATCGGGATACGACTCGTATCAAATTGAGACTCCACCGCGTCTCAAAATGAGAGCAAACAAAGATATAGACAAAGAAAATGACAATAGTACTGTGGGTCATAAAAATTCAGGAAACGGAATTGCTTCAATAGGAGAAATCGTTAAACAGCACAAGCCGGTTAAAAGTAAGAACGACGGCATTATTTACGAATGGCAAGTTGATGCCATCAGAATCTGGAGTGAGCTTGGGATGGTGGGTCAGCCAACTCGCCAGTTTTTCAGTCACATCAAGAAAGCGTTTCTCAATAATCAAGAAGGCAGGCTGTCGGCTGCTCTTTCCTATTGCAAGGATGCTATTGGAGTTCGCAATAAAGAGCAGTTATTTTACTGGCATTGTGCCGGCAACGAAGTATGAAAAAACTAATCGCAATAATACTAGCGGTCCTGCTCTTGATAGCCCTAATAGGGTTTTTCAAAGGTGGCAGAGATAACGAGCAAAAAGAACTTATCTCGCCTATTCCAACTCCGACCTATGAACCAAGGCCAACTCAAAAGCTAGAGTATTTCACTTATAAAACCGATGCCATCCACGAACTTCTCGGGGAATTTGAAAACCCGTTAACTGAGAATAGCAACACTTTTGTTGCCTGCGCAGATGAAAACAATATTTCCCCTTACCTCCTGGTCGGAATAAGCAAAGTTGAGAGTACCTTTGGTAAGAATGCCTGTGACGGTAATCCGTTTGGCTGGAGTAGTTGCAGAAATCACTTCCCAACATTTGAGTCAGCATGTCAGGCAGTATCCAAAGGAATTGCCACGTTGCCTTATTACCAGGACTACAGAGACTCAGGTAAAACCAGAGATCTAGGAGAAACATACTGTCCATTTTCAAGTGGCTGTAATACCGAACACTGGATAGAAACGGTTGATTCAGTAATGACTGATCTGGAAGAACGCGAGCTGGTCTTTGCCCTGAAGGAATTAGCAACTCTCACACCTCACCAAAAGTCAGCTCAGGAACTGGAGATAAACGCCGAAGTCCTAAAGTCTCATGCCCAAAAAGCCACCGGCACAACGCTTGAAGTAATAGAAATTCTTATCAGAGCAAATGAAAGAGCTCTGCAACAAACACAACATGAATCATGAAATTTATAGATTTATTTGCCGGCATTGGAGGATTCAGATATGGGCTACAGAAAGTGGCAACTGAATCCGAAAGTGGCTCCGACAGTGAGAGCGGAACATCACAACACGGCCAGTGTGCATTTCATTGCGTCTGGTCCAACGAATGGGATAAATATGCAAACCAAATATACAAAAAACACTATGGAGAATGTGACACCAGAGACATCAGAACAGTCAACACCAGCGAGATCCCAGACCACGATCTCCTCTGTGCTGGCTTTCCTTGTCAATCATTTAGCATCGCAGGAAAAAGATTGGGATTTGAAGACACCCGAGGGACTATGTTTTTTGAAATCGCTCGGGTTATCAGAGACAAAAGACCCCGATATTTTCTCCTTGAAAACGTTAAAGGGTTACTTAGTCATGACGAAGGAAAAACTTTCCAGACAATACTTGGGGTTCTCTCCGACCTGGGGTATGAGTATCAATGGCAAGTTCTTAACAGCAAGAATTTCGGAGTTCCCCAGAACAGGGAGCGGATCTTCATTGTCGGACATCTTAGAGGAACGAGTCGACCGGAAGTATTTCCTATCGGCGAAAGCTACTCAATTTCTCATCAGACGAAGTATGCAGAACAGGCAGGAAGGTCGAGGATTTCGAGCACGATTGATGCCCGTTATGGATCACTCCGAAACGCCGGAGAAACCTACCTCCATTACATCGGAGGCATTAAAGGAAAAAGAGATATGTGGTTAAAAGATAATAAACAAAACAGTCGAAACTTTAGTCAAGGCCAGAGGGTCTATTCCTCTGATGGTATAGCTTCAACAATTGCTGGAAATGCCGGTGGGCTTGGCGGTAAGACCGGATTATACGCAGTACCAGTTCAGGTTGGTCAAGGAAAAAAGAGCCGGGCTACTAAGGCAGGAACAATCATCGGTGATCAGGATGAAGCCTTTACTATCCGAGCTTCTAATCCCAATGGTGTAGCAATTCCGGTGTTAACTCCGGATCGAATGGAGAAACGACAAAACGGCCGAAGATTTAAAAACAATGGTGATCCCGCTTTCACTTTAACCAGTCAGGATAAACATGGCGTGTATGACGGTTTAAACATTCGCCGCTTAACTCCTGTCGAGTGCGAGCGACTGCAAGGCTTTCCGGACAACTGGACGGAAGGAATCAGTGATACCCAGCGATACAAGTGCCTAGGAAATGCGGTAACCACCTTAGTTATCGCGGAAATAGGTCGAAAACTTATTCAAGCAAAGGAGGTGAATCAAATATGAAACCAGGATTAAAAGACCAAAACTCTAAAAATCCAAAGTATCACTTTGAAGGAACTAAGCAAAGTGAATCAGGCAAAACGATTTATATGGTTTTAGATCTGAAAACAGAAAAAACTTTGGAATGGTCAGAGGAAACATTCAATAAAAATAAATCGAAAGTTGAATATTAAACATATGCTCAAAACCAGAACCGAACTGCTAGAAGAAATTTATAACAGCGTTCATGAGGAAATCCTCAGAATGGAGATTGCCACAGCAACCTTGGCTGATGTCCCAGACGACAAAGTTATCGAGACTGTAGTTAAGCGTTCTCCTCTGGGTGCGCGTGAAGAAAGCCTGACCAAGAAAGACATCCTTGCCCGATATGCAGAAGACATTAAAAAACGACAAAAGGTTCTAGCAATAATAAAAAAATTATCACTGGAGAAAGTATGACAGAAAACGAAATTTTAACAAAACGCGAAAAAAGAGTGTATGTAAACCCTTTTTATGTAATTCGGTTGCATCGGTTATTTAGAACAAACGATGGTCCAAGATTGATTAATAAAGAGAAGTGGATATCAACAAACGAAAGAATGATTGATGAAATCGGAAAGAGAGCTTGGCTACAACTTTTACTCGAGGCGTTGGAAGGCAAATTTATTTAAGAACAAATATGAAAAATATCATTCATCAAGTTCCATCAATTGACCTTAAATTTGGGAACCTTCAAGACGAAACACAAAAAAGATACATCCCCTTATTACCCATTGAAGGTCAAAAAGTCTCAATTTTCGGATACACAATTTTGAGAATAAAAGTATTTATTAATAAATTTTTTAATCTATGGAAAGCAAAACGTACCCAACAATAACAATAAGCTCATTGAGGTTTGCGGAGTACAATCCCCGCAAAGTCACCAGGAGCATTATTGAACAACTAAAGCGCTCACTTCAGGAATTCGGGTGCCCCGTGCCTATTGTTATCAATATTCATAAAGGCAGAGAAAATGTCATTGTGGGTGGCGAAAAAAGAGTACGTGCAGCAACAGAGCTGGGCTGGACGGAGATTCCTTATAACTCCGTTGATATTCCACTACAAAAGGAAAAGGCACTAAATCTGGCTCTCAACAAGATTGAAGATCAATGGGATGAAGAAAAACTCGCTCAGATAATAACTGACCTAACTCAATCAGACTTTGATATCTCCATTACAGGTTTTAATGAAGTAGAAGTAAGCAACCTCTTGGATACAACAATGCTTCTGGAGCAGGAAGAAGAAAAACCCTGGGACACTGAAGAAGAAATAAAAAACATCACTGAACCCTTGTCAAAGTATGGCGAGGTTTATCAGATTGGTCCCCATCGGCTAATGTGTGGCGATTCTACTAACGCAGATGACGTCAGAAAACTCATGGGAGAAAAACTGGCAGACATGGTCTTTACCGATCCGCCTTATAACGTTGCCCATACAAGTAAAGAAAAGCAAGGTAAGTTTCATACAGAAAAAGGAATAATTCTTGGCGACGACCAAAGCCAGGAAGACTTCAAGAAATTTACAGAAGGGTTTTTCAATACGATGCACGATGCTCTAAAAACCGGAGGGATTATTTACGTCTGTACTGGATACACCTCCTACCCACTTTTCTACTATCAAATGCTGAACTCAGGCTTTGTGTTTAGTAGTGCCATCGTTTGGGTAAAACCTTCTTTCGCAGTCGGCTGGAGTGACTACAAAAAGCAGTATGAGCAGATCATGAAGGGCAAGAAAGGCAAGGGCAAAACTAAAGCTGAAGGCATTATTTACGGCTGGAAACAAGGCGAGAAGCATGTATTCACCGGAGAAACAAATGAAAGCGATGTTTGGAATATGCCTAGAAAAGCTGTTACTGAAATGGTTCACCCAACTGAGAAACCAGAGTGGTTAATTATGAAAGCCCTCAAAGGTGGTAGTCGATTCGGAAACATTGTGCTGGATCTCTTTGGCGGTTCCGGAAGCACTCTAATGGCTGCACATAAAACTGGCAGGATCGCTTATCTGATGGAACGTGACGAGAAGTTTTGCGATCTGATTAGAAAGCGCGCTAGGCGTTTGAAACTGTAAGTATGAAGAAAAAACAGACTAATGCACAAATAATTATTGAGCGGATGCCGGGTGAAACCGAGCAGCAATTTGCGGCCTTTTTAGCTTACTGTTTGATGCTAAAAAGAAACGTTAGAGACCTGGTCAAAACCTGGTCAAAACTTGGTCAGGAATTGGAGCAGCAAAACTCCGGTATCAGGCTGGGAAAACCGGTTTCCAAAACAACAGCTCTTTCCTGGTCCGCTAAATTTCACTGGCAGGAAAGAGCCAAAAAGTGGACTGAGGAACGAAAGAAGATATCAGCCCTTGAATTTCAGCAAATTGTTGACGAGAGAGGTATTAGTGTTGCCAGATTATTCCACAGAATAAAGACTTATCTCCTTCCTCAAATAACTGCAAATAGAGTGTTGACGGTCGATGACTTTAAAAAGGCTTGGGAGATGATTCGTTTGGAGTCCGGACTAAGTACAGGGAAACAGGACGTTAACGTTATAAACCCTGCCGAACAAAATCTTGACATTGACGAACCAACTCAGAAAGCGTTGCAAGTTTGGAGGAAAGAACATGATGCAAGACGAAAATCTGGAAATAATAAAAAATCTTGAAAAAGCCGGTGTTGATTACTGGATCTCAAGAAACAAAATTAAAAATGAAAACGGTGAGCTTATCGAATTTGAAAACCATAGGTTTATGGTCGACATTTATCGCGACACTTCCCGGATTCAGGTTATACAAAAAGCTTCACAGGTCGGAGCGAGTACCATGGAGATATTGAGAGTTTTGCACGCAGCAAGATTTTGGGGTATTGGTCAGATCTATACCCTACCAACCACTGATGACGTTCTCAAATTTGTTCCAAGCAAAGTGAATCAAATTATCAGGACAAACCCCTGCATAAAAGAGGGAGTTGATTCTAAAAACATTGACTCCGTAGAGCAGAAACAATTCGGTAAGGCCTTTATACACTTCAAGGGTACGTTTACAGGTCGGGAGGCAATTATGCTTACGTCCGACAGAAATATTCATGATGAACTGGATAAATCGAAACCTGAGGTTGTCAGGGATTACACTTCCCGGATGGGTTACTCAAAAGTGAGAAGCCAACATTTCCTGTCGACACCAACCATCCCCGACTTCGGGATTAATAAACTTTTTGAACAATCCGACCAGAAACACTGGCGCTTTAACTGCCCGAACTGTGACTATAGGCAACACATGGAATGGGAGAAAAATGTTGATGAAGAAAGAGGAATTTACTACTGTCAGAACTGTAAGAAAGAACTCACGTCTAAAGAAATCGGTGATTTAGGGAGCTGGGAAGCCCGCTTCCCAGGCAGGCCTATCTCAGGATACTGGATTAGCCAAATGCACTGTCCCTGGAGAACAGCGATAGATCTTATCAAAGAACGAAAAGACGCAGATGATGACACCTACTTCTTCAACTTTGTGCTAGGGTTGCCATACCTTGCTGCCGACCAGAAGATTCCAGCCAGCCTTTTTATTCGCAATGTAACCGAAACAAAAGCCGACACCACAGGTGAATATAACGTAATGGGTATTGATACCGGCATGGGAACCGGCAAAGGCAATCACGTAATGATTGGCAATAAAAAAGGGATATTCTGGATTGGAATTCTCCAAGACCATGAAGGCCAAGATCGCTGGAAGCAAACCTCAGATTTGATTAAGTTTTTTGATGTGAGAGTTGTTGTCATTGATGGCCAGCCATATACCGCAGAAGCCTTTGACCTGGCCAAAGAATTTCCTTACAGGGTTTATCTGAGCTGGTTCAAAGATGACCCAAAGATGCTCGAAGTAATCCGTTTTTTTGATGAGAAAGAAAGTAAAGACGCGGTTTTTGAGGATGAAGTAAAAGTCTTCTCCTCCCGCACCAGAATCATGGACGACACTATATCAGCACTCAGGCGTGGAGATATTAAATTTGCAGTGCCAGCCAGCAATCCAGCATTCAAACTCTTAATTACCCACGCCCAAACTATGTACGCCAGAACAGTCACGGACAAGCTAGGTCAGGCAAAACGTGAGTGGGCTAACACCGGACCAAATGATTTCTGGCTATCACTTATTTATTGGCAGATAGCCATGAAGAAAAGACTAAAATATGAGCCAAACAAATAAACCAACTATTACCACAATCACAGTCACACAAGCGGAAGCCAAGATTATTGATGATATTCGAGCGGTTAAATTCGGAAAAGTCGAGGTGTTTATACAAAATGGCAAGCCTTACCGCAAGGAAATCACAGAACAACAAAGGATTGATCCCAAAGAAGGTGGAAGTGCCGGAGAAACACCCAAAAAGCAAAGCGATATCGAACTGTAAAATAAAGTTTGACTTCTTGAGGTGTTTGATGATAATTGCTTGTTGAATCGCTATGAAACCTCAAGAAAACTACGCCGACCCCAAGTTAGAAAAACGTTTAGCCTACTTCTTCGGTGTGATTTACGTCATCGTCATTGCCCTATTAGCAGTTAAAGGAATCTTATGGCTATTACGATAACAAAAGAGGATTTTCAGGCGTACCTAAAAGTACAAAACTCCGGTAAAACCAATATGTTTGATCTCAGAAATGTGGTGAAACTATCAGGTCTCTCCAGAGAGAAAATTCTGGAAATAATGACAAACTATCGTAAATACAAAAAACAATGGGAGGTGACGGAAACATGACACAAAAAATAGACAGCGATGAAAAACAAAAAATCAAATACATTATTCTCAAAAAGCTCGATAAAGCTCAGACCCTGGTTAACGAAATCAAAGAGTTATTGAAGAAAATAAACCTAGCCCCTTCTACTGAGCAATAACCCCAAGCCTCTTCTTAAGAATTTAGCTATAATTGTGTAAGAAGTAAAAATGTTACTTTTCCTAACTCATCCGTTTACTTTAGTAGAAGGGTGGGACAGGACAAATAAAACAAAATGAAACCACCTTTTGAAGATGTAGTCAGAGACTATATCAGATTAGTTTATTTTTTTGCGAAAAAGTCCTTGTCCCAACAGGATGACATTGATGATGTCGTCCAGGAAACATTTTTAAAGGCTATGAAAGCATACACAAACTTTAAATTCAAAAGCGAGGGTGAGTTGAAAAGTTGGCTCCTTATTATTTGCCGCCACGTAATTACGGACATGTTCAGGTCAAAGCATAATAACCACCTATCTATCGAGCAGAATAACATTGAACTTTTTGATGATAGCGATGTTGAGGTCATGCTTGAGGCAAAAATCACCCAGGAAGAAGATATAAAGAAAGTCACAACAGCACTTAAAAAGCTCAAGCCAGCCGAACAGGAAATCATCAGGCTACGAGTTACCGAGGACATGCAGTTTTGTGATATCGCTACCGCCCTCGATTCAAAAGAAGCAGCAGTTAAGATGCGTTTTTATAGAGCTATAGTTAAGCTCAAAGAATCACTGATATGAGACTAAAAAACATTATCCGATCATTCTTCCTTCAGGAGAGCAAAAAAGAGTTCAAGCACATTAGTGCTCTAGAAAGTCAAATCCTGGCCAGAGTGAGGGAAGAACAGGAACTTGAGGAAGAATTAGATAAATCATTCACTCCGGCACCACGACCGTTCTGGACGTTCCGTTTTCCGCTGGCATTTGCCACTGTTGCCATACTACTCTTCTTTGTCGGTATCTTGAGTACACAATCTCCGGTTGCGGCAAAAGGCTCAATTATTGATGCGCTGATTAGTCTACGAAACGCTCTGCAGCAAGAACTAACCAATCTTCTGACAACAGATCCATCATATAGAGATAAGAATAGCCAGAAATACAAACAGGCACAACAGGAATGGTGCTCTGTAAGTGCAAGACCGGCTGAGGAACAGGAGAAAGCCGTAGCAGCTGTCAGAGAGTTCCTTGACAGACCGGACGCCAATGTCACCTATGAGTGCATCAGAAACCCCAACGACAACGATGAAGAACACCTAAGAGTTGAAAGTTATATTGTGGATTTTGACCGGTTTATTGTTGATACGGAAACTAACCTGGTAGTGGAAATGTCCCCTAAAGAAGGTAACTGGGGTAAAAATAAGGATGGCTCCCACTGGTATAGCCCCCAAAAAGATTATGACTACACGCCCCGTTACAACTTGGCTGAAGCAGAGGTTATAGCCCGTGAATTTATTCAAGACCATCAAAAAGCGATCGGGAAAATAGACCTTACTAAGCTTACTCTTGAAACCGGAAGTAAGGGAGAAAATGAACAAAGTATGAACTTCTTCTTCACCTGGAAGGGCGAGCGGAAAAAGAGAACACTCGACCACTCCTATACAACATGCCGGGCAGATATAAAGAAAGAGGATGCTGACAGCTTTGAGGGCGGATTGCCATGCATAACTGTGAAAGAAGAATACTTTACTCCCCAGCTGACGGTTACTGTAACTCAGGGAGGACAACTAGTCAGCTTTTCCAACGAACTTGGTGATTAATCGACATAAAAGTAAGCTGAATAAGAATAGTATGGATATTCCAACAATTGCCGGTATACTTGAGTCGGAAAAGCCTGAAAATGATAAATAAACACATAAAACTAACAACCACAACGATAGCTCTGATTATAGGAGTGGGGTTAGCTTTTTTCACCACAGCAGCCCCGATTAAACAGGCCGATACCAAGGTTTTTACTGTTAGTAAAGCGAATCAGAACCAAACAACAGAGAGACTGGCTGATGGAGGATACCTTAAATCTTCCCTGTCTTTACCAATAGCCCGCCTAATGACCCTCCGTTTCGGGGTAATACAACCCGGCGGTTATAAGATTTCCCAAAGTATGAACGCCCGAGAACTGGTAGTGATACTTACTTCCGAACCACAACTTAAGTGGCTAACCTTCCCTGAAGGGCTGAGAAAAGAAGAAATCGGTGAAAGACTGGCCAAAGAACTTCATTGGTCTGACGGGGAACTGGAAAAGTGGAATACTACCTACACTGCCATGCAGTATGACTACCGGGAAGGAGTTTACTTCCCCGACACCTACCTTATTCCGATAGATGAAAACGGACTGGACACAGCTAAAAGAATGATTAACCGTTTTAATGAAAAGTTCCAGGGTTATCCTGACAAATTTGCCGCCAAAAACATAAAATGGACAACTGCACTCACCTTGGCATCAATCATCCAACGTGAGGCAGCAGGATCCCACGATATGCCATTGATTGCCGGTATCCTATGGAATAGACTCGATCAAAACAAACAACTTGAAATTGATGCGACAGTTCAGTATGCCAGAGGAAAAACTGAAAAAGGCTGGTGGGTGCCCATTAAAGGGAGCGAAACCAGAAGTTTGGAATCACCATTCAACACGTATCTCAATAAGGGTTTACCGCCACACCCGATTTCAAATCCGGGAATGGATGCGATTGATGCAGTCCTAAATCCTGAAGAAACTGACTGTATTTACTACCTCCACGACGGTGATGGGGTAATCCACTGCAGTGCATCGTTCGCAGAACATGAACTGAATATAGACCGATATCTCCGCTAATACACCTTCTTTAGAGTCTTCCAATCACCACTAATAAACAGAACTTGACATTTAGAAAATATTCTGCAATCATGGAAGTATGAGATGTAAGAATAGTATGAATATACTTACACCACCCCCGCTTCTTAACTGCCAAATACCAACATCGTGTAATCAGTTTCGACCATTTTCCCTTCCTTTGCAAACCCAGGTTAACAGCGAAATCCGGGTTTATTTATAAGTAAAGCTGTAGAAAGGAGGTGAAAAAAACAAAAAGCTATGAAGGTACACAATCAAATTTCCAAAAAGTTTCTCGCAGTCCTTCCCCTGCTGGCAGTCTTTGCCATCGTTGGTGTGGTCGCATCCAAGACGACACCAGTCGGAGCGCAACAAGACCCAGTCCAGGCGAAAGTAGAAGCCTTAACCAAGAAGCTTCAGGATGCTATTGCTAATGCTCAACAAAACGGCGAATTCACAACCAACGAGTTTGGTGAAAGAGTTTACGCTGGAGAGACAGCAGAGCAAATGAAGAAACTCCATAATGATGTATCGAATGAAATCCGAGACTTGCAAGCGCGTCCGGAAGCAGAGAGAGCTGTAACGATCAACAAGATCAACGATTGGAACGATCGTTTCCTCTATAAAGTTTCTGACCAACCAAGGCAAGAAGTGCAATATGCACGAAAAATCGGTGGCATTCAGAACTTCAAAAAAGATGGAGTTGAGGTCTACTTCTCACAAGACTATGCGTATCAGGTAGATGTGACAACAGGAAAAGTTCTTGATGCATACATTCGGCCCAAAGAAGTTGGCGAGCCAAAAGAGTTCATGGATATGACTCCTCGCTATGACGCTGCTCAGTTAGAGCAAATGGCCAAAGATGTCATTGCCGCTCAAGATTTGGGTGTCGATCTCGACAAACTTGAACTCGAAAGAGGTCAAAAAGTCGGTACGCATTTCTTTACCTGGCACGGAGAAGGCGGTAAGTCCCTGCAAGTGGCATTCACTCAAGGCGGACAACTGATTGGCTATACCAACGCAGGCTTTTTTGACAATCTATGAAAAACTTAAATAACTTTTCTAAATTGTTTCTAAGCTTGGCAATGGTAGTCGGTGTCCTCTTTGGTGCTGTCCAAGCAGTCTCTGCGTATAACGAAAGAACAATCATCTGTTCCGGCGGTGCCTACTTCGATAAGTATGGTCCCGGTCAGTACTGGTATGAACACGGAAACCAAGGCTGGTGTCACAACCCAAACAACTGGTGTGAGAACGGACAATGCTCAAACCAGTCGCCTTACAACGGTGCCCCGTATAGTATGTGGAAGACATACTCGGGTTGTTCTCTGAGTAATTATGCGAGATGGAATATGGGGAACATTGCCCAGTGGAGTTACTGGTACACTTTTGTGCCAAGCAACTACGCAACCACGACCAATGCCCCGTATCAGATTACCTATAACGGCGGAAGTGGTTACAGCTTCTCGATCAATCAGAATGCTTACTATAATCGGTGGATCTCGTTGCCTACAACGAGTAATTACTACCAGATTATGAACACCTGGTTGACCGATGTAACTTGTGAGGGTTCTACCACACAAGTCGGTTTCGATGAAACCGAGATCTGTAGAGAGGCCGATTCGTCGAGCGCCTATTGTCCAGGTAGCCATAATCCTTAATCCAAGGATGAGGCAAGGAATCTAGCTCTGAAAGGGGCTAGATTTCCTGTTGGTACGGATAAAAAGTAAGTAAAGTAAGAATAATTTGACTTTGCATAACTTCCTGGAGATAATGTTGATACGTACAGATTAATATGAACAAAATAAAGAAAACGACTGCAAAAAACGCCCTCCTTTACGCACTAGCTCTTCTTCTAGTAGGAGTCATCTCCTTCCAAATCTTCCGACCAAGAGTTGACCAGTCTCAATTCCAACCCATCGATCAAAGCACCTGGGAAGGTCATACAGTAGCAGATTACTTCGTAGATAAGCTCCGTATGACGCCTGAAGAAGCTCAGGACTCGGAAAAGCTAGGTGCCAGCTTTTATGTAACGGAAAACATGACGCTAGATGCACTTATCAGTAATCTCGCTTATTACGGCTTCATAAGGGATGAGAATGCCCTCAGATACGCTTTAGAGAACTCGGAGGATACTAACCCAGGTAAAGAAAATGCAATAAAGGTAGGCAAAAACACAATCGACCGGGGGGTTTATGGTCTGGGAACGCAAATGACTGCTTGGGAAATCGCCAGAATTCTCTTAAACTATCCCCAGGAAGTAAAAACAGATTACGGTTATATGTTCATGCCTGGTGGTCCATACATGGGCGAACCACAGGGAAGGCCAACAGAATAATGAAAATAAAACCAATTACCATCGTCGCTATCGCAATAATCGCTTTCGGAGGCATTTACCTGTACTCCCAAAAAAGAACTACGTCTTCCACCAGTAACGAACCTATTATTCTTCAGGAAAGCAAACCCACAGATATACCTGAACCTTTGCCAAACAGACCGTTGAAAGAGGGTGAAAAGTTTGTAGGCTCAATGGGCTTATATGTTACAGTTCCTGAAGGAATGAACTTCAGACAGGATCCGGCGACAGAACATGCCGTTAACTTCTATATCGAATCCGGACCCCAGGAGAAACCTACTTACCAGTTTTATGCAATTTACCAACCTAACACAAACATGGCTGAGAAAGGACTTGAACAAGCAAAGAAGGAAATGGACCCTAAAACAATCAAGGAAGCCGTTGTCGGCGGCTACAAAGGCATTGAAGGGCTTGTTGCCGGACCAAAGGGTAGATACCAAACAATGGTGATCAAGGATGACAGGCTTATCTCATTTTCCACCTATCCGGCTACGGAGGAAAATAAGGAAATTTCAGATAACATTCTATTAACCATAAGTTTTGATAAATAGTTTATTTTCTCCCAGACTCTATGTCTGCTCTTGAGCGATAGTCTCCTGGGTACGGACTCCATCCAAAACCTACTTCAGAAATTCCTGAGAATACTTGCTCCTTTTCTGTGGGTAGAGTGGTAAATTCGCCTATCATTAAGCCAGTACCGGCTTGTTCTTTATTGCTATCAAGGACAAGTAAGAAAGCAAACGGCGGAAAGGCTATCTCCTGACACCATATCCAAGTGTTTGTTTTTAAGTCGATTTTAAGTTGTGGCCCCATAGTTCTGATCTTGGGTCCGAGATAGAGCGACATACCTAAATCTAACTTTGCAGGAAGCTTTTCAATAGATTGTTCAAGAATAATTCGTCTTACTTCGGGATATCGTTTGGTAAGATCCCAAGTGCCACTCAAGCTACACATACATGAGAGTATTTGGCGGACAAAAGCTCCTGGTTTAACACCTTCTGCTTGTTTATCGCCAAACTTGACTTCCCAACCAAACGGACCAATAGAATGGTCAAGCTGAGCGATGGTGCCAGGATTAAATCCAGTGACTATACCTTCTGCAAGGTCTACCCATTTTTTATATTCTCCTCCGTATAGTTTTCCAGTAAGCGAATTGCAGTTGTGGCAGAGCGTATAGCCGAAAATTCCACCTTGCTCTGTTTCTAGTTTCACTTTATCGTGTGCAAAACCTCGTTTTAACCATCCATCAAGGTCATATTTCTTATGGCGACTTTTGTTGCCACTGGATTTTGGTGGAATATGTTCCTTAGTTAGCTTAGCCAATTGGCCACATAGGCGACACCGTCCATGCAGAGGGCGCCGAGGTAGCATAAGCGAAGGATCAGTAAGTGTACTTAAATTGGAGGTATACTCTTTAGGAGCTGATGCCCATGCTTCCTCATACAAGAGTTTGAGCTTAGGATCAGTTGGATCCACATTCTTGGTCACTATTCTCCATTTACTCGAGTTCATAATTTAATTATATCACAAGCTATATTGACATACACTCACTAAGTGAGTATGATTGGATTATGAAGTATTCCAACTTGGGAAATCTGATTAAATCTGAACGAGAAAAACGAGGCTGGGAACAAGCTGATTTGGCAGCAATGCTCAAAAGAGGCCAACAAACCATTAGTAGGTGGGAGAAGGGTAATTCCCGACCAAGGCAGGACGACTTATTAAAACTAGCCAAAATTTTTTCTGGAGATGAAGACATTTGGCTCGCTATAGCAGATTACCAACCGGAAACTCCAGATATATCTCTTGCTCCTTTCCTCCCGATTTTCAATCTGACTCCAGAAAACTTTGAATTATTTAGTCGTGATCTGGTCCAAGCAATTAATCCTACGGCTTCAGTGCATCGCTATGGAGTTTCAGGGAACGATCAAGAAGGTATCGATTTGTATGCCGACTGTCCAGATAAGAAAGTTTTTGATTATCAATGTAAGCGACATAAACAGTTTGGACCCGCCGACATTGATGAGGCAGTTAAAACGACGACGCTAAAAGCAAACAAGCATCATTTATTGCTTACTAGGAGAGCAACGGCTGACGCGAGGAAAGCTATAAGAAAACACAAAAGTTGGGATTTGTGGGATCTGGAAGACGTTGCTGCTGAAATTCGCCGGCTACCCCAGGATGACGCTCTTCGCATTGTTGACACCTACTTCCCAGGTTGGCGCAAAAAATTCTTAGGTAAAGATGATCCAAGTCCTTGGCTTCCACCTGAAGACTTTTTCTCGCCTCTTATGAGTAAGCTAAAAATATTTAGTCATGGGTGGTCTTTTGTTGGAAGAAAAAAAGAAATTGAATCTTTACATGATTTTTACAAGCAAGATGCTTTACGAGCGATAATACTGAGTGGACGCGGAGGCATAGGCAAAAGTCGTCTTCTCAAAGAGTGGACAGTCAAACTCCCCAGATCAACAAGGGTAGTTTTTCTTTCAGAGAGAATTGAAGTGTCACCACAGGATTATGAGTTCTTACCTAAAGGACCTGCATACCTAGTCATTGATGACGTTCATGACCGGGCTGATATGTTAACAATTCTGAGCAGCATCGCCCGTACCCGCCCAGAAATAAAATTGGTACTCAGCACGCGTCCGTATGGCGTTACTCGTTTACAGGATGAAATGATTCAGTCAGGGGTCACCTTTGACCGTGATAATTCAATTAATCTCAGTGATCTAACTGTAGAGGATGCTAAAGAGCTCTCGGAAGAAATACTAGTCGCTGTCAATGGTGATCAGAACTATGCCCAACGCATCGCAGAGATAACCAAAGATTGTCCTTTGGCAACCGTTGTGGGAAGCCAATTAGTTGGTAAGGGGCAAATAAGGCCTGAGGTATTAAATAATGATGAGGAGTTCAGGCAACAACTAATGAGAAGCTTCCGCAATATTGTGGCGGGACAAATCGGTACTTCCAATCCGGAAGCGGTGCATGATCTACTGAATCTGATCTCAATGATCCAGCCAATAAATTCCTTAGACCCCCACTTCCAGCAACTAGCTGAAAAATTGTTGGATCAAAGAAGCGACCATATTCTTAGGAATATAAATGCACTTGAGAATGCAGGGGTTTTACTAAAACGGGGAAGTAAATTGAGAATTGTTCCTGATCTACTAGCTGATTACATCCGAGCAGATGTCTCTTACGATGAAAAAAACAATCGGCCGACTGGCTATGCTGATAAGGTTTTTAATAATGCCCAAAACGAATTGGCAACAAATCTCCTTATTAATATCAGCCAGCTAGATTGGAGACTGTCTTCAAGTGGTGTACAGGCTAGTTTGTTGGCAGAAGTCTGGACTAATCTGAAAGAGCAATTTCGTAAAGCAAAAATCTACGAACGCTCAGCTATACTTACGGCACTCGAGAAAATAGCTTACTATCAGCCAGAGCAAGTGTTGGAATTTGTCAGAATTGCCTTAGAAGAACCAACAGATGAAGTTGAAGATCAGTACAAGCAATATTCGTTCACAGACCCCTCATACCGTGTAGTTACAGAAAAAATCGCTCCAGTGTTGAAATATGTAGCCTACCATCAAGATTACCTACACGAAGCCCTTGAGTTGCTTAGAAGTCTTGCAAGTCAGGATAAAAGGGCAACCAACCCACACCCCAATCATCCGCTTCGAGTCTTGCAGGATATTGCCTCGATCGAGCCAGGTAAGCCCGTTGTCTACAACCAGGCTGTTGCCGACCAAGTTGTTAGCTGGTTGAAGGATGCACCTTCTCCCAACTTTTCTCCATTTGATGTTTTGGATCAACTACTCCAAACGGAGGGACACACATCTGAGACAAAGGGAATCACCATAACAATGAAAGCATTCAAAGTAAGACCAGAGGCCGTGGCTGGACTAAGGAAACAAGTAATTGATGCAGCATTTCTTGAGGTAACGATTAAACAACTCAGAGAAGGTTTACGAGCCATGAAATCCATTGGCGCTGCCCTAAGCTTTCCCCGAGGATTGCTGGGACAAGAAATTACTAATTCAGATGTAGCAGCTTGGGAACCTGGCATCTTAGATATGTTCACTAAGTTGGAGGACATAGTAACAGACAAAAAGATTGACCCTTATATCGCAACTGAAGTGAGAAGTGCTGTTTCCTGGCATAGCACATATAGTAAAACATCCACTAAAGCAGCAGCTAAGAAGGTCTTGGCCACCATTCCAACAACTCTGCCTTATGAGGTGTCCAGAGCCATTGTTGATGGGTGGGGTTGGACATTTGAAAGAGAAGGCGAGAATCACAGAAGGGATGAAGCAGCTTTAATCGAATGGAGAGGTAAATTGGCAAAGAGACTAATTTCAAAATATAAAGAAGACTACCTTTCCTTGACTCAATTTATTGAGGAAAGAATTGAAACAATTAAGAATTCATCAACATCCAGACATCCAGAACCTGGTTACTTTATCTCTGCCTTGATGGATACCTCAATTGATTATGCAGTCTTTCTGGGAGATTACCTATTGGATAAACCAAGTTCACCCTTAGCGCCATGGTTGAATGCGGTTATTTTTGCAACAGCCAAAATCGATAACAGACGAGCCATCAAACTGATGCAAGAAGCCTTAAAAAAGAAAAACGAAACACTCACTCAGTGTGTAGCTAGAACCATCGGTTGGGTTCTTTACGATCAACCAATATCCGACCAAGAAATCGAGCTTCTAAGACAGCTATCTCAGTCTGATGATGCTTGGGTTAGAAAATCTATAGTTAGAGCTGCAGAGAGATTTTCACCGGAGCAAAAGCAATTAGCATTAGAAATCTTACTCAGTATAAAAATCACTGATTCTAAAGAAGTAGCTGATGAAATCCTGGGCGAATTTGATAGCAAACATGGTAAATTTAAGGTTGAAGACTTGTCAGATGACCAACTTAAAAACCTACTTGCAAGTCTGATTGAATGTCAGTCAATTGACGATTATCACATTGAGTTGTTTCTTAATAAGCTATCTCTTGCGAAGCCAAAGGAAACAGTAAAATTTTTGATGGCTCGAGTAGAATTTAAAGAAGCAAATCCTGAGATGAAAGATTACGAGCCGGTTCCCTTTTCATGGAACCGGAATGAGCCGGTGCACTTCAATGAAACTAAAGAATATGAACAGTTGCTTCGAGAAATTAGAGATTGGACAACAGCAAAAACAGACAGCTGGATAAGATTTCATTACGGATCTGACTTATTTAAGCTGGTTTCTGCAGGCTTTGATGAAGTGACACTAAAGGTTCTTGGTGAATGGATTTCATCCTCTGATGAGAGACAGATTGTTGCTGCGGCAACTCTCCTGGGAGAGGCTCCAAAGAACTTTGTTTGGGATAAACAATCGTTCATCACCAAAATGCTTGATCATGCCCAAAAGTTCGGAGATAAATGTTACAGAAGAATCGCCTCCGCACTTCACAGTTCAGTGCTTCAAGGCGGAAAAAGCGGTACGCCGGGACAACCATTCCCAGAAGATCTTGAGCAGCGCGATAGAGCACACGAAATGATGCAGAAACTTCCTGTGGGATCACCAACACATCGATTTTACAAATCTCTATACGAGGAAGCCATGTCAGAGATAGAGAGACATACCAACGAGGACTTTGAATTTAATGAATAGTGGTTACTCAAGCATTTTTATTTGCCAGGCTCCATCTTTTTCAGATTTCCAAGTAATCCAAATCTCATCAAAGTAATATTTGTAATAGTTGTCTTGTTTGAAAGGTATATATCTTGTTTGGAAATTAGCCACATCGGCATCGGTAAGTAAGGGACTAAGTAGATTACATAGAAGCAGCAGCTGTCCCTTGAAACCATTATATTTCCCTTCGTTGAGTTTTTCTAATTTACCCGCTATCGTTTTTTCTAAATTTTCAAATGTTAGCAACCTTAACTCCACTGGTTTATTTTGTTTCCCCCCTCGGGCCTCACTCCATATTTTACTTGCCTGATACTGATTGTCATAAGCTCCAACCAATTCAATTGCCACACTATCACTACAAATGGCATCGGGCTCTTGCATATTTGGGTTGCCTGATTTAGCAAAACTAATCATGGAACCATTGAGGGCATTGTATAAAGATAAAAAACGTATAACAGAAGCTGTCTCGTGTTTAACTTTCATAGCATCTATTCATAGAACCAGAGAAAATCTGGATCCACCTCTTTTATTTCTGGATCCCACAGCAACCACCTGCCATCGATGTCCTTAACATCCCAATAACCCTCAAAGTATTTATAAACTATTTCATCGTCTACTAAGTCTTTCGTGGAAAGTTTAACGAGAACTCGATCCTTGGAGTCTTTATCGTCTTTAATCTTGATAACTGTGGTATCAAGTAGTGGTTCGTATCCTTTCTTCCAGTAATCAAAGTCGTAACCCTTCTTAAAATTATCCGAAAGCAAGCCAAATGCCTTGTCAAGCTTGCGAGCCTTAAGGTAATTGTAAAATGCCCTGACAGCTTCTAGAGAGCTTTTTTCAGGAGCAAACTCAATTTTCTGGACATCGGCCAAAGGATCTTCAGAAGTTGCCATTTCCAGCCACTTCTGTTTAACAGAATCAGATGAGATGCCAAGACCGAGTCCAGAAAGCCCAGCTGTATTGATGCCAACAACTTCACCACAAATATTGATCATTGGTCCGCCACTAACACCAGGGTTAAGAGTGGTGTCTGTCTGCAAATACTCAATACCTACGTCTTTTGATCTTCTTCTGCCAGACAGAGCTCCTTTGTTTACCGAAGCTTCACCACTTAACTGACCTCCCAGAGGAAATCCTATTGCGAGTAATTCCTCAGCAGGGTCAAGCTCTGTTGGCTCACCCCAGGAAATAACCGGAAGTTCCTTATTAATTTTAACAATGGCAAGATCCGCGTTTTTATCAGCCATGAGCACTTCAGCTGATTCAAAGGAGTTGTCTGGAAGAATGACTTTCGGACTCGGTTCAAACTCAATAACATGGAAGTTTGTGAGAATAAGACCACCTGATTTAATAGCAAATCCAGATCCTTCGGCTTCTCCACCAATAATTCTAACCACCGATTGCCGTACTTTCTCAATCGACTCCTTCTCCTTACATGAGATTTTCTCTGATCCACCCAACTTATTCTCAATCTTAGCGAGCCTTGCATTTGTATCTTTAAGCTGAGTGCCAACATAAACCAACCCACAAACAAGCCCTAGGAGTATTAGGGTTCTGATTAAAAGGGCTATGTTTTTCATTCACTTTGTTTTTCCAATTGGCTTAATGAGAGGTGATATTGACAGTAATCGCAGTCAGCACCACATTCTGGGTAATCGGGCAATTGAAGGCACTTGTGAGCCTCTGTGACGGTGTTTTCAACCCAGGAGTCATCACCTTTGTAGAGAATGAGGGTGATTTCAAACTCAAGCTTCCCATCAAAGGCTTTCCTGTCCGTTTGTCCATTACAATAAACAAAGTAGCCAGTGTCGGACACCTTGAACCCATTTTTTCTTAACAACCACTGATAAACCTCCATTTGGCGCTTGTAACCATCTTGCCAATCCTTGTTAAGCTCTGTAATAATTTCGCTCTTAGAAGTGGATTTATAGTCAACGACAATGTACTCGCCCTCAGAGTTTATCCAGAGATCGTCAATTGCGCCGAAAATGAGCAGATTTGTAGTTTGATGCAGATACTGGACACCAGTGAAGTTATGTCGCCATTTGTCAAGGTCTGCATGAGCAACCGGTCGAGCGTCAATGCCATACTTCTCAATTAACGGATGCTTGGTGCCGTTCATTCGATGGACATCAAATTCAAGCTTCAGGAGATGATCAACGGCAGAATTTAAGGCAAAGGGAAAACCAGGAGGGCGAGCCACACCTAGTCGGCGATCAAAGTAAAAACATCTTGGGCACTGCAAGAAAAGATCGATTTTGGAACGAGATAACTTGAATGGCTCAGGAGAAGACGGATCGTATAAGCCTTTGGTTCGTTGTGAGTTGTAGTATTGAGACATGGTATTTCGATTTAGCTTTCAATTAGTTTTACTTCCTCAAGAGATAAATCATAGAGACGATAAATAATTTTATTGATTTTTTCCTGTAGTTCCCCCACTTCTTTTTGTTTTTCTTCACTGAGGTAATAGTCCTTCCTCGAGGCTACTGACAATATTTGATCCACTATATCGACAAGACTGTCGTGTTCTTCTGCAGTCATTTGAGGAATAGGCAAACTATTGATCATGTCCTTAGTAAAAGAAGTTCCTTGATTATAACTTGCGGCTGGATACTTTTCCTTTAGGTAGAAAATCGGTAAAGGCGAGTTTAGGTAAGCTAATAAAAATTTGAGATTGCTGATGTCATCGTCTGCTATCATCAGAGTCGACTTACCAGGTATTATTACACCTCTTTCGTCTAAACAGGCATCAAGCAAATTCAACCCTTTGATAATTATTTTCGGACGGACGGATTTTCTAGAATAAGAATTATTAAATTTTGATGAAAACTCCATTTGGGGTACACCTGGAAATTGGAACTTTTTTCCGAGATATGTCATTTCACGAGTACCCCACTTACAAACGTACTTTCCAATTGTTCCGGTATTAATTATTTTCAGATATTCTCCAGACGAAAACTCCTTATCGGAAATATCTTTCAATAAAGGAACCAATTTATAAGCATCAGAAGTCGCGCATGCGTTCTCACATTGCCAGGAGGAAGATTTTCCACCATCGTGAGCTTCAATTTTTTCAAGAAGTTCAAGATTATCAGAAAATAAAAAGTCTAGAGCATATGGAGGCTTAATCTTTACCTTTGGAAACGAACGGATAAATTGAGTTGAGTCCTTTTGAGATCTAAAAACTTTAATTTCGTCTCTGTCTTCTTTTTCAAATATTGTTACGATTGAGTCCACGTTCGCACTCTCAAAGACATTCCTCCCAGCATTCAAAATAGAATACATATACTTGAGAGTGTTTGCTCTTAACTCTTTTCCAAATGGCTTTGATATCCACTTATCTGGGCTAATATAGGTAAGTATTCCGTTTTGGCTCAAGCATGCGAGCCCTCTCTCGAAAAAGGCGATATAAATATCCCAATTTCCTCTTGTGTATTTGTAGTTCTCAACAATGTAATTACGAAGGTCTTCTAGTCCATTCTTTACCATGCCTTCAGAATCTATGTATGGAGGATTCGCAATCACTATACTGAAATCGTCTTTAATACCAAACATCCATTCAGGATCAAACCAAGTTGATGCCTTATTGCTAAAAGGGTCCCAGCTTGTAAGTTTTGTTGTTAAATCTGCATGACCTCTTCGCCCTTCACTAATCAACCTCTGAAACATTTTATTCTGCGACTGGACGAATTGAAGCTTGAGCAGGTCACGTTCAGATCCAGAAGCATTAAAAAACATGTCTCTTATCTCTTTCAACTCCGATATGCCCTCGCTGTCTTCAAAAAGACCGAATTGAACTTGCTTACCGGTGGCTGGCAGTCTAACTAAGCTATTGGCAGTCACAAATTTGAAGTCTAAGTTAGGCAATGGCTCAATACCTCTATTTTCCAATGAATCGTCAATCCTCTCATCAACAACAAGCGTAAGAAAACATCTAAGACGGGAGATCTCCGTAGCAATAGGCTGGATATCAATTCCGTAAATATTCTCTCGAATCACACCTAGTTTACGAATATAGTCAAAGTTTTTATGAGAGAACTCTCTTTCAATCACTCTACGAATTTCCGGAGCAGTACGTTTAACTTGCTTCTTAAACCAAAGCTGACCATCCGGATCGATTTGTTGGAGTATAAAAACAATTTTTTGCAATGCACCGATAGGGAAAGCACCTGACCCACAAGCAGGATCAAGAATCTTAATACTCTCAATAGCATCAATAACTTTTTGCTTCTCCTCTTCGTTAAGAGGATATTGAGAGTCATCGGTTAAGTCATAACTGACAATAGCTTTTAACTTGCCTTCCTCTATACCTGTTCGCTGTTTTAAATATAAGACCAAACTTTCATCAACCATGTAGTCTACGATTATTCTAGGAGTATAGTAACTTCCTGTACTTTTTCGGGCTGACTCTCCGGTTTCTGGATTAATTTCAGCAAGTAGGTTTTCGAAGATTCTCCCCAACATTTCGGGATCAATAGATAACTCTTCATCAAAACTCGTGTTTTCATCTATCGTAAAATTGTAAGTCTCAAGAGTCTCAAAGAGATCCAAAAACCAACTGTCTGGAATGATTACAGTATTGTGATGTTGTGATTGGATATCTCCATTCTTTCTTCTGTAAAAATCATCATCATGGGGAGAAAATAGACCACCATTTAGGTAGGGAATTAAAGAAAAAGGATTTTTATCAAACTCAATCCTTCTTGATCTGGTTGGTTTGTTTAGAACTTCGAAGAAGATTGGTTCCAATACCTCATGATAATAATCTTGGTGTGAGCTAATAGCATCTAGAGAAAGCAGCTCTTTAGGCATTAGAGAAGTACCGGATGGACCCAGTTTTTCCCTAAGAAACCAACAGAATATTACTCTACCTATAAGTCGGACTGCAAACTCTAAGCTGACTTGACTCTTATCAGCAATCGAGGGTAATTTCAATATTGGTTCATACGTCTTTTGATTTTTGCCTGTTCCTAATGTTCCACCCACTAATTTAATAAAGTTCTCAGATATTTCCTGATAAAACTCTTTATTAACAACTTCAATAGAAAATCTGCTTTTTAGGTCATCAATAGTAGAGACAACCCCCTTCTTGAATAAAAACTGCGTTGGAGTGTTGACTTTCGCATTTGGACCTAAGAAAAATGAATATCTTCGAGGATTAGAATAAGCGATTGTGACAGACCCTTTCTCTGTCTTCTGCGGATTTGCAGTCATTAGGGAAAATCGCCAATCATCATGTTCTAGAGAGTGGAATACTGCAAGAGCCTGAAAAGTAGCACTTTGCTTCATGACCTGGAAGGCATCTTTAGCCAGGGCAATTCGTTTATTGAATGAACCAGAGTACTCAAACTCAAATATCTGTAAATCCAAAGACTCACTTCTACCCAAACTAAACGCCTTGTTAATTGATTTGTAGTCGCTTGTGGAGATTGGTCGTATGTCGCTTTGATAGTCTAGGAGAAAAATCTCTTTTAAAAAGCTAAGAAACTGATCTCGGTTATATTTTTCATTTAAGTTCATCATACTAATTGCTCTGCAAATAGAAGCAGTTCCTGTTCACCTTCTGTACGATTTGCTCTGGTAAGAACATTCCTAATGTACGTTTCTGGAACTATTTCCAATAACTTCTCGTAGGCTTTTTCTACATTGCGAAGATCCAGATGAGAGATGTCCTTCAAAGCACCATCGCTTAAATCATCCAAGGTTTTAATAATGGAGATGATGTCTTCGCAGTAGTCCCTAGAGGTTGGTAATTCCTCCGAAATCACTTTCAAAACTTGAATTGATTTAGCTCTGCGACCTTGGATTTTTGGTAGCTCATGTTTTCCAAACAACTTTTCTTTCGCTGTATTGAAAGCGAGCGTAAAGTCGTCATCAACGGCAATTCCAGAATCATCTTTTTTCGCCCTGAAGTAAGATAATGCATGTTCCGCTGAAACCACCTCAACTTGTTCAGAACTTACACCATAGGTAAAGATTGAGTTGGAGCCTTTCTTTCCAAAAACTACGACGCCCTGCATATCGGTGTCAGTGCGTTTGATTCTGCTTCTACGTGGTAAATTGTAAATTCTTTGCATATCCTCATTCTTAAGAGCTTTTTCGTATGCCTCTCGATGTGGAGCATCCCAGGACAACTGTTCTTCTTGTTGCTTGGCTTTATCGAATTCATCCTTGAAGAAGCTCTTTGGTTCTTCATCACTCGTAAGAGTCTTGGTGTCACTTCCTACCACAGCATTAATTAATTTCATCTTAAGAGTTGAGATTGATTTGACTCGTGTTTCCTCTTCACCAACCGCAGTTGGGAAACAGTTGTAGACATGCAGGGAATCAAAGACCTTTTTATTAATACGATTGATACGACCAACTCGCTGAATCACCCGAGTTGGGTTGTAAGGAATATCGTAGTTGATGACGATTCCAGCCCTATGCAGGTTGAAACCTTCACTCAAGGCATCAGTTGCCAATAAAACATCATAATCATTTATTTGTTGTTCTTGAGGGAAAGATGCATCAAAGTTAGCTTTAATTATCTGCTTATAAGCATCAGTGCCCTCGGCAGCCGTGTATTTAGTTACGCGATCAAATCCTCGTTTATGAAGCTGGTCTAAAAGATAATCGATTGTATCCTTATAACTTGAGAAGATAACGATCTTTCTATTCGGATTTTCAGAAAGGAATGTGTTCAATTTAGAGACTAACTCATCAAGTTTGGGGTCAAGATCTGCATGGCTTGAAGTACCATACCATCGACTGTGAATTGATTTAAGTAACTGGGTGTCATGTCGAACATCTTCGATAAACTTTGGATTTAGAAGCTCTTTATCTATTTCAAGGAAACCACCCTTACCTCGTAAAAGCTCTAAGTCCTGAGAGAGAGCATCGCCCTCTTCGCCATCTTCCAGATCATAGTCTTTTGGATCTGGCAACTGCCCCTTCTTCATAATAGGAACTGTGCCCAGCTCATTCCACCAATTCTCAATCTTTTCGTTAGACTCAATCATTTTCTCCAAAGTCGAGCGGAAAGCATCTTTAGAGCTTTCAAAACGCATAACCAGAAGTCTTCTCATAAATTGAGCCAAGTTAGACTGAGCGATTTTGATATCTTCAACATCATCAAATTCATCTTTGTATTTTTCGATAAACTTCTTGCGACTCTCTTCGTTCATGTACTCAGAGTCGGTAGGTTTATAACGGGCTCCAATAAAGCCTTGGTCTTCCGGCTTTGTAATTAAACTAAGTGTTTCAATGTAGAGCTCATACAAATCACCCAAATCGTATTCAAGCAAGTCAGGGCCCAAAACTTCAGAAAAATCTACTCCTTGCGCAGCCAAATCTTCACGATAACGAGTGATGTACTTGAGGTCTAACCTAGAACGGCGAATAAGAATTGGTTCAATGAGTCTTCGTTGCTCTGCTGCAATTTCCTGAGCTTCTTTATCAATCTCTTCAGCATCCATATCTCTAGACATATCTCGGCGCAATTTTTTATACCTTTGGATTAGCTCTCTATAACGTAAGCTCAAATTATCGACAGAACGGATTGTTGATTGCCCAGGGGTTTGAAATAGCTTAAGAAGTGCGAATACATCTTTAGGGTCGTTGTTAAACGGGGTAGCAGTGAGCAACAGCACTTTGTTATCCGGATTACCTCTACAAACTTGGTGAAGTAACTTGTAGTCGTAGGTGTCTTCGTTACGATAGCGGTGAGCTTCATCGAGAATGAATAGAATAGGATCTCGGGAGTCCTGATATCTCTCATAAACTTCATTAATTTTTCCTGAACTGAAAACTTTGGAACCTCGAATACCAAACTGTTCTTTATAGTCTTCCCATTGTGGAATAAGGTGGGGTGGTGAAATAACCACTGTTCTCATGTCCATATTGTGTGCAACAGCAGAGGAAATGATACTTTTGCCCAGCCCTACAACATCGGCAAGAATTGCTCCATCATACTTATTGAGCTTATCAATAACCATCTTGACCGCATCGATTTGGTATTCAAGATCGTTGTACAAGCCGCTGGTTATAGATTTAGGCGTTTTTAGGGAGTTAATCTCTTTCTGTTGGAACAATTCATGAAGAATACGGATATAAATGTCATAAGGAGCAGGAACGGCGTATTTCCAGATCCGAGGTTTTATTGCTTTAATAAAGTCGTCTTTAGTGTTTGTGTCAGCGATAGCAATCGACTGAGCATCATTCCACATTCGATCAAACTCAGATTGGTACTCTTCAAATTTGTTTTTCTCCCGATTGGAATCATTCAGCTCGCCTTGACCGATTAATCCTCTGTAGGTGAGGTTACTGGAACCCATAAACATGGTACCAGGGAAATCACCATTCTGAGACGCTTCAAGATTGTTATGTACCAAGTAAAACTTGCCGTGATAGTCAGAAACAGATTTTCTGATCTCCAGCGTTCCATCCTTTACTTTTTGGATATAAAAATCAAACACCTCATTTGATTTATCGCTATCAAAGATGTCGCTATCATTCATGAAGCTAACAAAGGCATCGACATAATTAAGCTTCCGAACAGTTCTGGAATTAGTGTTGTTTCTGGTTTGCCATTTAGAAAGATCGATGTCGCCCTCCTTGGACTGTTGAACAATCATGGGAACAAGCTGTGGATCGACTTCCAAGCCAACGAGAATCCTAATTTTTTTATCCTTGAGTTGATCAAATAATGCTTGAAAACCAGAAAAATAAAAAAAACCGACCGCTATATCTACGCTGTCAGCTGACAATAAAGCATTTTTTAGTGCTTCCTGTAATGTCTGGTTTTTATTATCAATCAGTGCCATATTTACTTATTCTTGGTATTGATGAATTTTTCAATATCTTCCCTTTTGTAACGCCTCACCTTTTTAACGCCAATTCTTATTGCCGTAAGCACACCTTTTTTATCCCACAACCTAAGTGTATTAGGATGGACTTTCAAGATCCTGGCCGCCTCACCCAGAGTTAATAGTTCTTCCATAGGTTTACTTACCATTAGATACTAATAGAATACATAATGTTGAACTTTATTTCAACAGTTTCATTATAACTTCAATCATGTATTTCCACTCACGAACATTAACGAACTAGCGATTTGAGGCTCAATTTTATAGTCTGAGAGCAGATGTAAAACCGCCTAACGAATCTATCGGGGCTTAGGTTTCTCTATTTTTCAAAAAGTAGACGAACCCAAGCCCCTTTTTTGTTGCCTAAATTCATATGCCAAAACCAGAAGTAAAAGAAGTAAAAATCACCCAAGTAGCTAGATACCAACCTTCAGAGCGTGATGCAGCACTTCTGACCAAGTGGAAAGCCAGGTTTAAGCGTGCAAAAGAATTCCGAGATCCATACCAAGCCAAGTGGCTACGGATGTATCGCCTATACCGAGCATACCAACACAAACAAAACTATGCGTATAACACTAGGCTGATGCCTCCGATCGCTTTTGAGATCGTTAAAACTGTAGTATCAAGACTCGCCACTGCGAAGCGAAAAACGAGAGTCATCCCCAGAGAAAAAGCAGATATCCAATCAACAGCCCTAGGCTCCTGGGCAGACTTGGTTAATTACGATTTTGACATTATTGAGCTGGCTAAGAAACTGCCTGATTGGATTGAATCATCTGTTTTGTATGGTAACGGAATCGTAAAGCTTGCCTGGAAGGTAATAAGCAGAAAGAGAGGCAACGGTACAGTTAAAACGATTTATGACGATCCAACAATGATCTTGTGCGACCTGTGGGACTTCCTTCCAGCTCCAGAGACAGAAGATCTTCAAGAAGGCTGTCCTTGGCTGATTCACCGAATAGTTAAACCCAAAGAAAAGATTACTAAAGAAGAAGAAACCCGAGGTGAAAACAAGATTTACAAGAATCTTGAGTTTTGCGAACCAAAAGTGGTTGAGGACTGGAAGAAAGAACGCTATGAGATTAATACCAAAAAGATGTCTCAGATCGATGGAGACATCAAGAAGGCAGAAACTGGCGAGCAAAAAGTGCTTCCGGTCAAAAACGACCAAGAGAAACAGCTGGAGCTTTGGGAATGTTGGGACTATGAAGAAGACCAGTTAGTAGTTATTGCCAACGGCGAAGTAGTTATCAGAGATGATGAGAACCCTTACCTTGACGTTAACAACGGCCACATTTTTGTGGATCTTCCTGATATGTCACTCCTTTGGGAGTTTTGGGCAACTGGCCATGTTGAACCGGTTGAAAGCACCATCATGGAGATTGCTGACCTTCGCAACCAGAGAATGGATGATGTGGTGCTCTTGCTCGACCCAGTAGTCAAAATTCGCAAAGATACCGGAATTACTAAGAATGACATCATCTTCTCCCCTGGAGCTGTTTGGGAACTGCGAAAAATGGATGACGTGGTAATCGAACGGCCGCCAGACATCAGCCTTATGGGAGTCAATGAAGATAAGCTTCTGCGCGATGAAATCTCAAGAACACTAGCGCTTGGAGAATACCTCCAAGGACTACCTCAATCTTCGGGTGAACCCCTTGGTAAGGTTGCCATGCTTTTAGGTCAAAGTAATCTCAGATTGAGCATGAACGCCCAAAATATATCTAATGCTCTGACCACTGTCGCAAACATTCTTATACAACTGAACCGAGAGTTTATCGGTGAAGATAAGTTGTATCGAATTGTTGGTAATATTGTTAACTTCAAAGAATTTAAATCTGAGGACAAAAAGATTCAAGTTGATGCGGTTGTTGAGGTAGAGCCGGTTATTCCTCCAGATAAACAAGCCCGTCTCAATCAGATACTGCTTCTGTACGATAAGTTAATCGCACAGGACAAACCAGATCCAAATAACGTAGAAGATATAAAACGCTGGCTAATCCGCAAGCGTGCCCTGCAAAAGATGATTCTAGAGGAACTCGACCTTGACCAGTATGTCGATATCTTGCTTGGTCCCGAAATAACACAAATCAAAGAAACGATAGAGGAGGAACCACTAAATGAGGAGAATGTGACCCCTGTAGCGCCTTCTAACGACACTTTGCCACCTGAAGCAGGTAATTCACCACCTGTTGCCAATAAAAACAAAATACGAGAGCTTATCGGCAAGATTCCAGGCTTGGGGAAAATGCTTAATTCCTAGAGCACTTCGCTTTGATTTAATCTCCTAAATTCATATAATAAAAGTAATGAAAGTAAGAAATGTAGGACTTCCAGTAGTTCTCTTGATTTCCATCATAATGATTTTAGTTGGAGTCTTCGTTGGGTATCAATTTGCCAGTAATCCGGTTCCTAAGAATTGTGCAGAACTTGGAGCCACTTATCTGGAAATGGGAAAAAATGAGTTAGGGATAACTGACTTCGGGTCAAACGAATGGAAAAGGTTGATTGATGACGAAACAAAGTTTACAAATGATTGTTACGAAAGCCTGAATAAATAGCATGGATAAAATAACTCTCTCCTTCCAAACAATCTCCATGCTAATCAATTCAGGAGAGTCAAAAAAAGCTCTTGAAAGATTGGCTGAATTCGAGGAAGAAAACTCTGACGACAAGAGGTTGATATTTTATAAACCAGGTTTTCTAGTTGATATAGGTAATGATCTCAGAGACGAAAAAATCATCAGAGAAGGTATTGATCTTGGTGAAGTGACGTTATCAAAAACAAAGAACAACAAAACACAGGCCTACCTCCGCTACTGCCTGGCAAATGGTTACACATATTTGCATCAACTTACAGAGAGTATGGGTGGCATTGTAGACCGGACCATACCTCAAAGCGAACACCTTCTACAAGCTAAACAGCACTTACTTCAGGCTACTGATATTGAAATTGACGACCCAAACCTAGAAGTACAATTGCTAGTCAACCTTGGTAACTGTTTAGACACTCTCGGTAGAAGTATTGAAGCAATGAATGTTTATGATAAGGCCTTAGGTCTGAATGAAAACTTTTCTATGGCTATCGCTAATAAGGCCAAGGCACTTAGAGCATTTGCTGAGATTTCAGATAAGTATCGGGCTGCAATATATGTTGAAGCATATCAGGACATTAAATCAGTTATCGACAAGCCAGATCTTGTTGCAGTTGGTGGCTTGGGAGCGAAGCAAGACTTTGAGCACGAACTTTCTTATATAGAATCCCGTTTTCAAGACAAAACATTATTACAGAAAAAGCTTAAACATCCCCGGTACAAAATTGCAAACCTATCTGATTTTGAAAAGTTTTATCTAAAATTTTGCAATAAAGAGAAATTATTCTTAAACTTCCACATTCATCAGGATCATTGTGAAGCAGCTATCGAGGACCCAGTGTTTATCAGATTAATAACTAAAGTGGACGATAATGATACTTTTTATAATTTAGCTAAATATCTTAATCAAATTAAAGAAGACTACGCAGTCGCGAGATTGCTATTGGTTCAGTCGCAGTACCACCAAGTGGACTTTGACAAAATCAGTGAAAGAACCTCCTTTGTGTATGCCTTAGATTATTCCCAATTCAATATCTATGTTGGGCTCCTTAAATCGGCTTTCAAGGAGGCATTTAATGTCCTTGATAAAATCGCAGTTTTTATTAACGACTATTACCAGTTGGGTCACAGGGAAGAAGACATTTACTTTGATTCATTAAGGGGTAAGGGGCGAACCGCCTCAATCTGGGAAGATAGTGACATAATAAGAAAAGAAATCGTGAACTCCGAGAATATCAGTCTCTATGCTTTATATGATATTTACAGGGATTTCAAATCAGGCAGATGTCAAAGAATTCAAGACATTAGAAATGCGCTAACACATCGAAGACTAGTGATTTTCGACTCAGGCCTTACGGATTGGGACAGCAAGTCCGATAAGCATAACATTGGATACAACACCATGTTAAACGAAACCATCGATCTCATGAAACTAGTAAAGGCAGCAATTATTTATTTGATTAACTTCGTGAATACTGAGGAAGAAAAGAAAAAGAAGTCCAGTGGGAAATTGATCCTTGATATGTATGCTGATACGTCACAGTTCCTGTGAGCTTTTTTCTGTCATTTTCGATATAATTCAAGTACACCCTATGGAGCAAAAAGCTGACATTATGGAGAGAGAATCACCTACAGTACTACATGCATTGCGCAAAGATAACCAAACCGAGATTTTGGGACATTTTTCTCCTGAACAGCAAATAGAAATTCGCCATAGGCAGCAAGTTCTCTCCTCGCTTGCATACTTCATTGGAAAGGACTTTCAAATCCCTGTCGAACTAAATCAGCCAGGAGCCGGATGGCATTGGGATTTTGGCCAGAATAAAATTCGCATTGACCCGCAAGACTTGGTTGAGAAACCGATGGACTACCTCCGCTTTGTTATTTCCCACGAAGGTGGTCATCGTAGAATCTCCCGAACCGAACAGATTCCTTCGGATGTTTGGCGACAGCCTGGATTTTCATTCATGATGAACGCTATTGAGGATCCAAGAACCAATAACTTTGTTGCAGAAGCATATCCAAGGTTCGGCGACCAAATGGACGTTGCCTATCAGGAGGACCTGGATTTTGAAGGAAAAGCAAAGGGTAAGGCTAAAGAGGATCTGGGCTACACCCCCAGATTTATGCAAGCGGGGTTTGAATATATAAAACAGTGGTACAAGGAAACACAAGGAGATACCTCAGGTTCACTTAGTGAAGATTTACCTGATGAGGTGAGAACCGTTGTGGAACAAACAGTAAATAGCGCCCGTGACTCCTGGCTTCGCTACCCCTCTAAAGCAGAAGCAGATGAAAGCGAAGAATTAATCAGACAATACGCAAACGTGAGTTACGAAATAAATCGGGATGAAGTATGGCCAGAATTCAAGAAACTGGTTGATGCTGATATGGAAGATCAAAAACTTCAGGAAATGATGAAAGACATGCAGGGTGATGGTGAGGGTGGAGAGGGACAGCAAGGCCTTCCTCAAGACCTAAGGAACAACCTCACCGAAGAAGAACAACGAGAACTTGAAGAAGCAATGCAAAATGGCCAGCCGAGCAATCAGACAGGCCAGGAAGGCAAGGGTCAACCACGAATCATTGATTTAGATTCTCTATCCGAAGGTCTAAAACAAAAAATTAAAGATTACATTGATTCTCTCCCTGAGGAAGTCAAAAGAGAACTTGCTGAGAAAGCCAAAAAAGCTCTGGAAGATTTCGAAAGAGAGGTTAACGCTGAGTTTGAAGGTAAACTTTCCGATAATCCTGAAAAGAAAGCTGAAAGAGGAGAGCTAGCAGATGCTAAAAAGACAGATCGCCCTACTGACAGCGATGATCAACGAGAGCGTCAATCTGAGCAAACACCTGACCAGAAACGATTCCGCGATCTCATTGAAAAAACTTTGCGAGGAGACGAGAACGTATATGAAGAATACCGCCGTGACGTGTTGCCGCTTATTGACGCACTCGAAACAGATCTGAGAGAAATATTTGTAGCCAGACGTACTCAAAAATGGCAGAGCGGGTTCAAGACCGGTAAACGCATTGATATTAAAAAGAGAATGCAGGAGAAAGCTCTGGGAATTTCTGCAGTAGAAAGTAGAGCTTGGCAAAAACGGGAGCTTCCTTCTGAAAAGGACTATGCCATAAGTCTACTGGTTGATTTGTCTGGTTCGATGCAAGGTCAAAAAATCAGAGAAACCTTCAAGGCAGCAGTTGTTCTGGCTGAAGTGCTCAATAGACTCTCCATCAACACCGAAATCCTAGGCTTCAATGACAGACTTTACGAATATCAACCATTCGGGCAAGACATGAGTCGTGAAGTAAGAGAGCACATGGGGGGAATCCTACAGGAGGTAAACACTCCAGCAGCAAGATATAACGATGATGGTTGGGCTGTACAACAGGCTTCTGAACGATTGGCGGGGCAAAAAGCTGCAGAAAAATTCCTATTTGTCCTCTCCGATGGTTTGCCGGAAGAATCAGGAGCGCATCCAAAATCTCAATATGAACTTGGGAAAATAATTGCTAGAATTATGCAGGATACGGATCAAAAATTAATTGGGTTAGGGATTGGTCCAGGAACAGACCACGTTGAACGCTATTATCCTAACAGCGTTGCCAATATTGGGGTCAGAGAGATGTCCACGAAACTAGCCGATGTTATAAGAGAAGCGATCGCTAATTACGACACTTTTTAGTATACTATACATAGCATTATGACAAACACTTTTGATGATTTTCTGAAATTCGTAAACTCACAAAAAGAAGTTTCTCTCGCTATTGCTGAGGATGAAACTGAGCTTACCCAACTCGCAAGCAAGCTTGAGGAACACAGATTCCGACAAGCAGTAGATACATCCGATTTATTTAAACAAATCACTCAGCCTTCAAAGTCTTTTTTCATTGCAAAGGAAAGTTTATCCAAGGATATGTACGACTTTGCGGTGCAATACCCCACCGGTCAGGTTGAAATTTATGATAAATTCAATCTCAAATCCCAGACAGTAACTCCTAGCTATAAAGATGTTGCGGTAGTGTTTTTACTAACGAAAGATACCCTTAAAAAAGCTCAGGAAGCTGGTTTTATGCTGCTTGAGCAAGTAGGTATAACTTACCAAAGCTAAAAAACTATGCCAGACGAATCATCTATGGAACGACATCAATTTACCCCACCACCAGAATTTCCTGTTGAGGAAACGCAGGATACAGTTGCTTATCTTGGAGTCCGTCTACCTAAAGCCCAAAATCCTGAAGGACGTTTTGTCCCCAGGCGAGAGCAATACGCTGATTACATTAACGATAAGTTCTCACTTGGGATGCAAAAAGACATTGCCGTGAGTTTTCTTCAGGGAGACCCTGTATTGATTGAAGGTGGTACAAGCATCGGGAAAACCACCACAGTGCGTAAAATGGCTGCAGATCTAGGATGGGAAGTTCATTACGCGAACTTAAACGGTGCTACAGACGTTGAAGACCTCATGGGTCGGTATATTCCTAACCCTGATAAACGCGGGCCGGAAGATCCAGAATACGTCTTTGCTGATGGAAAAGTCACTTCTGGCTTGCGTCAAGAAGAAGGGAAAATAAAAGTCATTATTTTAGATGAATTTAACTCAGCTGCACCAAACATTGTTATCAGACTTCATGAAGTCCTTGATGCTGTTAATCGTGGAGAGTCGGTTGTACTTTCTGAGGACGCCTCAGAAACAATTCCTGTAAGCAAAGAAACCACCAAGGTAGTTGCCCTTATGAATCCGCCAGGAAAGGGTTATTTCGGTCGTGAGCCATTAGATCCTGCACAGTTAAGACGTTGGGTGTATTTAAAAGCTCCTACCGACCTTCCTGATGAAACTTTCTCATATTCAACCGATGCCCTCTTTACACTGGCTTCTCAAGATGAAGAGGTTTCACCAGATGCTTACCTTGTATCTCAAGAGTATGCCCTGCTTCCTGAGCAGCTTCAAGAGATCCCTGGAATTGATGCAATTCTTGGAAGATACAAAGAATTCCATAAAGCTGCCAAGGAATTAGTTAAGGGTCGTAAAGTAGCCGCAGACCAACCGCAGCCATTTACTTATGACGACAGAATGGAACCCCGACGAGTTCGTGACTTCATTCTGAGATTTTATAGCGGCGATATTAATGAAACTTTCCAAGCTGCCTTGCGTTATTACTACTCCAACAAGCTTGATTCAGAAGTTGATAAGGCAAAACTTGATGAACTGATTCAACATGTCGAGTATATTGCTCCTCAAAACACAAGCCAAAGACGTGGCTTTGACAGAAACTCAACTGCAGTTCCAGAAAGACCACGCGCTACAGCAGAAATTGCTCAGGAACAAAATGCTTGGAGAGATGTCCTTGGTACTGATGTCGAAGTTCCTCCACTCCCAGCCAACATTACCCCAGAAATTAAGAGAAACATGGAACGACTAGGATTTGAATTGCGCTATATTCCCAAGCTTGATCTTGGTACATTAGACGAGCTTAAACGTAAAGGTGAAGAACAATTCCTTGATGATTTGCAACGCCGTTATCCAAACTGGCGAAGATATGAAACTTTGTCTGACGCTGAACGCACTGATCACTCTGTTACGAGAAATCTTGAGCAGTGGTTCTGGGGGTTGGCTAAAGATGGGAATATGGAATTTCCTCAACAGTCGGGTGCTTGGGTTGCTGTAGAGAAAGTAAGGAAGCCATCATGGGGAGAGAGTTATGACAAGACTCCGGCAATGGAGGCTATGGAGCTTGATAATTACTTCAATGTTTCAGCTGAAAATGCAGACCAGGCAATCCAAGAGAAATTCTTACCCTGGTTTTCAGGACAAACTGGCTTGCGTGTTGGCGGAAGAGATGCTCGTATGTTAACTGCTGTTGAGTGGAATCTTTTAGGTAACCGTGAAGGTTGGGGTGAAACCGATACTTATGAATGGACTAGCACAGAAGCGCGTGCTGGCGGCGATCCTGGCCGTGTCATTGTTGGTTACTCCGTCGTTGGTGGTGCCGCCAACGCCTTTTGGCTTCGTCCGTCGTACTCGTATGACGTCGTTGGCTTCCGTGTCGCTGTAGTTCTTGGAACTTGATCTCTTGAATTCTTGGCTCTTTTGGATTCTTGTTACTTGGTCCCTTGACCCGCGAAGCGGGTCGATTCGCAAAAAATTTTCAGCACTCTATTTTCTGATGACGATAAATAGCATTTACCCTTGATTTTTCTTACTTCTCTTATTTATACTTCAACTTAGATTTTGTTAATGAAAACACGAGTACGCTTGTGTTTCACAAGGTCGCTCTTCTTTAGAGTAAAGCCTGAGTCCTTGCGGTTACGGCTGTAAGGAGAGAGCTGATAAAGGAGGGATAAAACTACTTGCTTGCTTTCGAAGGTCTCAAGGAAACTTGAGCCAATTTAAATTCAGGAGAGAGTTTCTGGGAAACTAGAGACAATCTAGGGAAGCAAAACAAAGGTTGTAATCGAGCAATAAGATGCCGGTGGCAAAAATGAGCCAGAGCTTATGATCTGTCTCAGGAAAGAAAGCGAGCAACGCGAAACGTGATGACGGCGATCCTAACCGTGTCATTGTTGGTAACTCCGACAATGGTGGTGCCGCCAACGCCAATTGGAATCATCCGTCGAACTCGAATGACAACGTTGGCTTCCGTGTCGCTGTAGTCTTATCCCAATCCAAAGACAAAACCTGCCTGAAGGAAGCATTAAGAGCGATAGGTAGATGCTTTTATCCAACCACCAAGCATCTTACCTATCTCTTGTAGTTGAGACTCAAGAAGGAGGTAATTCTTGTTATCAATAATCTTTAAATCTTTACAACAACGTATGAGAACCTTAAGTACATCAAGTTTAATACTGGCACTTTGCAGTGTTGGAACCTTTTCCGACTTAGATAATTGGCTTGCTGTTATGATGCCTTCAATTAACTCCAATATGCCGTTTTCAATTCTCTGCCCAATGGCATATCGATCTTTTTTAGGAAAATGAGCCACCAACTGATAGAAAGCTTTATAAAGCTCGTATGTTTTCTGAAAGACCGGTATGTCTAAATTTAATCTGCCTGGTTCGAAATCAGTATGAGAATCTGGCATAGTAATTACACTGAAATTATATCACTTGAAAACCTGTTCCAGGCATGGGAAGGATTCCTAATTGGCAAAAGAAATAAAGCCGATGTTGGAGTATTTGAAAGACAATTGGAAGATAACATCTTTTCTCTTCATCAGAGACTAAAAGACAAAGAATACAAACATGGGAGCTATGAGGAATTCTACGTTAGGGATCCTAAAATCAGGCATATACACAAGGCCTGCGTTAATGACCGTGTGGTTCACCATTTAGTGAGCCAAGTTCTTGAAAATATTTTTGATCCTACTTTTTACGCACATTCCTACTCGTGCCGTAAAGGGAAAGGTACTCATAAAGCGGTAAAAGCCTTCACCAGACTTGCCAGAAAAGCCAGTAAAAATAACACTTCCCGTTTATTTGTACTTAAATGTGATGTTAAAAAGTTTTTCGCGAATGTTGACCATATTGTTTTACTTAGGCTTTTGACCAAGAGAATAGCGGACGAGGATTTTATCTGGTTACTACAGCAGGTCATCAACAGCTTCAAAACAGATAGTGAGTTAAAAGGTATGCCGATTGGCAACCTAACTTCACAGCTTTTCGCAAACATTTATTTAGATCCTCTGGATCAATACGTTAAACATGAGTTGAAAGTGAAATATTACATTCGATATGCAGATGACTTTGTCATTATGGCTGACAGTCAAGATTATTTAGAAGACATCCTCTCTAGAGTAAAAGATTTTCTTGCCGAAGAATTAAAACTCAACCTGCACCCAAATAAAGTGTCCATACGAAATTACTACCTTGGTATTGATTTTCTCGGCTATGTTATTTTCCCAAAATTCATCCTGCCAAGGACAAAAACTAAAAGACGAATACTGCGGAAACTGAGAGAACGAGCCAATCTTATAAAAGAGGGGGTTGCTTTGCCAGAGTCCTTCGATCAGGCAATGAATTCCTATCTGGGATACTTATCACACTGCAACAGCCAAAAATTAGCCCAGGAGGTGAAGAATCAGAAGTTATTCTTGCTAACAGACTAAAAACTAAATAACTCCTTCATTTCGACTCTTAGAGCTTTAGCTAGCCTGAAGATATTGTCGAGGGAAACGTTTTGTTCTCCCCTTTCAACCGCACCAATATATGTCCTATGGATGTTGGCTTTAAAACCCAACTCTTCCTGGGACAAATTTGCGGTTCTCCTTATCTCCCTTAACCGCTTGCCGAATTTTTTCCTCACATTTATGTTTGGCATACTACGTCTGAACTTAAGCGTAGTATTTATGCAGTCTATAACTCTACAGACGATAACTAGCATTTTTGCTATAATTAGCCTTGTTATGAAGAAAAATAACGTCATTGAGTTCTACGAGTTCAGTCCGATAGAGGGAATAAGTGACGAAGCTTTATTAAGGGCTGTAAAGAAAGCCCAGTATAGTTTCTTTCGAAAGCAAAAGGGTTTTATCAGTTGTGAAATACTAAAGTCCGGTAAAAACTGGATCAGTATTAGTTATTGGAATGATGTTGAAGAAGCAAGAAAAGCATTGGATGAATTTCTGAATCACTCAAGTTGCCTCCCTTTCGTGCAAATGATCTCCCCTAGTAGCGAGAGAAGACTGTACATGCGCCGCAAGCTTTCCTCCAGGGTCAAATCTTAAATATCTTCGTCAATCAACATAAAGTTACAGAAACTTTATTGAGAACTATTTTCCCCTTTACTAGACTGTAGCTATTAGGAAGTAAGCCTAACGAAACAATCGGGGCTGTGGCTTTTGAATATACGCCAGTTAATGCGTGTGTTTAGAAGTTGCAGCCCATTTTAGTTACTAAAAAAAATGAAAACACTTAATCAGAACATCCATCCGGCAACCCTTCTTCCAATTGGGGTGATCACTGAAACTACTCAGGGTTCACCACTTGATAGTTATCTCTCCAGCCGACCGGCTTACGACTCCGGACTAATTGACATCGCCATCGGGAATCTCGGCGATCAAACATCTACCAAAGTGAAGATTGAAGAATCAGATGCTTCGGACTTCTCTTCAGGAGTAACTGTAGCTAAAGGTGGAGAAGAAATAACTGTAGCCGCAGATACCGGATACAGGATGCAGATTGAACGCAAGAAAAGATACCTCCGTGCAGTGGTAACTATTACTGCCGGGTCTACTCCATCAGCTGAAGTATATGTCGGAGCATTACTGTGGGACGCGCAAAGGCCGTTCCCAATTACTTAAAGGAAAACTATGGAACCAGATCAAAACAAACAACCAAAAGCACCAACACAGGATCAGAAACCTGCAGACAAAAAGTCTGAAGCTGGTGCATCAACTCAACCGAATGAAGCTCAAATGTGGGACAAGGTTGACTCGTTATTTACCGTTGCCCGTAACACATTTTTCCAGGGCAATTCAACCTTTGTAGAAGTGTTGGACAGTCTGATCGCTACCCTGCAGGACATGAAGGAAAACGAGGTCCGCCCTCTTGGTGGATTAACTCAGAAAAACAAAATGAAGTTAGAAGACCAGGAGCAGCTGGAGAAAGAAGAAGAACCGGCTAATCCGAACTTATAAAACTATGGCGAGCAGTATTGACGAAAAACTTGATCGAGGCCGAGCAGTTTGGGAAATGACCCAAACGGAAGGATGGCAAATCATCAGAAGCTTAATCGACCAAGAGATAGAGATTGAAAGCAAAGACCTACTGGATTGCCCTATAGAGGAAGACCTTGAACACAAACAAATGATCAAGGCATACCGAAAAGTCTTGAGCATGGTCGACAGCGTTATTAAAGAGCGAGACGAAACTGCTCAGGATTTGCGAAAGGAATAAATATATGGACGAAGAACAACTGAAACAAAAAGAACAGGAAGAATTAAGAGCCCTTCTCGATTCACCAGATGAGGTGGAATCTTCTGATGCCAACAAAGACACGACCAAGCCAACTGAAGATGCCGATAAGGATAATGACAAGGACAAAAAACCGGAACCGGGCAAAGATGAGATACCTAACACCGAAGGTGCTGAGGATGAGTCGGGCAAAGATTCCAAAACAAAAGACAAGGATAAAGAAAATAAAGACCGCTGGAACGGCAAAAGCCGTGAAGAAGTAATCAAGGAATACGAAACTCTTGAATCCCGTGTCGCAGCTCTTGAAAACAAAAAACCTGATGAAAAAGATAAGCCTGAAGACTCTAAGACTAAAGGCAAAGAGGAAGAAAACTTAAATCTTCCTTCAGCAGATGAACTTCAAAAAATGACTCCTTCGGATTTTGCTAAATGGGTTATCTCCCGCATTGATGACGGAGTCAAAAAGACCATTGAAACTCAGGAAAAGATCCGTGAATCGGTGCGCAAAGAGATCGCAGAAGCCAAAAAAGATCATCCTCTGCAGGATCCAGACTACCGCAAGATGGTTCAAACCATTATGGATGCAGCCAGTGCCAAAGGCACAACTGTCTCTCTAAAGGAGGCGTGTGTTCAAGTCGATGCTTTCCTCGGCAAGCATAAGGCTGAAGATGAAGCCGAGAACAACGATGTATCTGAGGAATTATCAGATGAAGAAAAGAGCCGGCTCAAAAAAGCCAAAGCTCAAGTTGAGAGTGGAGCGGGCGCTCCGACTCAACCCGACGGCTCGGATGCCGAAACAAAACGCATCCAGAAAGCCCTCGCCGGAAGCGGGTCAAAAAGCCCCTTAGGAGGGTTAGGAATCTAACTCCCTAGTTATTAAAAGAAGGGAGGTGAAAAAAATATATGCCAGCATCAGCAACAGGAATCAGAGGTTCAGGTAATTTAGGGGTAACCCGAAAGTATGACGTCGCGGACGTTGTATCGCTATTGGATGTCAACCGATATCCGTTGATGGCGATATTAACAAACGCTGGTAAAGACCCAGCAACCGGCGAGGGCGAAGCACTTAAAAAGAAAGAGTCTACTGACCCAGAATTTAAATGGTTTGAAGATGAGTTTGGAAAGCGACAGCTTACCGGTTCAAGCACTGTCGATCCTGATGGCGGTAACTTAACTGTCACAGGGCAATCGCAGTATCTTCAAGTCGGCGACATCATCTTGGTGTCCTCACAGAAGTGGGTCTTTCAGGTAACCGCTATCGTAGACGCAAACACAGTAACAGTTGGTCCCGAACTCGGTGGAGCAACAGGCTCGGCTGCGTCAGCGGTCGGAGACGTCTGGCTCATTGGTAACGCCAATGAGGAAGGTGCCGGTTTGCGAGATATCAAATCGACCACCATTGCCGAGGTGTCCAACTACTGTCAGATTTTCAGAACTCCAGTCGGTATCACTGAAACTGCCCGAAATACTCAAGGATGGGTGAAAGAAAATGACTTTGACTACCAGAGGCGCAAAAAAGGTATTGAACACTATGTCGATATCGAGCGCACATTTATCTTTGGGAAAAAAGGCATTCTTACTTCTGGAACTCACCCCAAGAGGTTCACAAGCGGAATTCTAGGAAGGATTGCTACTTACGCCACTGCCAACGTTGACACCGAGTCTGAGTTTGACTCATGGCTCGAAAGTCTCTTTGCGCACGGCAATACTGAAAAATATCTCTTCGCTTCAGCTTCGGCCGTTTCGATGATCAACGGCTGGGCAAAAGGAAAACTCCAAGTAGTCAACCCGACCAAAGCCTACGGACTCAGAATCGTTACTTACGACTCTCCACACGGCACACTGCACATCATCAAGCATCCGCTCTTAATCGGAACAACCTACGGAAACTACGCCGTTGGGTTAGACATGGAAGCTTTGACATACCGCTATCTGACAAATCGTGACACCAAGCTTATGACTAATCGTCAAAACCCAGGTGAAGATAGTCAGGTCGATGAGTACCTAACCGAATGTGGACTGCAAATGGAGCAAGAGCAACGCCACGCCATTATGAGTATCGGCGCGCTCTAAACCTAAGCATTACTGAAACCTATGATTAAAAACGCAACGCAACGAAAGTTACTACACACTTTCTTACTCAGTGTAGTCGCCTAGGAAGGGGTGAGCGTTATCACCCCTAACCCTCTGGGGTTGTTAATCAGACAAAAAAGAAAGCGAGGTGAAAAATATGACTGAAGAAAGAAACACAAAATCCGTAGAAGAAATGTCGATGGCAGAACTCTGGAGCGTTGCAAAACTGCTCGGTGTCTCCAAAGACGGCAAGCGAGACGAACTCATTGCACGCATTAAACAGGCTCAGGAACAGCAAGGAGATACTCCTCCAGCACCAACACCTCAGCAACCAAAAACTGCTAAGGCTCAAGCTCCAAAAGAAACTGTTTATATCTCTCGCTACTACGAACTCAAGTTAGTGATGTCACCTTCCTACTTAAAAGAGGTTGGTGGCAAAGTGCTTATTATTCGAGGGACTTACATTCAATTCCATGAGGGTGTGTACAAAACCACAAACCCTGAGGAAGTTGAATATCTCGATAATCACCCCAATTTCGGAAGCGTATTTAGAAAAGTTGAAACCGCAGACCTAAAGGGCGGTAAGAGTGTTGATCAAATCTACCAAGATAAATTCAAAACTCTTGAAGAACGCGAAAAAGAAATTGAGGCTCGAGAAGCAGCACTCCGCAAACGAGAGGTCGAAATGAGTGGTGCAGAAGAAGGAGCTACTCAGCCTAAGGCTAAATCCGGAGTTAGAAGTACGGCAGATCAGCCGAAGTTTTAAAAGTAAAGATTTATGGCTATACACAGTCGACCAACCTTTACGACTGCTCAGGTAACCATGACCAACGATGATGAGTGGTATCCGCTCCCATCTATCAAAGTTGGTGAAGGTTGCGAGGTTGTTATTAAAAGTAGCGCAGATAACACTGCGCCTATAAACGTGGCTCATAACGATGATGAGAGTAAGGCTGCTCCTTTTGTTTTAGATAACGCAGGAGACAGCATTTCATTGTGCATCAAAGGAACTGAGCAGATTGTGGTCAGCTCTGGTGTCGTAGGACAAGTTGTCGAACTTATAACTGAAAAGTAAATCTATGGCTAAATACAGAAGTGCAACATCATCAGCAAAACTAAAAATGCTTGACTGGCAGAATTCAGTTCTGGATAAGGACTTAAATACACCGCCAGGAAGTCCAGTTGAAGGTGATCGCTATATTGTCGCTGCTTCAGCAACTGGTGCGTGGACTGGTCAGGTAGGCAAGATTGCCGAATACAACGGATCCGTTTGGAAGTTCACAGCACCCAACGAAGGCTTTGCTTGTTGGATTGAAGATGAGAACAAAATTTACGCTTTTAATGGTTCAGCCTGGGTAGCAATCGATCCCACTGGTGCTGCTTCCGCAGCAGTTGCCAGTCATGAAAGTTCTCACAATCACGCGAACATTCCGACAACCAATGAAAAAAGCGCACTTGCCAGTACCGGAACCCCCTCAGGAGCTAATCCTTATGCGACAAAAGATTATGCAGATCAGAAATTAGAACGAGTGATACACACTAAACTCAAGGTGCTCAAAAACAGTGATGATGGTGAGGAAGACTACGATACCAGCTGGTACCCAAACGGCTTTGGCTCCAGCCAAATCACTGTCGGTAATGACAATACCGGAAGCTGTGATGCAGGATTCCGATTCTTGCGAGCATTTATTCCCAACAACGCCAAGATCACTAACGCCGTACTTAGAGTAAGAGCGGCCGTTAACTCAACAAAAAGACCAACTCTGAAAGTGAAAGGGCTTTTACAAGCCGGTCCCAATACCTTTGCAGGAGATGGTAGTGACCGCCCTTCAACAAGAGCAAAAACTACAGCAGCAGTTGATTGGGATATCGCAGAAGATTGGGTGCTTAACACCTGGTACCAAACTCCCAATATAGCTTCAGTCATTAACGAGCTTATTCAACAAGCGGAATTTGCAGGTAAGTCACTCGCCCTCACCATTGAAGACGATGCCAGTCCTGCAAACCAATACGAGAACATTTGGGACTTTAACAGTGCGGCGGCTAACGCTGCCGAATTAATTTTGACGCTCGAACCGAACGTCCCGTAATGAAAGTAAGGAGGTGAAAACTATGCAAGAAAGCGATGTAGCACTACTAGAACAAATCATAAAAGCAATAGTCGCAAAACCAGAAAAAGTTGTTATCGAAAGAAAAGTAGACGAAATGGGGGTCCTGTTATCAGTTCGTCTAGATGACAAAGATGCGGGTGCATTAATCGGCAGAGGCGGAGAAACCATAGCAGCAATCAGAAGAATAATGAAGCTTGTGGGAGTCAAAGCCAACGCTCGAATAAACATCAAGTTAGATGTTCCGCGCAGAAGCAAAAACGACTATGAAAAACCAAGTATTGAAGATCAAAGCAACAATCCAAGAGAACTCTGATGACGGCAGAGAAGCTGGGTCTTCGACTTGGAATAAAGATGGCAATGGGTCAAACATCATAACCTTTGGAAACTTTACCGGCACTCAAACCGGGGCATTGCGGTTTCGTGCTATCGATATTCCCAAGTTTTCAAAAATTCTCCTGGCCAGGCTCCGCCTTCGTCCTGCAATTACCGATGACACTGACTTTATAGTTAACCTGAAGATAAAGGGAATTAAAGAACCAGACCCTGCCCCATTCAAACCAAACGGCTCAAATCGTCCATCCACTAGAACCAAAACAATCAACGCAGTCGATTGGGACATTATCAGAAAATGGAACGTCCACGAATGGGTTCAAACACCAAACTTGAATCTAATCGTGGAAGAACTCATTTCTCAAAGTGGCTGGAAGCCAGGTAATTCATTAGCCTTTGTCATTGAGGATGATGGTAGCCCAACCGATCAATCAAAAACCTGTTATGACTCCAGCAAAGGTGAAGGTTACCATGCAGAACTTGAAATCTATTATCTACCTCAAGGACTACATGAACAAATCACGATCGGATTAATCCAAGGCAACGATCGGGATGGTGAAGAAGATTATAAAAGCACTTGGTATCCAATTGGTTTTCAGAACAACATGACCACCTTTGGAGATGACGGCAGTCTGGATCCAGAGCAATCACCCAACGATGCCGGTTTTATTTTCAGCCCAATTGCAATTCCTAAAAGAGCAGAAATTATCTCAGCAAAGATACTTGTAACAAGTCCTTTCCAAAACAACGGCATGCCAAATGTTTTAATTAAAGGTCTGGCTGAAGATGATGCTGCAGTCTTTGCCTCCAATGGCTCAAATCGTCCCTCACTACGCAATAAGACGAACGCAAAGGTTCAGTGGAACTTAGGACATGCCGAAGCAGGTGTGCTTATAGGAGATCACTGGACTGCAGAAAGTGCCTATGAGTCCCCGGAAATAAAAGAAATTATTCAAGAAATTGTTGACCGCCCAGGTTGGGCAGAAAGCAAACTTGGACTTGTGCTGGAGAACTATAACTCCGGACATGGAAACACTAAGTACATTTGGGATTACAACCAAGATTCAGGTAAATATGCTCCCCGACTACTTATAGCCTGGACAAAAGAACGCAGAGTAACCGCCAGAGACAAAGACGTGGAGACTTTCAATAAAGCTAACTACCCCGAGTTTATTATTGTTCACCATTCAGCCACTCCTCGAGATAACACCCGCTTTGAAACGATTAAGAAGGCTCATATCGGCTTTGGTTGGGATGATATCGGATACCACAAGTGGATAGCCGGAGCCCTTGACGGAGATGGTGTGTTGATCTTAGGTCGACCAGACAATGTTATCGGCGCCCACTGTGACAGCAACAAAATGAACTACCGCTCATTAGGAGTAGTTTTGTGCGGCAGTTTTCATAATAGCGAGACTCCCACCTCCGCCCAACTGACAACGTTACAGAAAGTTCTCGATGACCTGCGTCAGGAAAGAAGTATTCCAAAAGAACGGGTTTTCGGTCATGGAGAAGTTCCAGAATCAGCTACTAATTGCCCGGGAAATGCCTTACTGCCCTATGTCCAGAGATATAGGGCAACCGGAAGTTTGCAATAAAACATATGCAATTACAAGAATTTAGGCAAGATTTAAACGCCAGAATGACCGCCTCTAAAGTAAGCGGTTTCTGGAAAGATGCTGATAAAGATCGCTGGATTAACAAAGCGATAGTTCGGGCGTGCAATTTTGCTCGTTTTAAGTTCCTAAGCAAACACGCCAGTCAACTCACAGAACTAAATCCTGATGGGTCAGGGAAAGAGTCATACTTTCTTCCCTCTGACTTTAAGCCAGGTGGCATGGCTTTCCTCTCTGTGGATGGCGAGGAGTATCACAAGGCTTCCGAGAACCAATATCTAAGCCGTAAATCAGATAACAAGATAGCTCCTACTTTTCATCCCTCCCTCGACATAGTTCACCCCTCTCTTCATACAGACTGGCGATGGCAAAAAATCTACGCCGTAATCGGAGATCAATATTTTATAGATCCTCCGGCTGATGTGGCTGGCAAAGTAATCGACCTCTTTTATAAACGTCGCCCTGTCCGACTCGTTGAAGAAACCGATGAACCAATTACCCCAGAAGAACTTGATGAGCCGGTTTTGAAGTTGGCATTAGCGACCTGTTTGGCAAAAGAGCCAGGGAGAAAAAACGAAGCAGAAAAAGAAGTTATTGAAGCTCACGCCTTATTACAACAAACCAAAGACCGCGAGGACGAGGAACCATCGGCCGTCTTCGTGGGACAGGCAAAAAGCACCCGATGGTCATAAATATATGAATGCATACAGACTACAAGGATTTCGAGGTGGAATAGCAGATGACCCATTTCAAGGGGTCAGAGAGGCTTTTCGTTTCGGCTATGGCTTAAATATCCGAGGCGAAGAAAACACTCTTAAATGCAACCAACGACTAAAAGAAGATCTTGGTAGCGACACTGTCATTACAGACCTCATTCTCTTTTATGTTCCAGCTTCAAACGGCAATTTATATGGTTTTGGTGACACTGGCAAGATTTATAGAAAGGCCGGTGGAGCTAGTGCTTGGGAGTTGGTCTATACGGACTCAAACGGCAAGATCACTGGAGCAGCTGAATACACCAACAATGATGGAAGCGATAACTACATTCCTTATCTCTATTGGGCGACTGAAACAAAAGTAAGCAGAATTAAACTTTCTGGCACCTGGCCAACAGATGTAGAGCACGACTGGCAAACACTTGATGGCGACCCTTCTTGGCACACCATGTCAGAAGCTCTGGGAGTGCTTCTTATTTGCGACAGCAAAGATTTAGCGATGGTCGACTTCGAAGGAGGATTTAATCGGGATGCTATCGATCTTCCTCGAAGCCATAGAAACAAATGCTTACTAGGACTGGATCAGTTAGTTGTGTTCGGCTCTACCAAGGGCGACAAAGTCGAAGAAGGCTGGCTCTGGACTTGGGACAAGATTCAACCTTCGTGGATTCAAAGAAGAATGGTTGCCGAACGAGGCATTAACGCTCTTCTGCAAGGCGAATTCTTAATGATTCAAGCCGGAGTGCGTGGTGGTCTCTACTTCTGGGATACCTCCAACTTACTGAGGATAAAAAAGCTTCCTGGTGAGTTTGGGTGGGTAAACCCTGGCGGTGTCACAATCATGGGAGGTTTACCTTTGTTAGGAGTGAATGGAAGCGATAAATGCGGCATTTACTCTTACGGCCGACTGAACAAAAACGAACCATATGCTCTAAACCTTGAGTACATTCCTTCTCACGGCAAAATGGAAAATGTCCTCATCGGGGCTTTAACCATGTATGAGGACAAAATCTACTGCTCCTGGAAAGACGGAACTACTTTTGGAACGGATGTCATCGATCCAGATAACAAAGCAGAAGCCCGCTATGAAGGCTTGGTGTTTGATGGTGGTGAATCATTTACCCAGAAGGGATTCAGACATATCAAGCTCGTTACAAAACCTCTCCCCAAAGACTGCACGATAGAAGTTTTCTACAAAGTGAATCAACAAGCGGAGTGGCAACTGGCCACTATGCAGGATGGCTCAGAGCTATTTGACCAAGAAGGAAGATCAAAGGCAATTTTTACCATCGAAACCAGTGGAGACGAAGATGACCCAGGTACTGGAGAGGAATACGAATTGGCAATGAATCTACACCCCAATGGAAATGACACTCCGGAAGTTATCTCAGCAACAACTTATTTCGAACCTTTAGGAGTCTTATAAATCTATGTTGACCAAAGATATTAAGAAAATAGTAACAAATCGAGAAGTTGAGGATCAGCCATTTCCTGAGGTAGTGCCTCATACCCACAATGGAGTTGACTCACCTGCTCTTGGTGCAAATACTGTCGACAGCGTCAATATAAAACCAGGAGCTGTCGGAGATAACGAGCTTGACGATTTTTCGGTCACAGAACAGAAACTAGCAGAGGCAGCCGTTGCGACACAAAAGATCCAAGATGATGCCATTACCGCCGCAAAAGTTTATAAAGCAGGATCCGTTATTACCGTCTCTGCTCAAATTGCAGAAGCAATTATCCTAACCGCTCATATCGGGCTTGCCCAAATTACTAACTCCCGAATCGGGAACGCTGCAATCTCTACAGCCAAAATCCAGACCGCAGCCATCACAAATGCTGAAATAGCAGATGCAGCGATTACGAATGCAAAAATAGGAGCTTTAGAAGTTGGTAACTCACGAATAGCCAATGCTGCTATCAGCACTGCCAAAATACAAGATGCAGCCGTGACAAATGCCGAAATTGCTGACGCGTCTATCACTAATGCCAAAATTGGTGCGCTAGAAGTTGGCAATTCTCGTATTGCAAACGCGGCCATAAGCACAGCCAAGATTCAAGATCTGGCAGTTACAGATGCTGAAATCAACGACTTAAACGCCGGAAAAATAACCGCTGGCTCAATGAGTGCTGAACGTATTTACGGAGGGACTGGATACTTCACCAGAATTAACATCTTGATGTCGGGATTAGAAGCGTTGAATGTCGCTGGGAATATAAATAAATCCGGAACATCAAACTTCTCTATTCCTCATCCATTGAAAAAGGGCCATAGATTGGTTTATACTGGTATTGAAGCAGCAGAAGTTCTCCTCGTTCATCGAGGGACAGCTACTCTAAGTAACGGACAGACACGAATTGACTTCCCAGACCACTTCATAGCGGTCAGCGATCCCAGAAACATTACAGCATATCTGACTCCCAAGCAAAACTGCAACGGACTTTTCATTGTCGAAGTAACAAACGACCATCTTGTCGTGCAAGAACTGCAAGGAGGAATATCCTCTGCTCAGTTTGACTACATGGTCGTCACAGTCCGCGACAAATTCTTCGACTTTGATTTTGAACCTGAAGGCGACATTGCGATTAAACGTGATGACGAAGATGAGGAAACTTTCAAGCAACGCTATCTGGAACACCGAATAAACGAGATTACCAAAAAAGGCGGTCCCAAAGTCCAGGAGCAAATTGACCAACTGCAAAGTGAATTTATCACCACAGTTGGCAGAAAGGAGGTCACAGGTTATGTCGAAAAAACAAACTAAATTAGATAAGTCCGATTTAAAAGAATTGCAATTGAGAAAGCAAATGATTAAGCAGCATCAGCTGACGATTCAGGCGCTTGATTCCCAGCTGGTCGTGTGGCTTCTTGGCAAGTTTTTCAAATACGGTTTGGATAGTCAGAAAGAATATACCTTTGATGCTGTAACCGGTGGAATAACTGAAGTTACACAATCCCAGAAAGGAGGTGGCTCCTAATGGCGACAAAACAATACGGCGGTTGGTATTGGCAACCTGATCAAAGTAAGGCTCTCAGATGGTGGGGTACTGATGCATCTGGGAAAGACATTTACACAACTGGCGATGAACCAGGCAAGCAACAATCCGTCAGCAATTTAAGTAGTGGTCTCTCCCAAGTTGGTGGTTCTAGTATCTTGGGTTTTGATGCAGGAACACTCAATACCAAATTTCAGGATACTTATAAGCAAGCTCAAGACTTATCCGCAGATCTCGAGACCTATCAAACAAGGCGCTACGACGAAGAATATGGCAAAGCTGAACTCGGCAAACTCAAAGACACTATCAGTTCTCTAGATACTAGTATTTCCCAAGAGAAAAACGTTAGAGATGAATCGGTCAGTAAGATTCGCAAAAACCCAGGCTATTCGGCAGCCACTATAACAGGCGAATCCGGAGAAGTTCAACGACTTGCCAACGCTAAAATTAGCAATCTCATTGAAGAACGAAATGCAAAAGCGGAAGACTACAACGCCCGACTTGGAGAAATAACTCGTAAAGTAACTTCAGAAACCCAAGGCAAAGAAGCCAAACTCAATAATCTGCGATACGACCTCCAGTTTTTAGGTGGACTTCTCAACACATACAACCAAATTCGATCTTCCGAACTTTCTTCAGCAAAAGAAGATGAACGCTGGGAGCGAGAATTTGAACTCAAACTCTATGACTCACAAACCAGCAGATTAAGAGCTGGTGAAGGCGGTAGCGGAAATTACGCCAAACAACAAGTCAAGGATGCCTTTGGCAATGTTGTTGGATATTTCGATGCCACCTCAGGTAAAACCACCCTTTATGAGGAACCCTCCAGTAAATCACAGGTAACCACCGTAAACGAAGGCGATCTGCGAAATGAAATCAGATCTGCGTGGAAACAAGGATTCACGGCTGACCAACTCAAGACAAATCTATCAGGAGTCGCAACAGATAAAGGTAAGAATGCCACTCAAATAATCGATGAGGAATGGCAGTTAAAGACCCAACCAGGTGTGATGGGATTCTTAAGACGCTTATTTACACCTGGAGTTTAATGCATATGGACAATTTTTTATCACAAATTAAGAAAAACATAACCTCGTCAATTCAAAATACGAGTCAAACTCTTGGTGGTATTTTTGGGAAATCTCAACAAACTGCTTCCTCTCTGGTACGTTCTGGCTCTGAAAAAATTCAGGATATTCTAAAACCGCTCGAAAAACTAAAGCCCGAACAATATGACATCGCCATTCCAGGTCCCACAACCGGCTCCTACAAACCATTCAAAAATCTGTATGTAGAAGCGGCAGCACAAACACTTGGATTGGGTGCCAGAGATACAGATGTACTTGAGCGATTACCAAGTGCAACAATCGGAGCCCTAAAAGGTGCCGGAGACGGTCTTGCTCAAGCGTTAACTTTTGGCTGGTGGAATCCGGAAATAAAGTATGCCAATGACATTGAAAAAATGGCCGGCGACATGACCGAGGTAGAGTTTAATGTTTTAGGAACCATAGGAACTTTTGTGGTCGGAGGCGGTCTCGTGCAAGGAGCACTCAAAGGTGTTCCTCTTTTAGGCAGAGTTGCCACAGTCGCTCCGAGGACATTTAGCCTACTTTCGAACGGACTTACTTTTGCAGGGCTGACCCAACTACAAAAAGAAGAATCCTACAAAGATGCGCAACATCGAGCCAAAGACTTTGTAAGTGACTTTGCTCTGGGTGGCGCATTCTCTATTGCTGGTATGAAACCTTCTTTCCTTAAATCCTCAGCAATTATTGGTCCCGCAACTTATGTCACCTCGCTCATCAAAGGCGACTCCAATGAAGATGCTCTCAAAAATACTGCAGCAATGATTGGACTTCACTCTCTCAACTTTGCCGTAGCAAAATATTTACCCAATAAATCTGCAGTGGAAAGCCAGATAGAAAAAGCGGCCAGTGAACAACTGAGAATAACTAAAAAACAGGCTCTCAATTATCTTGGCGTAAATGAGACTGCAACAGCAGAACAGGTCAAGCAAGCATGGAAAAACAAAGTAGTCGGCATTACTAAACAGTTCCCAGCCCAAGCCAACCAAACACCACAAGAGATGGGTCAATTTAATCAGGCTTGGAATACCGCCAATAGAGCCTACGAGTTCCTAGCAAAAGTCAGTAACCCAACCGGATATACCGGCAAATCTTTCAGACAAGAATTTCAAGACCTTTATTACGATCTCTGGAAAAATGTTCCTGACAAAAGAGCGTTGGTCATCAGGGCAGTTCGCAATATGCCTGCAGGACTCTCAATCAGAGCCACGCTTAAAGATGCTCAAAGAAGCGAAATTGTAACTGCACTTGGAGGACAGGATGCGAAAACCCGTCTCGGTCGAGTTGCAGAACTAACAGACGCTGATTTAGTGACAGTGGCGATGGAAAATAAAATTCCAGTTACTCCTTCAAAAACAACTCAGCCTGAGCTAAGCGCAGAAACATATAAGCATGGCACGCCTGTCCCAGAGAAGATATTAAAGGAAGGATTTAGTTTAGCAGAGTCTGGAAAAACAAGCGGTTATGGTGGAGTTATGGGTAAGGGTGTTTATTTGGATCTTACCCCAGGTGGTGAAGGAGCAAAATTATACGGAACAGTAATCGATACAAAGATTAAAAAAGGGTTAAAACTTTTCAACTGGTCAGGCAAAATTGACGAACTCTACTCTGAAGCCACGAAGTATGGGGATCCTGAAAAGATTACTGAAGTTCTACAAAAGAAGGGATATGACGGTGTTAAAGGCCTGAACCAAATGGTCATTTTTGACCCACAAAATGTAGTACCAATAGTTGATGGCAAGACTTCCATTCCACTAACCACCTCTTTCTCTGTTTTAGATCAAAAAGCGGCCAAGGCTGCAGAAATACGAGAGAAATACCGAGTGCCTGGTGAAACCGAGCTAGAAAAACTTGAACGTACTAACAAGGATGTATCACAGACAACTCTCATTCAAAAACGACGCCAAGGTCAAATAGTTGCACCAGATCAACCGCGAGCGGATGAGGTGAAAGATCCACCGCCTGGTAGTCCTCCTAGACCTCCCCAAGAAACACCTATTGGTTCTGATTCACCACCTCCAGAAGGGAGTGCTTTAAGCCAGATCGATGCGATGGTTGGAAAGCTTTCTCCTGCCGCAAACCTCTTGGACAAGGCTAAAAAAGCAATTCAGGTTTTCCCGCGTCTTTTTACTGACCGCTTCGCTCCTATTCGGGAGTTTGAAAACAAAGTAAGTAAACTGCAAGGCAAGCCTATCGATATCAATTCCAGTCCTTATGTGGGCGCCCGAATGTATGCTGGACGCTTCGGCATTGTAGAAGGAAGTTTCCGAGATTTGTACACCGCACTTCAACCTGTCAGAAAATTGCGGGCAGACTTTACTCGCTATGTACTTGCCCAAAGAACGGCAGAAAGAGCCGCCAGAGGTGTTGAAAATCCACTTGAGGTCACTCAAAAAACTGCAGAAAAAGCACTCCAAGAACTAAAAACTAAAGTTGGTGACAAAGCATTTAAAACGTTTGAGCAAGTTGGTAATGGAATGCAGAGTTGGGCAGTTAAAGCAATTCTCGAACCCATGAGGGATTCTGGAATTTTAAGCAATAAAGCCTTCAACGCTGTTGTTGAGAAAAACAAAAACTGGCTTCCATTCCATGTTTTGGAATACATACCTACACTAGAAGAAGCAGATAAAATGGCAGTCGGGTCCGAAACATTTTCCGTGAGTAAGCAAGGTGTTGTTAGTGCTCTTGAAGGAACGGACAAAGTTATTCGGGATCCATTTATCTCCATAATAGACAACCTCACGAAAGCAGTCAGTCTTGTTGAACGAAATAAAGTAGCCCTGAAACTGGTAGAGCTTCGCAAGACTCACCCTGACGCGACCAAAGGGTTGATTAGATTCTTACCTACCAAAGAAAATGCCCCGCAAGATTGGGAATCAATTAGCGTATTTATCGGCGGCAAGGTAACGCGCTGGGCTGTGCCAAAAGAATTATCTGAAGCCATGCACGCCATGAGTCCGGCAGAGTCAGGTTTGATGGGTAAGTTAGTAATGATGTCTTCAAAAGCATTCAAAGCAGGTACGACTACGCTCTATTTCCCATTTACGCTCTCGAATGCAGTCCGTGACTATCAAACCGCAACGATGGTTTCCAAATATGGCTTTAATCCTGCTGTGTGGCTATCAGGATTTAAAGACGGTTTCCGCTCGGCATTTAAATGGGAATCCAAAGCCTATGACGAATTTATGAGAAATCAGGGTGGCTATGGGAGCTACATTGAGTCAACCAAAGGTTTAGCTGTTGCCTCTGAGCAATTATTCCGACCCAGATGGATGGAAAGAACGAAAGCTGTTGTTAATCCCTTTGAGTTAATAGGAAACTTCTCCGAAGCCATAGAACTTGCTCCGAGACTTGGAATCTACAAAAAAGCTCTCAGTAAAGGAGCCAGTCCTTTGGAAGCTGCATTTGAGGCACGAAACGTGACAGTCGACTTTGCCAAAGCAGGAGTTGAAGCCCGACTGATTAATATGTGGGTTCCGTTTGTAAATGCACGATGGCAGGGCTTATTAAATGTCACCCGTGTCATGAAGGACAATCCTGTCCGGACTGCTGCGAGAGCTCTTGCCATGACTGTTCTTCCTGGAATTGCTACTTACTTTTACAACGTCATGAACCATGAAGATCTTTGGGATGATATTCCTCAGTGGGCAAAGGACACCTACTTCATCATTATTGTCGGAGAAGAAAAAGATGAAGATGGTAATAAAGTTCCAAAAGTAATCCAGATCCCTAAAGGTGACGTTGGAACGATTTTCTTCAACCCTTTGATGTACTCGTTTGAATATGTTCGTAAGCAAGAACCTCAAAACCTCTTCAAGCTCGGTCTAGAGTGGATGAGTCAATTAGCTCCGGTTCCATTTACAAGAGATGGTGAATTATCTGCTCAAGCATTCTTCTCCGGAGCCTTGCCACCTATTATGCGTACTCCTTTGGAAATAGCGACAAATACAAACTTCTTTACTGGATTTCCAGTGATCCCAAGAAAACTGGAAAAAGTTGCCCCATCAGAGCAATACGATAGCAGAACACCTGATTTAGCAATCACCATCGGTCGTGCCTTGGGAGTAAGTCCGATGAAGTTGACCCACGCAGTCTATGGATTGACCGGCAGCTTGGCTAGAGAGCTACTTAGCCCTGCAGATGTTCTAGGTCTGACAATGGATCGTTTTTATAGAACTCAAGGCGGTGAGAAGCAACGTAGAGCCTGGGATGTCAAATATGAAGCAGAGGTAGGCTACAACACCACTCGACTGCAAATGAAGAAGCTAGTCGAAGCAGGTGACCTTCAAGGAGCACAGCAAATGGCACTGAGATGGAATGAAGAAGCAGAAAAACTAATTCCACAAGTTGTCCCTCTTTTAATGAAAGATGATCCTAAAGAAGCTTCTCTCTTCCAGAGTAGTATCACTTTTAACGCCAGCGATTTGCAACGCTTATTAAAGACGACTCTTCCTGGTGGTATTCCTCAGGAAACTGACAATGGTGAACAGAAATCACCACTAAATCCATTGAAGAATGGGCCCAATTCCACAGACAATCAAAGTATTAAGAGTTTGATTTATAGATAAACAGCTATGGCAGATATAATAAGACCAATCGAACCATTTGAACTCAACCAAGGCTTTGGAGAAAATCCTGCAGATTATGCCCGGTTTGGACTTAAAGGACACAATGGTTGGGACTTAAAAACAAAATTCCCCGATACTCCCCAAGGCTTCCGAAATATTCTCTCTTCCTGGGCTTCTAAATTTTATGCACAAGGCAACGAAGGTAATGACGGCTTTGGCTTGTATTTTGAAGTTATCGTACAACTCTATAACACCTACAAGCTGACCTATGCCCACTGCAAATCCATTGAGAGTTTTGAGAATAAAAATGAAAGCGATACGATAGCCATCAGTGATAACACCGGCAATAGCACCGGCAGTCACCTCCATCTCACAGTCAAACGTGGTCAGCTCCAAAACGGAAAGTTTGTAAGCGATAACTACAACAACGGTTACTTTGGAGCAATTAACCCTCAAGAGTTCTTTGATGAACTCAGAAAGTATAAAAAAGAAAAAGGCACAACCTCCACCCCTGAGGGCTGTCTGGTACCAAACACACCTGAATGGCGATCCAAATACGAGCAGGTAGTCTCTTCCGCAACCAAATGGGCTGATACACTCAAGATTTTAGAGATTACCGACGACCCAAACACTACCCCCAGCGACAGAATTAAGAGTGTAGTCGGAGGGTATAAAAGTAGGGAAACTGACCTATCTAACAAGCTAAACGAGAAGTCTGCTGACCTCGACAAAGCCAACCAGGAGATCAGCAACCGCGTAGAACAAGTTGGCAGACTCGAAAAGGATTTGCTAGAGAAGGAAAAGTACTACAAAGCCCTGATCGACGCATTAAATAAACAGCTCAAAAACGGCTCAGATGCGCTCCCCTTGGCTCAGGCTCGTATAGGGGTACTGGAAGGCGAGCTAGATGATGCTAATAAAGCCAAGGGCAGAGCTCTCAACGATGCACAACAATACAAAGGTCAGTTTGAGGCGTGCCAAAAGGGTACTTTGGTTCCGACTCCTCAATTGATTTTTTCGCTGATTGTTCAGTATTTCAGTAATAAATTACCTAAAGGAGGTGAAAAATTATGATAGTTACCAGTCCAAAATATCAGCTGACAATTGACGACTTTAAGAAACTTGGTACAGGTTTAGGAATTGCGCTACTCGGAGCAGGTCTAACATATTTAACAGAACAGATTCCCAATATCGATTTCGGTCAGTGGACTCCAATTGTTGTAGCTTTCTGGTCATTTGTTGTCAACACAGTTAGGAAATGGTTAACAGCAGGTGAATATATTGAGAAATAATGTCCTATGAGTGATAAACCAGTCGATACCATCAACATGCTCGAACGTGTTGCCAAACTCGAAGAACGAGTCGATGGCGGGTTTGGTTATGTAAACAAAGAGTTGAAAGAAATAAAAGACAATCATCTCCATCAACTACAGACTGACGTGAGTGATTTAAAAGTAAAAGTGAGTACCCTGGCGGTGAAGATCAGTATTGCGGCAGCAGTGGCTACGATATTGGGAGACTTTGTTTTCCGCCTTATATTTAAGTAGGATTACTTCTTACCCTTTTTATCTGAATCTTCTTCTGACTTGTTATTGAACACAAGGTTGTTTAAATCATCGGTAAAGCCTTTGAAAGAGTTAGCGTTCAATACATGGAAATATCCTGATTCAGGATTGCCGGTGAAAATAAGGGTATCGCCAGGTTGAATGTTCTGCGCTTTGCGAAGTTTTGCAGGTATAACAATTTGACCGCGTGAACTTACCGGGGCGGTCCCGAACACTGTCATCTTTGCTTGTGGCTTCTTTTTTAAGCCTTTATCTTTCATAGTCATTTAAAAAACGGCAACTGCCTACCGAGAAATTTATTCCTACAATAAAGAAAAATCTTTAATGTAGGTTACAGGTATTATACAATACATCTATCTCGAGGTCTTCGCAACATCAGAAAATGACAGAAACAACCTTGTATGAACAGTGGCAAATAAAGTAAAATAGGTATGTTGGGATCGTTAAAAAGTGGCAAAAGAATCAATGCCCATTCGTTCTTTAAGAGATTGGAGCTGAGAGAAAAGATCTGGTGTGATATAGTCGCCCAGGCTAAAGTGGTTCGAGCCAATTACGGTCACCAGCTC
>Ga0172375_10000525_pt1 | contig 61234 bp, 56 predicted proteins | sample LakKiv1m_FD_114537 | JGI IMG/M metagenome (GOLD analysis project Ga0172375, IMG submission 114537) | Freshwater microbial communities from Kabuno Bay, South-Kivu, Congo - kab_092012_11.1m | ecosystem: Environmental > Aquatic > Freshwater > Lake | place: Democratic Republic of the Congo...
CATCACAAGGACGCGCTTGAAGGAACCAATTTTGTTGTGTCTGCAATCGAAGTGGGACCGCGTGAAGAGTTATGGAAATCGGATTATGAATTGACGTTGAAGCATGGCGTTCGTCAACCGTACGGTGAAAATGGCGGGCCGGGCGGGTTTGTACACGCGGCGCGCAACATCGGCCCTGTCATGGAAATCGCGCACGACATGGAGTCTGCCTGCCCTGATGCATGGTTCATCAACTTCACCAATCCGATGGTCCGCATTTGCGACGCGGTCAATCGTCACAGCAAAATCAGGGCGGTCGGGTTATGTCATCAAATTTACATCGGCTATTGCTTTGTTGGCCTGATACTCGGCCGGGACCTTGGCATAAAAATCCCCGAAGGCATCACCGGCATGCAGGCGGATATTATGGAACATGGCCTGCGCGACCAGGTTGTACATCAAACACTGCCGCTCGTTGACCTGCGCGCAGCCGGGACAAATCACTTCTCGTGGATTCTCTCGTTACGCGACAAGCGGACAGGCGACGATCTTTATCCGTTATTCCGGGAACGTTTCGCATCATTCGACCCGAAATTTGAACCGCTGACGAGGCGCGTTTTCGAAGCCTTTGAATTGTTCCCCGTTCCCGGGGATACCCATCTCTGCGAATACCTCCCGTGGATGACGGACCCTGTCACAAAACCCTGGGAAAAATTCAATATCCGCCTGTACGACTGGGAAACGATGGCGGGCCTGCGAGACTTCAGCCTGGATAGATTAAATGACATGGCAAACGGCAGCCTGACCATCGAGGGCCTGCTCGAGACAGATTCCGAAGGCGCGCTCGAGATGATCGAGAACATCGCCTGTGCCGGGAATCATTATCATCTCGCGGCTAATTTGCCGAATGAAGGTCAAATCAGCAACCTGCCGCCTGGCGCGACCGTTGAAACCCCTGTGGTTGTTGATGGAGCAGGCATCCATCCGGTTCACATGGGCGCATTGCCTGAACCTGTTGCAGAACTAAACCGCCGCGAACTTGTCGTATCGCAACTTTGCGTCGATTCGGCGATTGAAGGGGATTACAACAAGGCGCTTCAATGCCTGCTGCTTGATCCAATGATTCGGGACATGCAAACTGCAAGGGACATTCTCGATGATTATCTGGCAGCGTACAGGAAACACCTGCAGCAGTTTTGGAGGTGAAGCGCGGCGCAAGCGGGTCGCAGCAGGGACAGGCGGCAATGCCTGTCCCTGTTTTCTTAAAAACATTAACGACCTTAAAAAGCTTAAAGAAAACACAGACCGCGAACAAAAACGCCCCTCAATATTTTAAGATAAATACATGCTCAAAACCCTTTACATAAATCAATAGTTAGTTACAATAAACACATGAATAATGATTTAACGATGTGCAATTGCAAATTATTCAATGAATAAAATCATTCAGCATGATTCAACGCAAGGAAGAAGCGCCAAGACAACAAAAAGGAAACACAAAACAAAGGAAAGATCATGTATATCTGCGTATTGACAAGCGTTCCAGACGAAAACGATATCCCATACGACCCATCTCCCTACATGAAAGGATACCGCTGGAAGCAACACCTGGTACGACCGGCGAACGTTGACAAACAAATTCGCGATCTTATGGACGATGGAGTGGATGTATTCATCAACTTATGCGATGGCACTCCCGATGATCCGCTTTCAGGCATTGGCCTCGTGCATGCGCTCGAAAAGCACAATGTTGCATTCACCGGCGCAGACTCGAAATTCTTCGATCCCACGCGTGATGAAATGAAGAACGCAGCGCGCCGCGTATCAGTTCCAACACCCAATTGGATCTTTGTCAATAAACTCGAAGATGCAGACAGGGTTGTAAAGCGGCTGAAATTCCCCATGCTGGTTAAACCGCCTCATGGATATGCAAGCGTCGGCATTCGCCGCAAATCACGCGTCGAGAATATCGAACAACTGAAAGAGCAGATGGCGGTCGAGATCGAAGAGTTCGGCCGCGCGCTCATCGAGGAATTCATCGAGGGGCGTGAATTCACCTGTCTCATCGCGGAAAACCCGGACGATCCCAAAAAACCCACCACCATAAAGCCGGTCGAATTCATCTTTCCAAACGGTGAATCCTTCAAACATTATGATATGAAATGGGTTGAATACGAGAAGATGTCCGTGGCGGCGGTTAACGACCCAAAGATCGAAAAGACCCTGCGTGAACAGACCCTGCGCGTCTTCAAGGAACTGGGGGGAAACGGCTATGCCCGCTGTGATTACCGCATGGATGCGAACGGCGTCATTCACATGCTGGAAATCAACCCAAACTGCGGCATCTTCTACCCCCCCGCCGAGCCTGGGTCGGCAGACTTCTCGCTCATGAACGATTCGATCAACCACACCAGGTTCATGAAAATGATCATCCGCTCCGGCCAGAATCGAAGAGACCGTATAAATGCCGAGAAGATGCTCAGACGCCAGCCGCGCAAGCGCACGGTTGAGGTTGAGCAGATGGCCTACACTTAAGTTACATCCCGTCGAATTTCAAGGGACACGCGGAACCGTGTCCCTTGATTTTTTAAGTAGTAAAATCAGGCAATTCCCTCAAGCAGGCGGTACCGGGAAGAGAGTTGGCGCACCCGGCTGCGGAAATAATTCCGTTTGGCCGTTCGATCAATTTTAGAAACGGAGGCTGGCATGTCCTTTCCACAGGTTCTGGAAGTTGCAATCGGTCTGATTCTCGTGTACTACATCATGGGCTCGATCATATCCACGATCACACAAGTGGTGACGGAGGCGCTTGAAACGCGCGGCGTTGCGCTGGAAAAATATCTCAAGATCATTGCCGGTGACAGGATTGTCGACCTGACAAACATGCACCAGATCCAGTCGCTCAAGCCGATTCGGTTCAAAAACTGGCTTAGTGTCTTCACGGCAAGCACCGAACCCAAGATGGTGGAAAAAATCCCCGCGCCCATTTTGGTGGATGCCTTTTTTGACATGGCCGGTTTGACGGCAAACAAGGAAATATCGGGCGATGAGTTAATCAATCTCATTGGGGAATTGCCCGAATCGGAAGGCAAACAGGCAATGCTTGGATGGATCAGGCAGGGGGTCACGAATATCAACGATATACGCGCCCGAACCACCGCCTATTTCTCCGGCCTCATGGACCAGGCATCCGCGACCTTTAAGGCGCGCGCCCGCAGTATAGTCATCATCCTATCCATTGCGCTGACTTTCTTCCTGGGCACGGACAGCATCCAACTCTTCAAAGATCTTTGGACAAACGCTGAATTACGCGCTGTCGCCGCGGCCCAGGCGAGTGCTGTTGTACAACAGGGAGGCGCACAGGCGGACCTGACCAGCCTGCTCGACGATCTAAGCAAACTTTCAATCAGAATTGGCTGGTGGCGGACGCAAAACCTGCCTGCCGATGGATCCATTGGGGACTGGGTATCTTTTATATTGCTGAAGATAATCGGGTTGGGTCTTACGGTTGTGGCTGTTTCCCAGGGATCATCATTCTGGTATGACCTCCTGAAGAAATTGACAGGCCAGTCCTCCTCACCCAAAAGCGTAGGCGAGGGAGGAGACGCAAAAGGATAATCGGGAAGGATCAAGGAAAGACCAACGCTGAAACGAAAGCGGGATGAGCAATGAACTTATCCCGCTTTGGATTAACAGCCATATTAAATTAAAAAGGAATGAAGTCTGGCAATTGTGTCATTGCCAGCGCGGCGCACAGGCCCAGTGAATTGACCAGGAAGTGCAGGATCATGCCAGGCCACAATGAATTGGAGCGATGAAAAATATAAGCGAATGTAAAACCAAGCGCAAACGTTGGGACAAGCGACACGAGGTCGAGGTGGCTGGCGGAAAAAATGGCCGAACTTAACAAAGCCGCTTTGAGCCATCCCATCCTTTGCCGGAAGCCCTGGAATAAAAAGCCTCGGAAGAAAATTTCCTCGACGAGCGGCGCGAGAATAATTCCAACAAACAAAAACCAGCCGGGGGATTCAAGCGAGTCAAAAATGTCCATCAGCATGTCGCCCTGGGTGTTGACGCCAAGAATGAGAAGCAGGGCGTTGTGAACAAATACGATGAAATAGCCGCCAATCAATACCCCACAACCGAGAGCGAGGGATGCCCACGTGATTTTTCGAAAGCCGATGAACTTCCAACCCGTATGCCGCCACAGGAAAACGGTGGCGACGGGAAGCAGGTACGCGAGTTGAATGGCGACGAGTCCCGCGCTTTGGGCAATTTTTAATTCGGGAAAGGAATAGACCACTCCGATCAGAATTACGTCCACAAGAATCAGAAGCCCAACGCCAACCCAGGTGTCGAGGATCGTCCATGGGATGGCGGGTACGGGAGGGTTGGAAGGAATGATGGATTGGGGGGTTGGGTTTTCAAGCATGATTGTGATAATTCCCTGGTGTGTTGTTATTTGATTGCCATTTCCCGATACACAAACCATTGACCTTTGCGGTCATCCACGTTTTTCATGGCACGGTCGTAGTAGATATCGAGGATTTGATCTGTGTCCACTTTCACGCGGAAGTAATATCTGCCGACATTCAAGGAACCATGCGCGGCCGCGACAGTCGCATGCGCGGGGCGCATGTTTTTGGCATAACGCCCGCGCCGCACGAAATCCGTCCAGGACGAGAGCATTTCGACTACGCGATAGGTCTTCGATTTCCAAATAAATCCGTTCGGGCAATCAGGTACTTTTTCGCGAACAGGAGGCAAATCGAAGACAGGTTCAATTGGATGATCAAAGAAGTGGAGCGGGGCCAGGTTCATGCTCTTATTATCGCACGAAATCCTCCTGTTTTTTCGGCTTGTCCGGCAATTTCGCGAGTTGCCCACAGACAGGGTCATCCATCAGGGCGAGAGCATCAGCCCCTCTTCGGGAATGTTCGTGCCGATAAAAGCAATGAAACCGAAGGCAGGAGGATATTGCCAGAACTGCGGGAAAAGGAAGAACTCCACATGGCTTCGCAATTCATTATACCTTTTTGGCAATCAGCCCTGATACTTCCAATCCCAAAACCAGAAAGCAAAGCCTTTGAATTCACCCCATTTCTCGAAGGCCTTTTGCACTTCCTTCTCCGTGACGGGTTTGCCCTTGTGCCATTCGTGCGAGACAAGTTTCAGCGCCCAGGAGTCCACGGGGATGAAATCGGAGCGGCCAAGAATCAACAGCAGGTTCGCCGCGGCGTAGGGACCGATGCCGTTGAGTTTCATCAATTCCTTGCGAAGTTCGAGCGTGGGAAGCGTGGAGGTTTTGAGGGACTCCAGGTCCAATGCACCAGATGCGATGCCTGCGGCCAACTCGTGCAGGGCGGGAGCGCGATAGCCGACACGTACCGTCTCTTTCAGGACATCGGGGGTGGATGCGGCAATTTCTTCAGGTATGGGAAATGCTTTTTTATCGGAGGCAGGCAGAGGGTCTCCGAAAGAAGCGACGAGTTTTTGGGTCATGCTTTTGGTCGCGCCCCATAATGTATTCGTCGTGAAGAGCGTCTTGACCGCGTCTTCAAAAAGGGTGGGCGAACGCAGGACGCGTCCATGCGCAAATCGGATGGCTTTTTGAAGTTTCGGTTCCCTGCGAGCGGCTTTATGAAAGGACGAGATGTCCGCGTCGAGGGCAAACATCCAGGTGACGGCTTCCTTCACGTCGTTCGATTCAAGTTTGTTAAGTTTACCTTTGACGTCGACCGAGACGCCCGCCTTCGCGTCGCGCACATCCAGTTGCATGACGCGTCCATTGCAGGCGCGCAGGATGTAGGAAAGAGTGTTTGTCGATTCATCGAATTCAAACGGTGCGAGCTGGCGCCATCCATGCGAATTGACGACGGACATGAAATTAAACGGCAGCCGCGCGGGCAGGGTAAATGCTGTCATATTTTTCGATCGCTTCCTGCGAACCGTCCCGCAGATTTAAACGCAGGGCGGCATTGTTCGCCAAAAAACAAATCCGACTATTTCAACGCGTACACTGCGAACCCCCGCGCGGGCGCGAAAAATTGACCGCGTCCATCGCCGCCCGTGGATTGATCGCCGGGGCGGTGAAGATCATTTTTACCCCACCAGGCCACGGGTCCGAATGAGGCGTTTTGCCAATGGGTGTTGACCCACTCTCCGCGCCAGTTGTCGCCGTTGTTATTGAGCACATAAATCAGCCCGGGCCTGCCGCCATATCCATTGCGCTGCATGATGTAAAGATTATCATCAAGATAAAGCGTTTGCGTGGAACCGCCCGCGTATTTTTCATGCGCCTGCACCAACGCGTCGATGCCGTTGGATGTATCGCGCAAGGCAAGGTTGTAGTTGAAGTAATCCTTCCAAAACACGCAGGGATACCCCTCATGCGTGAGAATGTAACTATAAGCAAGAAGTTTGTCATTTGTGATGGGACGGCCTTCGTCGCGCAAATCATGATTCTCGACAAAAGTGACAACGGATTGCGTCTGCTTCGAGAGAACGGTTTCCCACGCGGCGAAATTTTTCAGGCTGAAACCATATTGATCGCAAAGCGCCTTGAGCATTTCGCGCAAAGGAAAGTCGAACGCATCCACCGGGTTGGAGTTGGAGAAGTTTGCCATGTTAACCCAATTGAGGGTGTTGGCGGCGGAATCCCAAAACTCGGCAACGCCATACGGTTTGATGAGTTGTCCCTCGCGCAGGTAACGGTATTCCTGCATGGCCTGGATGGTGTGCGCGCCATAGCCTTTGACAAAGTCATAGCGGAAACCATCGAAGCCGATCTCCTCGATGAGCCAGCGCGCCAGGTTGAGCAATTCAGCATAGACATGGGGGTTGCGATGCGAAAGATCGGGCATGTCGCCAAAGGTCATCTCATCCCACGACTCATACATGTTCGGGTGGAAGGATTCCCAATTGCGCGGGAATTTTCCGCTTTTGGGATTGAACAGCGTCCAGCGCGACTGTCCTGTAATCGGGTTGACTTCCTGCGCGTCCGCGCCGTTGTTGTGGTTGATGACGATGTCCGCGATCAGGCTCATGTTGTGCGCGTGCGCGTCCTTGATGAGTGCCTGCAATTCGGCGCGCGTTCCAAACCAGGTGGGGACGCCGCCCTTCTGGTCGAATTCGCCGAGATCATAAAAGTCGTAGGGATCGTAGCCCATCGAGGGGCCGGAGATATTCCCCGCCTTGTGTGCGGGCGGAAGCCAAAGCGACGTAAAACCCGCCTTCGCCAGCCCGGGGATTTCACGCCGAATATAGTTCCACCACTGATATTCCTTTCCGTCTTCGCGGGGACAGTCCCAATAAAATGTTTGCAGCATAACGCCCATGGCATTTCTCTCCTGAAAAAAAGTTGGCGCAATTGTACCCGCGAGTTAAGAAAAAATAACAACCGAAAGTCCCATGGCGGGGATTTCGGTTGTTTTATGGGTTGCGCCTTATTGAATCAGAAACGGTCCGCATTTTTACCCGCTATTCAGACTCGCTTTCAGATTCCTTTTCGTTGGACAGGAAATACGTCTGCGCGGGGTATAGAACGTGAATACGCTTCCCGGTCGGATAGACCGTGGTGCAACGCGAGCGCGGCAGGCGGTTGATCAGCGCCGAGTCATATAACAAAATCGAACGGTTGGTAATATTCTCGATCACCGTCCAATGATCGTGGTAGCCCTGCAAACCGAGGATGATGGCGCGGCCGGGCGTGCCATCCAGGAAGTATTGCATGGATTTCCAAAATGTGGTCAGGTCGGGATTGGGCACGCCGCGAAACGGAATTTCCACTTTGGAGATGCGCTTCCTCCCCACCACACGATTCAAGATCAGCAACATTCGCGTATGGATGATCCCGCCGATCAAAAGTTCCTTCAATAAGCCGCGGCGGGAGAGATAATAAACAATATCGTCGAATAATTTCTGCGTCTCCTCGTCTGAAGATGCGTTGATGAATCGCTCGGCATTGACGATGCTGTACAGGCCGCAGAGCGAATCCAGGCCGCCCTGCTGAAAAGGAGGCAATGCAGTGATTGATTTTGAATAACTATGCATGGCAGCATTAACTCATTATTTCACGCGGCTCCAAAATAAAACGCCTGCCAGCAAAGCCATGCTCGCGCCGAAGAAGAAAGGGGCCGAGGGGCCGAATCCCGCCCATTCTCCCGCGCCCTGCCACAAAAGTCCCGCGAGAAGCGATGCCGGTAACGCGGTAATTCCAATCGCCGCGTTGAAGAGTCCATAGGCCGTGCCGCGCTGCGCGTCGGGCACAAGGTCAGCCACCAGCGCTTTGGCCACGCCCTCCGTCGCCGCGTAATAAATCCCATAGAGTCCGAACATCAACCAGATATGCCAGCCCGCCTGCGCGAACGCAAATCCCAGATACACCAGCCCATATGCGAACCATCCGCCGATGATCAATTTGCGCCTGCCCACTTTATCCGAGAGCGCGCCGAGCGGCCCGGAGAGAATCGTGTAGATCGCAGTGAGCGTCATCAACATGAACATCGTTTGCAAAACCGAGAGACCGCGTTCCTGCGCGCGCAAAACAATAAAAGAATCGGATGAATTTCCAAGCGTGAAGAGAATCACGATAAAGAGGAAGGTCTTGAATTTTGAGTCCATTCCGCTCAAGGTCAACCGCTTCACACTGGACCTTTGGCCTGCCGCCGTTACCTCTTTAGCCCCCAACGCCAAAACGATCACCGCCAACACCGCAGGGACGATACTCGCCAGCACCGCGATCCTGAATGTTTGCGGACGAAGCAGATTCTCATTCGCCTGCGTAAGCCAGATGATCAACGCGGCAATGCCAATGCCGAGGAAGGCGCCCGCCGTATCCCCGGCGCGATGCAGGCCAAATGCAAATCCGCGATTGCTCTCGTCCGTGCTCGCGGCAACCAGAGCGTCGCGCGGCGCAGTGCGAATCCCCTTGCCCACGCGGTCCCCAAAACGGACGCCCATCACCCATCCCCACGTATTCGCAAAATATAAAAATGGCTTGGCAATCGTGGAAACCCCATATCCGATCACAGCCAGCCATTTCCTGTTTCGCAGTTTATCGGAGAGCGCCCCCGAATAAATTTTGAGCAGGCTCGCCGTGGTTTCCGCAACACCGTCAATCAAGCCGATGACGACTGTCCGCACGCCAAGCACATTGGATAAAAACAAAGGGATGAGATATACAAGCATCTCGGAGGAGATGTCGGTCAAAAAAGAGGTGGCGGTGACAACCCAAATGTTCGGATGCAACCGGCGAAGGCTGTGTTGTTTTTTCATCCTTCATCCTTTCGCATCAATCCTTCTTCCCAAAATACCCAAACGCGATCAACACTGCTGAAACCAGTGAAATGGCGGCACCGATCCGAAAAAGATCGTTGGTATCCTTCACATCCAGCAACTTTTGCAGGAACTTCACCCCCATCACCAGCACGACCATGCTGCTCAACTTGGTCTTCAGTTCATACAGGTTATGGGCCAGAATCCACTCCGGCACGTTGACTTCGCCGATGAACAATTCATACAAACTTACTGCAAAGATCAGGATCGCGGTGGCAATCAGGAAACTATCCACGATCTCGATGAATTCAATCGCGATTCCCGCGTCCCTGCCAAGGGATTCAACCACAAGCAAAACAGTAGTCACCGTTTTTATCGTCCCCCATGCAAACGCAACCAGCGCGGCAATCAAGAGCGAGGCCACCCCAATGATTGCAAGATAACGTGATTTTTCAAGAATGCCCTTCATGCTTCCTCTTCATTTGAAATGATTTGGGGACACTTCAGTTAAAACCGTTCCACAGGTTTAAAAAACAGCCAACCACTCCCGAAAAACCTGCAAGGCGCTTCTTCAAACACACCCCAATGAAAATTGCGCGCCAAAACAATGGCTCATCCGGCAATCCATAACATCCCAAACAACCAATTATTCCTCTTCACTTATCCGGTTATACAAGGAACGCAGGTTCCGCTGGTGCAATGTCAACGCCAGCCCACCAAGATAAACACGGCTTTTTCCGCAATCCTCGATGCCAATTCCCTCCAAATACTCATCCGCCGATTTGCGTTTTACCGCGTTCTTGACCGCTTTCTTGATGTTGGCCAGGTAATTCAGGTTTTCCTTCACTGCGGCATCGATCTCGCCCCGCAGGATGATATCGCCATGTCCCTGGATGATATTTTCCAATCCCATCCGCCCGATCTTCTTGATGGAGGAAGTCATGTCATCGATATCGCCGTCCACGACGTAGGGCAAAGGCATAAAAGAATCGCCCGCGAATAAGACACGGTCCTCCTCCACCAGCACGGCAATGCCGTCATCGCTGTGTCCAAAAGATGGAAAGATCGTGAGGTTCTTTTTGCCCACACGCAAGGTCAATTCCCCGGAATCAAAAGTCATATGCGGCGGGATAATCTTCACCTGGCGCAGGCCTGCGTTCTGTTTGCGCGCCGATTCCAGCGAGGGCTTGCCGCGCTCGATCAACAACTCGCGGCAACGCGCATGGGCGATCACTGTCGCGCCGGGGAAGAAACAATTTCCCCAGGTATGATCCGCATGATAGTGCGTATTGATCACATAGCGTGCCTGCAAGCCGAGTTCATGTTCGATGAACTCGCGCATGCCCAGGGTCTCTTCCGGCAGGGCCAGAGTGTCGATCACCACCGCCCACTGCGGACCAACGATCACACCCGCAGTTACCTGCGCGTAGACTTCGCTTTGGAACCAGAAAACATTTTCAGATACACGTTCACGGTGCATTACTTACCCTCGTCCTACAAAAAAGAATTTCCTTACTAATAGCACAAAAGCCGGTTAATTTCAAGTTGCATAGACAACATGGGAATGAAAGAATAGCCCGCTTGGGCGACTTGATTCTGCATGTTATGCGTGATAAACTTCATAAGATGACTGCCAACACGCTTGTGGTCACCCCATCCTCCACCTTTGGAGAATCCACCCGCCGCATCCTTGAAGAGGCGGATGAATATCGCGTTCACATCGTCAACAACAAGGCTACTGCCGTGGTGCGCGCCGATGAGTATGCGACCAACCTTGCCATTCTGGATATGGGACTTGGCGAGGACTGGGTGCTCGAAATTGGTCAGGCGCTGCGCACCATTCGCCCTCAGATCAATCTTGTTGTGGTGACCGATGATCGAAATCCACCAGCACTCGACGGCATCCGCCCCTGGGCGCTCGTGCGCAAATCGTTCCGTGTAACCGACCTGATGAAATCAATCAATTCATCGACGTTAACTGAATCAACCCCCGCCACATCCACCACCCTGCCCTGGCTAAGCGACGTTGCCAAGGCCGCGCAGCATCTTACGCGGCTCACGCTGGAATCATCCGCGCAAGCCGCCCTGATCACACGCAAGAATGATCTTTGGGCGTATGCGGGCGGCCTCTCCCAGAGCGCCGCCAAGGAAGTTGCCCAAACAGTCACCCGCAACTGGGACGGTCAAAAAGGCTCCGATCTATTGCGTTTTATCCGCCTCGAAAGCACCAAGGCCGAGCATATGCTCTATGCCACGCGCCTGGCAACAGATATTGTCCTGGCGCTCGTCTTCGATGCCGAGACTCCCTTTAGTACGATTCGCAGTCAGGCGAATCAACTGGTTACAAACCTTGGCAACGAACGCTCCGAGTCCAGCAAGACAAACCGCGCCTCCCAGCGCCCATCCATCGAGTTTCCAGCGGATCACCTGGATGAAGATGACGGGATCGAAATCCCCCCCATCTCGGATATTCTAAACAACATCCCAGCCCCGAATCCACTCCCGCCGGTTCCATCCCAACCCGCCAAGCTGCGCGCCCAGGATAAAGTAAACCCATCCCTGGCTGAGACCCGTCAATCCATCCCGCTGGGCAACGCCGCGGTCTTTAGCCGCGAAAATTCCCTGGTTGCCCCCCTGAACAATCTGGTTACCGCAGAACCAACCGAAGACCTGGATCAGACCATAATGTCACAGGCCACACTCGATGAGCTTGAAGTAACCGCGCCCTCCAGACGCGCGCGTCCCGAAACCCCGGTTGCCCGGCCCGCGCCCGGTGAACTCGACGTGACTCGCCCAGGGCCAACCACCGAAGCCGCGCGCAAAGTGACACTTGAACCAATCACGGCGGGTCTGTACCACCTTACATACGCCTGCCTGCTGGTGCCGCGCTTCTCGTCACATTATCTCACCGGCGACCTGGCCGACCATCTTTCGGAATGGCTGCCCAACATTTGTGTGGCCTTCGGCTGGAGACTGGAATATCTGGCAGTGCGTCCCGAGTATCTGCAGTGGGTTGTAAATGTACAGCCCAATACGTCACCGGGATATCTCATGCGCGTCATGCGCCAGCAGACCTCTGAAAAAATCTTTGTTGATTTCAACCGCCTGAAAAAAGAAAACCCATCCGGGGATTTCTGGGCGCCCGGCTATCTGATCATGGGCGGCACCCAGCCTCACCCGCCGCAACTCGTGCGCGATTACATCCGCCAAACCCGCCAGCGGCAGGGACAGGAAGCTCCGCGGCCGCGCAATTGAACCATTATGCATCATGTGAGCGCAGAGCCCGCCACATCTCGGCGCTCTGCGCTTTTTATTTTCATCACAAATCGACCCCTGAACACTGGATGTAAACATGCCTCCCACCCTTTATCTCATTGACGGTCATGCACTGGCTTATCGCATGTACTTCGCCCTCACAGCCGGAACCGCCAGCCAGCGCTGGCAAACATCCAAAGGCGAACCCACCGCCGGCATTTACGGGTTTGCGCGTGAATTGATCCGCATTCTTGAACAGGAAAAGCCCGAATATCTGGCAGTGGCATTCGATACCGGCAAAACCTTCCGCGATGAGATCTTCCCCGAATACAAAGCGACGCGCGCCAAGATGCCGGAGGACCTGCGTCCACAGATCGAACGGATTCGCCGGATGGTGGATGCCTTCAATATTCCACGCCTGGAAATGGAAGGCTTCGAGGCCGATGATGTGCTCGGCTCTGTTGCAAAAATCGCCGCCGAAAAAGGTTTGGGGGTAAAGATCATCACCGGCGACCGCGACCTGTTGCAGCTGGTCAACCAGCGCACAGCCGTGTACCTCGCGGGCGATGACCAGACCTACATCACGGACGAAGACGTGATCAAAAAACTTGGTGTTCGCCCGGACCAGGTGGTGGATTACAAAGCCATTGTCGGCGATAAATCGGATAACATTCCCGGTGTGCCGGGTGTGGGTGAAAAGACCGCCGTCTTACTGCTCGAAAAATTTACCACCCTCGACAATGTCTATGCGCATCTCGATGAAGTGGAAAATCGCTGGCGCGGCAAACTCGAACAGGGCAAATCTTCTGCATATCTCAGCCGCGACCTTGCCCAGATCAAGATTGACTTGAACATCGACCTCGATCTCGAACAGGCCAAAGTTGGTTCGTTTGACCCAGCCCCGCTTGAATCCTTTTTCATGGACCTGGAATTCAAGACCTTATTGAGCAAAGTCCCTGCCCTGAGCGGCAACGCCTCCTCCCCATCCGTGACGAGCGCTGCGCCCGCCAAACCGAAACCAGGCGGGCAAATGTCGATGTTTGTCAATGAACCACAGACTGTGTACGCGCCGCGGACATCTTCAAACATCGAAGTTATGATCGTTGACAACGATGAGCGCCTGTCTGCCCTGTCGAAGGAACTGGAAAAAGCCGGGGTCATCTCCTTCGATACCGAAACGACCTCGACCGAGGAAATGCAGGCCGAACTCGTCGGTATCTCATTGTCCATCAAGGAGGGAAGCGCCTGCTACATCCCGGTCGGGCACAAGGCCGGGAGGAACCTGCCAATCGACAAGGTGATTGCGGCGCTGAAGAAACCCTTCAGCAATCCGAACATCGGCAAGGTCGCGCATAACGCCAAATATGATTACATCGTGCTCACGCGGTATGGACTGAAAATCACGCCCATCACCTTCGACACCATGATCGCCGAGTTCGTCGTGGATCCATCCTCGCGCAATCTCGGATTGAAAAATCTTGCCGCGGCGCGCCTCGGCGAAGAGATGACGCACATCGAGGAATTGATCGGCAAGGGCAGGAACCAGCTTAGCATGGCAGACATTGCGATCGAGTCTGTTGCCAACTATGCCGCCGCCGATGCCGAGACCACACTCAGACTCATGCCGATTTTGCGGAAGGACCTTGAACGTGTAAATTCAATGAAACTGCTCGATGAAGTGGAGATGCCGCTTATCTCGACCCTTGCTGATATGGAAATGAGTGGAATCCTGCTGGATTTGCCCTTCTTCCAAAAAATGTCCGAAGAACTCACGGGGCGCATGACTGAAATCGAAAAGCAGGTATACGAGTCGGTGGGCAAGGCATTCAACATCAACTCAACGCAGCAGCTTTCGGACATTCTCTTCAACCGCCTGCGGCTCGAGCCGCCGGATAAAGGCCGCAAAACCGCCAGTGGACATTACTCCACATCTGCAGATGTGCTCGAAGCCCTGCGGGGAAAACATCCTGTGGTTGACATGGTGCTTGAACACCGTGAACTTTCCAAACTCAAGTCAACCTATGTGGACGCCCTGCCCGCCGCAGTGGACGCAAATACAGGCCGCGTGCATACATCCTACAGCCAAACCGGTGCGGTGACCGGGCGGCTTTCCTCTTCAAACCCCAACCTGCAAAACATCCCGATCCGCACCGAGGAGGGACGCCGCGTCCGCAACGGATTCATCGCAGGCGAGGGAAACGTCCTGCTTTCGGTGGATTACTCACAGATCGAACTGCGCATCGTCGCGCACATGGCCGGGGACGAAAGCATGTTGGCCGCGTTCCGGGCCGGGGAGGATATCCATGCCACTACCGCGGCGGCGGTTTACGGGGTCCAGAAAGAAGCGGTGACCAAGGATATGCGGCGGCACGCCAAGGCGATCAATTTCGGTTTGATCTATGGCATGTCGGCATTCGGCCTAAAAAACTCGACTGATCTCACATTGGCCGAGGCTGAGAATTTCGTCAAGGCCTACTTCGACAAATTCCCCGGCGTCAAAAAATACCTGGATGGGATTCGCAAAGTCGCCGCTGAAAAAGGCTACGTGGAGACCCTGCTGGGACGCCGCCGTTATTTCCCTGCATTGCAAAGCAAATTAAATCCACAGCTGAAGAACCGTGAGGAACGCGAGGCCATCAACGCGCCCATTCAAGGCACCGCGGCGGATATCATGAAGATCGCCATGTTGAAAATTCCAGAAGCGCTGGCCTCGGCAAACCTGCGCGGTAAAATGCTTTTACAGGTGCATGACGAACTTGTGCTGGAATGTCCGCGCGGGGAGATCGAGAAAACCGCGCGCATCGTGCAGGAAACCATGGCCTCCGCATATCCCTTGAGCATCCCCCTTTCGACGGAAGCCCGCTGGGGTAAAAGTTGGGGCGGGATGCAGGTATTGTAAAATTGCAACGCGGCGACAACTTAGCCATTCCCGCAGACTCGTGATAAGATTCCAACATTATGCCCGGACGAGAAGACATATTTCAAAAAGCAATGAACGACGGCCATTCCGCAGCCTGGGATCAGGAGTGGGATAAAGCCGCCGCTGCATATCGAAAAGCCTTGCAGGAATTTCCAGACCACCCGAAAGCCTTGAACAGCCTGGGGCTGGCCCTCTATCAACTTGGAAATTTCGACGAGGCCCTGCAGATCTACCTGAATGTCACCAGGATTTCCCCTGATGACCCCGTCCCATTGGAAAAAGTGGCGCAACTTTCAGAGCGTCTCGGCAACCTGAAAACCGCGATGGATGCCTCCATGAAGGCGGGTGATCTTTTTCTCAACCAGAGAGACTCCGACAAAGCCATCGAAAACTGGGTGCGGGTCACCAATCTAAATCCCGATCACGCGATTGCGCATTCACGACTGGCACAGGTTCACGAAAGACTCGGTCACATTCAGCAAGCCGTTATCGAATACCTTGCCCTTGCCAGCATTGTTCAACGCGCCGGCAACGTTGAAAAAACGGGGGAATTGGTGAACAAGGCCGTGCAGATCCAGCCCAGCAGCCCGGAAGCAAACCAGGCACAGATCCTATTGAAGAGCGGACAACTTCTCCCCAAACCGATGCGCGGCAAAGGCGGGACCGGCCCGATACGCATGGCACAGGTCAAGCAACTGCAACAGCCCAAGCAGGCCGCCTCCGGGCTGGACCCGATAGCGGAGGCGCGGCAAAAATCATTGAGCCAGCTGGCGGAACTCCTCTTCGAATACTCCGACGACAGCCCTGACGCCCAACAGCGCCGCGGGCTGTCTGCCATCGTCAAAGGCACGGGGCAGCTTGCCATGCAACAATCCGAGCAGACAAAAGTGGTTATGCACCTCGGCCTTGCGATTGACGCGCAAACAAAAGGCCAGGATGCACAAGCGGCTGAAGAACTGGAAGGCGCGCTCGAGGCGGGTTTCAAACATCCCTCGCTCTATTTTAGTTTGGGATTGTTGCGATCCAGGGGCGACCGGCTGGAAAGCGCCCTGCGATTCCTCCAAAACTCAATCAAGCACAAGGACTATGCGCTCGGCACGCGCCTCCTGATCGGCCAGACTTATTTCAAAAAAGGCCTGCTCAAAGAGGCGGCTGTGGAATATCTCGAAGCCTTGAAACTGGCCGATGCAGTCACTGCACCGCCCGAAGAGTCGGACGAGATCCGCCAGTTATACGAGCCTTTGATCGAACTTCAACAGCGCCAGGATGACGACATTGTGGCAAGGCGCGTATACGATAACGTCAAGAGCCTGCTCATGCGCCCTGACTGGCGCGAGCAATTGCACCGCGTGCGCGAGCAAATGCCCAAACAGGAAGGCGGTATCTCCATGCCGCTGGCCGAAGTTGTATTGCAGGTCCAATCGAGTTCCGTCTTGGAGTCGATCAATCGCATTAATCAACTGGCGCGCATGGGCAACCTGCGCTCAGCCATGGATGAGGCATATGACTCCATTCGACAGGCTCCCACCTACCTGCCCCTGCATACCCTGATGGGAGATTTGCTGGTTCAAGATGGGCGCGACCCGGATGCAATCACAAAATTCGGGGTGGTCGCCCACGCATACGAAGTAAGGGGCGAGGTGGGGCAGGCCACCAAACTTCTGCGCCGCATCATTCAACTCGCGCCCATGGACCTCAACGCGCGTTCGCGTCTCATTGACCAACTCGTGGCACGCGGGCACATGGATGAAGCCATCCATGAATATCTCGAACTGGCAGACCTCTACTACCGCCTCGCAGAACTCGATATGGCGCGCAAGACCTATACCACCGCCCTGCGCGTCATTCAACAGGGCAATGCCAACCGCGATTGGAACGTCCACATTCTTCAACGAATGGCGGATATTGACCTGCAGCGGCTGAATTGGAAACAGGCATTGCGCGTCTTTGAGCAGATCCGCACCCTGCGCCCGGATGACGATGGCGCCCGCAGACAACTGGTCGAACTGAATCTCCGAATGGGACAGGAGACTCAGGCGATGAGCGAATTGGAGAATTACGTCGATTACCTGGATGGAAATGGCAAGACGGAACAGTCCATTCTCTTTATTGAAGACACGATCAAGGAACATAACGACCAGCATTTATTGAAACGCGCCCTGGCGGAACAACTTCACCGGGCAGGGCGGACGGAGGAAGCCATCAGCCAACTGGATACCCTGGGGGAATTGTTAATGCAAACCGGCAGAAAAAGGGAGGCAATGGAAGTCATCAATCAGATCATATTGATGAATCCGCCAAACGTGGAAGACTATCGCCAACTGCTGGTCCAGATGCGGTCCGGTTAGATTCCCGCCCGAGGCGGCATCAATCCCAAAATAAAGACTCCAGCCCGCCGTCGAAAAAGGCGGGCTGGATTTTTTTCCATCGGGCGGGGTTTTGCTAAACCCCATCCTCCAAAACGACATTGAAGCCCATGCTATAATGCTCACGATCCAAATTTGGAGAAGAAAAATGCCCAAAACCCAAAGCCGCGCCGTGATGAACTGGCTTTACATTTTTGCCTTCATCGTGGCGCTTCTCGTTATTTTCGGGGGATTCGTCCGCCTCACCCGTTCCGGCCTTTCCATCGTGGAGTGGAACCCGGTCAGCGGCGTCGTGCCGCCCATCGGCCGGCAGGCCTGGGAGGAGGAATTCGCCAAGTACAAGTTAACCCCGGAATATATCAATATCAACTCAGGCATGACGCTCGACGAATATCAATTCATTTTCTACATGGAATGGGCGCATCGCATCATCGCCCGTCTCGCAGGGTTATTCTATGCCATCCCCGTTTTCTATTTTCTCTTCAGGAAAACAATCCCACCCGGGGAATTCGGAATCTACTTCTGGATGGGCATTCTCTTCATCGGGCAGGCCTTCATGGGTTGGTTCATGGTTGCCAGCGGACTCATAGACCGGCCTGCGGTCAGCCACTTCCGCCTGACGATCCACCTGCTTTTTGCATTAGCCCTCTTCGCGCTCGCGCTTTGGACTGCACTGGGTCATCGTTTCGGTTTTCCCGATCACAGTCGGAAAGCGCCGTGGTCGCTGACTTCGAAACTGGCCGTTGTTTCTCTTGTTGTCCTCATCATCCAAATTTCCTACGGCGGCATGACCGCGGGGCTCAAAGCCGGTCACGTATCGGATACCTGGCCGCTCATGCTCGGAAAATTGATTCCCGCAAATCTCTTCGCTTCCTGGGTGAATCTGTTTGAGTCCCCGCAGACAATCGTCTTCGTCCATCGCTGGTTCGCATGGCTGGGACTGATTGCTGTACCGGGCATCTATTATGTGATCAAGAAACTGAATTACCCGCGCGAGATACAGAATGGGTTGCTGTGGTTGACCGGCGTCGTTGCCCTGCAAATCACCCTCGGCGTGTTGACCGTGTTGTTCCACGTCAACATCTTCACGGCGTTGATTCACCAGGCAAATGCAATTATTCTGCTCGGCCTGGGTATCCATTTCATCCACCGCTTCAGGGCATTGGACGAAAAAGGATGGACATAAAAAAACGGCGGGCCTGGCCTGCCGTTTTTTTATCCCCTTGTTTTCATCCCCAGCGCCAGGCCAATCACCCCAAGGAATAGTCCGCTCACGGAAGCGCCCCAACTGAAAAATTGAGGATGATGAGCGGCTCTTCGAGAATTTTTTGCGCATTCATAGGCGGCTTTTTTCGATGAACCTGCGCGGTTTTCCACTCTATTTGAGTTCCGTAGACCCCACCCATGAACCTGGTTTGGAATCAAAAAAACCCCTCCGCAGTAGGGTGACAAAATCCCTTTGCTGACTGAATGGCTTTTGGCAATTGCGCGCTATACTTACCCAATGAAACTGGAAAGCATATAATGGTGACTGTGCGCCCTGCCATCCGCCAAGAAATCCTCCTGCTGATCGTCTGCCTGATTCTGTCACCAGTCTCCTGCGGAACGGTGGAACCAGCCGCCGCGCCGCTGCCCCCAACTGCAAGGCCTTTTTCCCCCTCACAACCCATCCCGCGCGCCGAACCAAACTTCAACCGCTCCATCCGCTTCGAACACCTCAGCCTCGAGCAGGGACTCTCGCAAAGCGTGGTCAATGTCATTTTTCAGGACAGCAAAGGTTTTCTATGGACCGGTACGGAAGATGGATTAAACCGATATGACGGTTACAACTTCAAGGTCTACCGGCCCGAAGCGGACAACCCCAACAGTATCAGTGACGGGTGGGTCACGTCGCTTGCCGAGGACCACAGCGGATTCATCTGGATCGGCACACGTCATGGCGGACTCAACCGTTTCGATCCCCGCTCCGGCCTGTTCACCGTCTTCAAACATGATCCCAGCCTCAGCACAACCTTGAGCAACAATCGCATCCACGCGCTTTTCGTGGACGAGGAAGGCGTCCTATGGGCAGGCACAGACGCCGACCTCGACCGCTTCGATTCGACCCGCCAGGAATTTACACACTACATTGGAAACCAGGAAGGACTGCCCAACCCGGTTACAGCCATTTTCAGGGATTCAAAAAAATTCCTGTGGATCGGCGTGCTGGGCGGCGGCCTGAATCAACTGGATGAGAAATTGAATTCCTTCAAGACCTATCAAGCCGGCGAAAAACCGGACAGCCTGAGCAGCAACAACATCACATCCATCCAGGAAGACCTGGATGGAAACCTCTGGGTCGCGACGGAAAACGGCCTCAATCGTTTCAAGCCCGCCACCGGCACCTTTGCACGTTACATGCACAACCCCAAAAACCCGGAAAGCCTGGCGAGCGAAAAAATCAACAAACTGGCCGTGGATCACAATGGCGTTCTATGGATCGGCACCAACAACGGCCTCGATGTATACGACACACGCTTCGATCATTTCATCCATTATCGTCACGAAGCATCCAACCCAAGCAGCCTCAGCAATAACAGGGTTTTTTCCGTGTTCGAAGACCGCGGCGGCGTAATGTGGGTGGGCACATATGGAGGCGGGCTTAACAAATACAGCCGCAGGCAGGATGAGTTTGCCTATTATCGAGGCGACCCATCCAACCCGCAGGGATTAAGCGGAAACGGGATCACCTCCATTTACGTGGAGGCAAACGACGTCGTTTGGATCGGCACAGCCGAAAACGGACTCAATCGCTTCAATTCCTTCACCGGCGAATTCCGGCAATACCACCATGACCCCGCCAACCCGGACAGCCTGAGCAGTGACCAAATTCATTCCATCCTGATGGATCGTCACGGCCTGCTTTGGGTTGGCACGTCACAGGCCATCGACATGCTGGAACCCGTTTCCGGAAAAGTCACCCACTTCGCACCCACCGGGGACGAAAGCGGGCTGTCTGCCTCCCCCGTCCATGCCATTCACCAGGACCGCGCCGGAAACCTATGGATCGGGACAGCGAACGGTTTGGATTATCTCGATTACAAATCGCAAAACTTCACCCATTTCACCCACGACCCGCGCGACCCTGCCAGCCTGAGCGATAACCATGTCACCGCCATCGAAGAAGACCTGCAAGGTAATCTGTGGGTTGGAACCATGGATAAAGGCCTGAATCGCATTACCCCCCGGGAAAAAAGTTTCACCCGCTACCAAAACCGTCCAGGCGACCAGAACAGCCTGAGCAACGACTCGATCCTCTCCATTTCCCAAGGCAGGGATGGCACGATATGGGTCGGCACGACAGGCGGGGGATTAAGCCGTTACGACTTTGTAAAAGACACCTTCACATCATTCACCGAAAAAGACGGCCTGCCCAACAACTGGATCTACGGCATTCTGGAAGACCCCGAAAACAATCTATGGTTAAGCACCAACTACGGGTTATCGCGTTTCAATCCCTACCTGAAGGATTTTCATAATTACACCGTCAGCGACGGCCTGCAAAGCAATGAATTCGCCTTCAATGCCTACGCAGCCGGCATTAAAGGCGAGATGTATTTCGGCGGAATCAACGGGTTAAATTCCTTTGACCCTCTTGCGATTACAAAGGATGCCTACATTCCCCCGATCGTACTGACCTCCCTCACGCGGAACGGAGACCCCATCAGCACCGAAGTGCGGGCGGAGGCCCTGCAGGAAATCAGCCTGCAATGGCCGCAAAACTCATTTGAGTTCGAATTTTCAGCCCTGGCGTACAGCCAGCCATCCAGGAATCAATACGCCTATATGCTCGAAAACTTCGACAGCGGCTGGAACAACATCGGCTATAAACACAGCAGTCGTTACACCAACCTGCCCGGCGGAGCATACACCCTCCTGCTTAAAGGCAGCAACAGCGACGGGGTCTGGAACGAAACTCCCCTGCGGATAAAAGTAAACGTCACCCCGCCCTTCTGGCAGATGAACTGGTTCCGCATCCTGCTTGGACTGTTGCTTGCCTCCGCTATAGCAGGCGGATACAGGCTGAGGCTGTCCACCATACAGGCGCGCACACGCGAACTGGAACGATTGGTGCAAAACCGCACTGCAGACCTCGAAAAACGAAGCCGCGAAATGGAAGCGTTATACCAGGCGGACGAGAAAATCCTGCGAAATGTCACCCTCAACCAGGTCTTCCAAACCCTCGTGGATGTGTCGGTTGCCATGCTCAACGCCGAACAAAGCATCATCCTTGCCTGGGACGAGGAGGAAGCCCACCTGATACCGCGCGTCAGTCATGGATTTGGAAAAAATACGCTCGCTGTTTTCAAATGCTCCAGGGGAGAGGGCGTCATTGGGCGGGCGGCTGCCACGGGGCAAACGATCATCGTAACAGACCTGACCAGCGCCGACTTTCGACCGGATGTGCGCGCAGTGCTCCTGGAAGACGGGATAAAATCCTTTTTGCACCTGCCAATCAAGGTGGACCAAAAAGTGATTGCGGTATTCAATATCGGTTTTTCCCAATCGGGGGCCGTCAACGAGGATATTGTCCGCCTGTATACGGCTCTCGTTCAACGCGCTTCGCTTTCCATCGCCAACATGGAACTCTTCGAACAAACCAAGGACCTGGCGGTCATGGAGGAACGCAACCGCCTGGCGCGCGACCTGCACGATAGCGCCAAACAAAAGGCATTCGCGGCGCTGGCGCAATTGGGCACAGCCAACGGCATGATCAAGATCAAGCCCGAAGCCGTCAAACCGCACCTGGCCGAGGCCGAAACATTGGTGTATGAGGTAATCCAGGAATTGACCTTCCTGATCCAGGAAATCTACCCCATTGCATTACAGGAAAAGGGACTGCCCACCACCCTGCGCGAATATATCTTCGAGTGGGAAAACCGCAACGACATCGCGGCCAGCACCTCGATCAAGAACGAACGCCCTCTGCCGCTGGAAACCGAACAGGCAATTTACCGGGTCATCCAGGAGGCGCTGGCAAATGTGGCCCGCCACAGCCGTGCCCGCAGGGTGAACATCTCCCTGGTTTATAATACAGACTCGTTGCAAGTGGCGATTTCCGACGACGGCGCCGGATTTGACGTCAACCAGAAGGCAAAAGGAATGGGGTTCCGCTCGATGCGTGAACGCATTGGCAGTATCCGCGGCACTTTTCAAGTTCAGAGCGCACCCGGACAGGGCACGCGGGTGGTCGTACAAATCCCCGTAAAAGGGTAGCGCAGGAGGCAGTAAAATGGCAGCACATCGCGTCAGCATCTTGATCACAGACGATCATGAAGTCGTTCGAAACGGTATTCGATCCTATCTCGAAATGATCCCGGAGTTCAACGTGGTTGGGGAGGCTGCTTCGGGCGAAGAGACCCTCTCGCTGGTCTCGGAACTGATCCCGGATATCGTCCTGCTCGACTTGATCCTGCCGGGCATGGACGGGATCGAAACCACGCGCCGCGTCAAACAGATCAGCCCGCGCACACAGGTGGTCGTGCTCACCTCCTATCATGAGGACGTGCACATCTTTCCTGCGCTAAAAGCCGGGGCGATCTCGTACATCCTGAAAGACATGAAGATGGACAAATTGGTGGAGGCGCTTCACCGCGCCGTGCAGGGCGAAGTAACCCTGCACCCGCGCGTGGCGGCGCGCGTCCTGCAAAACATCCGCGGGGAAAACAGCGAGGAACAACCCCTTTTCACCGAACTCACCGACCGTGAAACGGATGTGTTGAAACTGATCGCAAAGGGGTTCACCAACAGCCAGATCGCCGAAAAACTGGTCATCAGTGAAAACACGGTCAAGGGCCATGTCAGCAATATCCTGAGCAAACTGCATCTCGCAGACCGCACGCAGGTGGCCGTTTACGCCTGGCAGCAGGGAATTGTGCAAAGGAACAATCCCATCGGTAAATAGCCCCGGCGAAATCGGGCAGGGATAAAAAAAGGACACGACCTGGCAAATCGTGTCCTTTTCGAATTTCCTCCCGGTTATTGTTCCGTCAGTGCGGCTTCCACTGCCTGTTGAATCTCGCTCCACTGGGGAATTTTACCGGGCTGCCCTACAGCCACATCATTGACAAAAACACTCGGCGTGCCATTTACCCCCATCCGCTCGCCAAGGCTGAAATCCGCCTCAATGTCATCCTTATAGCGATTCTCGGCGAAGCAGTCGTCAAAAGCGCCCGTATCCAGGCCGTCGATCGTCCCCGCAAAGGCCTGCAATCTCCTGTCGTTGAACGCTCCCAGGTTCTCACCGTTCCAGTTGGCAAACAGAACATCGTGATACTCCCAGAATTTTCCCTGTTCCGCCGCACACATGGCTGCATTTGCCGCCTGATGGGATTCCTTGGTGCTGGAATTTGCATCGAGGAAAGGATAATTGTGGAATACATAATAAACCTTGCCGGTCGCAACATAGGTTTCAGTGATCAACGACACGGTTTCTGCTGAAAAAAAACTGCAGGCCGGGCACTGAAAATCCTCGAAGACATCAATCCGCACCGGGGCGTTCGGGTCACCCATCGCGGTGCCGTCGGCCTGCGGGCGCGGATTCGCTTCAACGGTCGCGATGGAACCGATGGATTTAAAATTCGGATAAATAAATACAAACGCGACCATGAGCGCGCCAACCGTTATCAAACCAATCGTAAAGAGGCGGGATCGCATTTTTTCGCGCTTGACCTGTTCGCGCCTCGCCTGTCTCTTGCTCATTTCCTTCGTCATACTTTCTCCTGTAAATTAAAATGAATTGCAAATTTTGCCACGCTGAAATGGTTTTGTCTAGGATAGGGTTAAAGGGTTCTTATTTTCCAGCCAGCAGGCGCGCATCCATCCAGATGATCTCCATTTTGAAGACTTCAGCCTGTTCCGCTTCGTTATGGACTTCGTGGTACCACTCCTCCCAGATGTGCAGGGTGATATTTTTATTACCTTTTTGGGCAAATTCCCGGCTGGCCTGGGCAGAGGTGATGCGGTCCGCGCCGCCGTGCATGAGGAGCAGGGGCAGGGGGAATTCCGCGGCGTGTTCCAAAGCCCATTGTCCTGAATCGTAGACGGCAACGAACATGCGCGCGCTGATCTTGTCGTGCACCAGCGGATCTTTGACATAGGCATCCACAACTTTTTGATCGCGCGAGAGGGCGGCCGCCTCCAGCCCGGAGGCCTGGGTAAAGCCCGGTGCGATGTTGTTCATCATGCGTCCCAAAAAGACTTTCGAGGCAGGCGGCTCAAAAGCCAGTTTGAGGAAGGACCCGGTGGCAATCACACCCGCAAGGCTGGGTTTACGACGAATTCCAAAATTCAGGACTTCGTTTCCGCCCATGCTGTGGCCGTAGAGAAAACGCGGCAAACCGGGATAGCGCCGGCCGGCCTGCGATATCAAATCCTCGACATCATCCATCAGGTTTTCGTAGGCGGGCGCATGGCCGCGCGCGCCGCCGCTCTTCCCATGGCCGCGCTGGTCGAAGCCAAGCAGGGCGTACCCGGCCTTCGTTAAGGCCGCGCCCACATTGGCATACCGGCCGATATGTTCACCAAGCCCATGCACAAGACAAACCACGGCCCTGGGTTGTCCATCCGGTTCCCAGCCTTGCGCGAAAATATCGATGCCATCACGCGTCTTCCAATTCATTTCAAAGGTTTTCATTGTTTCCTCCAGTGGTAATTTTGAATTCACATTCCTTTGCGCCTGCGGCGCGGCAGGAAGATTCTTCGATATCATGTTCAAAACCGGTCGCCCAAAACAGGCATTCGCGGATCAGTCCCAGGGTGACAAAACAGAGCGGGGCGGCGTCGGATCGATTCAAGGTGGTGGGAGATGTGTGGTCAACGAACAGCAGGTCCAGGTCCAGGGTATGGATCGTGATTTCACCCTGGGCCGCGCCAAGCAGGCGGGCGAGCAATTCAAGGGCGGGTTTTCGTCTCATGCCGGTTGGGAGTCCGCGCACGAATGCGGCCTGGGCTTTGACCCCGAATGCGGCATCGTCCAAAAGGCGGCCCCACAGTCTCGCGCCGATGCGCGTGAGAATGCTGCGCGCACCGCGCCCATAATAAGTTCGCAACGCGTTCTGCAAATTGGAATAGGCTTCGGCGCTCCGCGTTGCATCCAATGCGTTGAAATGGGAGGCGTCTGCCCAGTCTGCGGGCAGCCCTGCTTTTTCGAGTACCGCAGTAAATGTATCATGCCCCAATTCGGCTGAAAGGATTTCGACAAAGCGAACCATGATACGCGGCGGAAAGATAATATCACTCATGATTCATTTTCCACGCGATAAACGTAGACGGGATATTGCTCGCCGGTGCGTGCGAAGCCAAACCTTTGGTACAAGGCAAGCGAGGTTGTATTATCCGCCTGGGTGTTGACTGAGAGCCGCAAAACACGATGCGTCCGCAGGCGGGCGATTAGATCATGGACCAGGGCTGATCCCACGCCCCTGTCCTGCGCCTCCAGCCGGACCGCGAGCCTGGCAAGGTGCGCTCCAGCCGGATTTCCGGTGCTGATCTGATAGCCGACGATCCCATCGGAGGTTTCTGCAACCGTGGCACAAACAGCCTGTGTGTATGCTTTTTTCAGGGATTTGCAGGAGTTGCGCCAAAGCGGTTCGAAGGCGGACGCGTCCACTTCTGCGACGGCTGGCAGGTCGGCGGCAAGCATGGGCCGCAGGTTAATGCCGCGCAAGATCTGGCGCGGCGCCATCGGGTGTGATGTCCACTCGAGCAGGACAATCCTTTGAAAGATCTCAAAGCCATGGGATGACAGAACGTCTTGAAACCAGGGTTTTATTGCAATGGCGGCGGCATATGCGCCTCCCGTGCGGGCCATCCCGGAGCGCGCGGCCGTCCATAACGGCGACCAGATATCAGGCCCGGAAAGACGCGGGTTGTATGCAAAGAGGCGAATCCACGCGACGCCAGGCGATTCCTGCGGGCATGCCAGTACGGCAGTAATCCGCCCCCGATCCTCCAGCACCCAGTAATGGGCAGAGCCAAGCCATTCGAGGGGAGTCCGCCAATCCAGGTGGCGGTGAACCTGGGCTTCGAAGAAAATGAGGTTGGCAATCTGCTGTTCATCGGCAGATTCCGCCGGCCGTACCTGGAGGTCGATCGAGATCATGGTTTGAAGCGCAGGAAGAATCTTAGGATGCGTTCAAAAATGGTTGGTTTTTCCCTCGCTTCAAGCGCGCCCATCATTTTGAAGGCTGATTCGGTAATCCTGCCGGTTTTGAGTTTGACGCCCGCCGCAGATTTCATGACCAGGGCGCGCATTTCACCTTCGCCCGCCTGTGCAAAGAGTTCTGCGGATCTTTCATAGGCCGCGACGGCCTCATCGTACCGCTGGAGTCTCTCCAACGCGGCGGCTTGATTCCCGAATGCCATGGCCCGGCGTTTGATATCATTGGCGGCTTCGAAGACCATGTCGGTGCCAAGCGCAGCATCGAGCGCCTCCTGTGCTTTCCCCGCCTGAAGCAATGCGACGCTCAGGTTGTTGTCCATCTCTGCGGCAAGCAGGCCTGCCCTGCCAAGTAAATATTTCCTGGATGCCGCGCGGAACAGGTCGGCGGCCTGCTCGAATTGGCGTTTTTCAAAGGCGCGTTTGCCCTGGGCGGCAAGCACGGCAGGGTCATCTGTGTCAGTGGTCATATTTACTCATCTTACGCAAAGCATTCCGCAGGTTTCGCCCTGTAAATTTACAGGGTAATATCCAACAATCCTTCGGCCACAGAACGCAGGCGCTCCCTGGACATCGTGCTGAGTTTCATCGCCAGTTCCAAATAGGGACGGTTTACAGGCTGGCAGATAAAATCCTGCATTTCATCTGACAGTTCGACAAATTTCTGCATGGCTCTCTGCTCGGACATCCATTTGCCCACCGGGCCGCTTTGATCAAAAAAGGTATCCATGCGGGCGCCCAATGCCGTGACAATGGATTCAAGTTCCGGCACAGAGATGGGCCGCTCGCCCATTTCATAGGAGTTCAAGCGGGGGGATGATATTCCGGTCTGGCTTGCAAGCTGCTTAATGGAAATATTTGCGTTGGTCCGCTCCTGGCGCATGAGAGCGCCAATCATGCGCTGGCGCAGGCTGATCAGCCTGGGCAGATCCAACGATTCCACCGGGGAATGGTCATCGGAAATGACCTCTTTTCCCCAGAAGTGGCTGATCGGCAATTTAAGATAATAAACCAGCGTTTCCAACTCAGGCAGGGACGGCGCTCGGCGGCCCTCTTCATACGCGCGAAAAAGACCCGGCTTGATTCCAATCGCATCGGCGCATTCCTTGATGCTGCGTCGTTCCGCCTGGCGCGCATCCCGGATCAACAAGCCGAGCTTTTTGGTACGCAAAGTAATCTGGGTATGAAAATCCATGGTTCCTCGTCTGATTGAATACCCTGATTATAGCAGAATGTATCAGTGTCCCGTGCGCCTGCTCTTTTCGGATATTTTTGTGGCGAAGATTTCCGCGCCCAGTTTGAATCCAGAGGCTTCGAGGCGCAGGGTAAAGTTGGGGCGAATCCCCGTCGGATTGATCTCGCCAATCACCCTGCCTTCGGCGGATACCCCGGTTTGTTCAAATTTGAAAATGTCCGTGAGGACAACTGTTTCCCCTTCCATCCCGGCGACTTCGGTAATGGCCGTCACTTTGCGCTGCCCATCCTTCAAGCGCGTCTGCTGGACGATCAAATCGATTGCAGAAGAAATCTGCTGGCGCACAACCTTGAGAGGCAATTCCATGCCGGCCATCAGCACCAGAGTCTCGAGCCTTGAAAGTGCATCACGCGGGGTATTCGCGTGAACCGTGGTCAACGAGCCATCGTGCCCGGTGTTCATGGCCTGGAGCATGTCAAGCGCCTCGCCGCCGCGCACCTCTCCCACCACGATACGATCCGGGCGCATGCGCAGGGAATTGCGGACAAGATCACGAATGGTCACTTCTCCATGACCATCCACATTGGCCGGCTTGGTCTCCATGCGCATGACGTGGTCCTGCTGCAATTGCAATTCGGCGGCATCCTCAATGGTGATAATGCGCTCGTTTTCCGGGATGAAACCTGAAAGCACGTTCAGCAACGTGGTTTTTCCAGATCCAGTCCCGCCCGAAATAACAATGTTGAAGCGCGAAAGCACGCAAGCGCGCAGAAATTCCACCATGCCGGGGGTCACCGATCCAAATTCGATCAGTTCCTCGGGCGTCAGTTTATCCTTGCGAAATTTTCGGATCGTAATGGACGGGCCATCTATCGCAACCGGCCTGACCACGGCGTTGACGCGCGAACCATCCGGCAGGCGCGCATCCACCGTGGGACTGTCTGAATCCACACGGCGGCCAAGCGGCATGATGATACGATCGATGATCTGCAGGATATGCGCGTCATCATCAAAAGTCACGTTTGTCTTGGTAAGCTGGCCTTTTTTTTCCACATAAATTTTTTTGGGACCATTGACCATGATCTCCGTCACGCTGGGATCGTTCAACAGGAGTTGAATCGGGCCATACCCCATCAGGTCGTTCAGGACCTGGTCGAAAATCTGTTTGCGGATGTCCTCGGGCAGTTTGAGTTGAGTCTGTTCGTAGATTTGGAGGATCTGTTGCTGAATGAACTCGGTCCGCTGAGCGGCAGGGATACCTTCTGTTTCAACCGCACGGGCAAGATTGTCAGAAAGATACTTCTTTAGGCGGATCAAATCCTGGCTTGTGAGACGGGACGAACCCGGGGAGGCAGGCTGGGTCATGGATTTTACTGATCCTCTTGAACCGCTTGTTCGTCAGGCATGATCCAGACGATGTGTTCGCGGCGCACAGCAATGAAGGGCGATTCGAACTGGACCTTTCCATCTGTCCCACGAATACTGGCATTGGTCACAGCGAGGAACAGTTCGTCCCGGTCAAGTTCATCTTTTATCCTTTCCCCCTGGCGAACGTGAACAAAGCCCTGTATCAACTGGTGTGTGGTTTGAATGGTGGCCGGAACGGTCACTTTGTGAATCACATCTGTGTAGAACTTGCCTTTTTCATCATATTCAATCGGCATGGGGGCCTCCTGGATTATCCTGTCCGCGAGCGGCGCGCCCTGGTGATCATTTCCAGCGCTGTTTCCTTCAAGACGATCGCGGCCGTATCTTTGGGAAATTTTAGCGTAAAGGGTTGATGTTGATTGTTGGCAAGCGCAAAATTACTCCCCAGGTATGGCATGGCGGTATTGATTTCAAGTCCCAAAATCTCCTCGGCTTCGGGTTTGGTCAGGCCTTCCAGCCCCACCGCGCGGTTGAGAATGGTATAGACGGAGGATGGATCGACCCCTTTGGCTCTAAGATAATCCCATAATGTCTTCGTCAATGAGACCATGCTCAAATCCGTGCCGACGATCAAGGACAGGAGATCGGCGTGTTGGATCAATGACAGGCTGAATTTCGAAAGCGAACGCCCGAGGTCGATGATGACATAATCGTAGGCGGATTTCAGCATCTTCACAATATCCCAGATGCGATCCACTTTGAGATGATTGCTGCTTTCCGGGTCCGGCGCCCCTGCAAGTAAATGGAACTGCCAGGTGTTCAGCATGGCAAGTTGATCACGGAAGAACTCGCTTGTGACTTCATCCGCATTCATATCCATCACAGTGACAAGGTTTTGCCCGCCCGTGTAACCAATGATCGGCGCAATCGAACCAATCGGCAGGACCATATCCATGACTACAACCCTCGACTCCGGCTGTTCATGGGCGATCATCGTGGCAATATTCGCGCATAACGATGAAGTCCCCGTGCCGCCCTTGGCGCTTGCAAAGACAATCAACAACCCGCCATCCTTCACAACGGCAGACATGCCCAACAGGCGGTTGACTGTTTCCTGCAATACGGGCACGGCCTGCCCGGATTTGATGATGTAATCATTAAACCCCGAATCAAGGCAGGACTTAATGCGGGCTACATTTGAATCACTGCTCAAGGCAACCAGGGGAATCGCCGAGGTGCGCGGGTCCTGGCGCAGTTTTACGGCAAGTTCCTCCCCCTTCAAATCCGGCATGGCCGGGTCAACAATCAACAGGTCGGGGTAATCACGCCATGCAAGGATCAACCCTTCCCTGGCCGAGCCAGCCTGCAATATCTCACACTTCTGTTCGAGAAACGTGCGGGCAATAAAATTTCGGCTGGCGGTATCCGCATCAATAATCAGGATTCTTTTTCCGGGCATGGAGTTTCATCCTTATTCAACCAATAATCAAACTGGGATTTCGATAAAGGAAAAGGCCTCCACTGAACGAACGCGTCACTGTTCAATGGGAGGCATCAGGTAGCCCAGCCCGGAGCGCGTGACAATGTGGTGCGGGCTGTGGGCATCCTCCTCCAGTTTCTGGCGAAGGCGCGCAATACTCACCCACAGAATTTCCTTGTCGTTTTTATACTCAGCGCCCCAAACACTGGTCAACAGGTCCTCGGATGTAAGGATTTTTCCGATATTGTGGGCGAATTGGAGCAGGAGGCGATATTCCGTTGCCGAAAGCGAAATGGGTTGTTCCCCACGCCAGACTTCCGCACGGGCAAAGTCAATCTTGAGATTGTCGTGTGTAAAGAAGCGGGCGGGACCGGCGTCGGTGGGAGGCTGGGCGCGGCGCAACACCGCACGGACTCGAGCCAGCAGTTCGGTGGCCGAAAACGGCTTGACCAGATAATCATCCGCCCCAAGATCGAGGCCGCGCACGCGATCCTGTTCCTCGCCTTTTGCCGTCAATATCACAATCGGCACACTCGAATACTCGCGTAAACGCTGGCAGGTTGCAAATCCATCCAGGCGCGGCATCATCACGTCCAACAGCACCAGGTCAATCGGCTGGGCGGAGAAAACATCCAACGCCTGCACCCCGTCCTGGGCAGTGACCACCTCGTATCCCTCAGTACGCAGGTTGGCTTCCAACAAACGCAGATAGCGGGGTTCGTCGTCCACGATCAAAACACGCTTGGACATAAAGCCTCCTAGGGAAAAGGATGAACGCAAATCAAGTTAACGGCCCAACCGGCAGTTCCACAAAAAAGGTGGTGCCCTGGTCCAACACGGAATCTGCCCAAATCTTACCATGATGTGCAAGAATAATCTGCTTGCAAATGTACAATCCCAACCCGGTCCCGGTGACGCCGTTCTCGCCGGGCACACGGTAAAACCGCTCAAAAATGAATGGAATAAATTCCTCCGGAATGCCTTCCCCCTGGTCTGCAAAAGCCACCCTCAGTTTATCCCCGACAACACGCATGGTAATGGTCAGTTTGGAGCCGGATGCGTATTTGAGTGCATTGCTGAAGAGATTCTCGAAGACCTGCGAAAGGCGTACTCCGTCGCCGCGGATGGGGGGCATGTTTTCGAAATCGAGAACCACCTCAAGGTTGGGTTGATGCGTCCTGACCCGTGTCGTCACATCCCGCACGAGTGCATCCAGCCTGAGCGGGGAGAATTTGAATTGCAGGGTGCGGCTTTGCAGGCGCGCCGATTCAAGCATGTTCTCGATCAGATGGGTCAGGCGGTCGGCCTCCTCGTCAATGATGGTGAGAAACTCGCGCTCGGTTTCCTTGTCCCAAACGGTATCCTGGCGCAGAAGACTGGTGCTGTACCCCTTGATGAAACCGAGCGGCGTGCGCAATTCGTGTGAAATGGTGGAAACAAAATCCTCCTGCAACCGCATCTGACGCTGTACGGAATCGAGTTCCGCGCGCGCCAATTCCAAATCCCTGCGCTCGATCAGGGACGCGGCCCAAAAGGTTTGCAGGGACGCCAGGGCCACGTGGGCATGTGAATACCTCGGGCCGCCAAAACGAACAAACACCAGCGCGCCGCTCAACCTGCTTCCGATATACAAGGGCAATCCCAGAAGATGTGCCTGTTCGAGGCGGTCTGCGCCGCCCGCGGACGGGCGCGGCTCGTGCATGACAGTGTTCTTGCGGGCAAGCACCTGACTGGCGATCATCTCCCCCCAAATCGCGTCGGCTTCGGCGGTTTTCCCGCGCCCCGCAGCGCGGGCATACACTACGTCCAGCCCTTTGGTCTTCGGGTCCAGCATGTAGACGGCGACATTATCAAAAACAAATTCACTTCGCAGGGATACAAAAAGAGTATCCAGCGCGGCCTTCCAATCCGTTTTTTTCGCGACAGCGAGAAACATTTCATGCAGGGTGGAGAGCGCCTGTGAATCCATTTTGCCCTTTATTTGCCAGCGACCAGGAGCGGGAATTTGAAAACAGAGCCTTTGCCTTCCACGGATTGCACATCGAGGAGCGACCCATGCGCCTCGACAATCTGGCGCACGAGCGAAAGCCCCAGGCCTGTTCCGCCATAATGCCGCGTGGACGAACCGTCCAATTGATGGAAAGGCTCAAAAATCTCGTTCAGTTTATTGGATGGGATCCCAATGCCGGTATCCGAGACGGAGAGCATGACAAGATTATTACCCTCCTCCTTGACGCTGACCACTACGCGCCCTCCCGAAGGGGTGAATTTGATCCCGTTATCGAGGAGTTGATTCAACACCCAGCCAATCTTCTCTGAATCCGCCTGCACATCCGGTGCGTTTTCGTCCACCACCGCGCTGACCTGCACACCGCGTTCCTCGCCTTTTGGCAGCGCGAACTTGGCGGTCAGGCTGGCAAGGCGGCGAACATCGACAACATCCATATTCATGCTCATCTCGCCGCGCGTGGCCAGTGAGAACAGGATCAAATCTTCGATCATGCCTTCCAGCCTGGATGTGGACTGCTGGCTCACCTGCAGGGCATGGCGCTGTTCTTCCGAAATACTTCCCAGGGATTCGGTAACCAGCAGTTCGAGATATCCCTTTATATGGGTCAACGGCGTGCGGAGTTCATGCGAGATGGTGGCGACAAAATTGGCCTTCATCTGGCTGAGTTCCGAAAGCCTCTGGAGCGCCTCGTTCAATTCAGCAGTACGATCCTTTACACGCTGCTCCAGGTTGCGGTTGGTGGCGGTCAGTGCGGAACGCAATTGAATGATCTGTTCGGTGATGGATTGGTCGAGTAAATCGCGGCTGATCAATTTTAAATCCATCAATGACTGCCCCAGCAAATATGTTTTCCCGGATTCCAGTTGTTCCTGTTGAAAGGCAAGGGCCTTTTGCAGGTCCTTTTCACTCACCCAGCCCTTTTGAACGAGGTAGTCGCCCAGGCGTGGAATGAGCATTTCAGGCGTAAGTTTGGGGAGAGGTTGGGTAGGCATGTTAACCTATGGTTTAGTGTACACCCATTCGCCGCCGATCATGGTCGCATCCGACTCGATCTTCAGCAAATCATTGGGATCGCCATGGAAAATATCCTGCTGAAGTACGATCAAATCAGCCAGGTAGCCGGGCGCGAGTTTGCCGAGTTGATTCTCGCGGTTGGCCGCGTAGGCCGCGCCCATTGTATATGCGGCCAGGGCCTCGGAAAGGGTCAATTTTTGTTCCGGGTACCAGCCCTCGGCGGAGGGTGATCCGTCCGGCCTGCGCCGCGTGACTGCGGCATGTAATCCCAAAAACGGGTTGGGCGATTCGACCGGCGCGTCCGATCCAAATGCGAGGGTCGCGCCGTGAGTCAATTGCGTCCGCCAGGCATAGGCAAGCGCGGAACGTTCGCCCCAGAAACGGTCGGCGGTGGGCATATCGGAGGGCGCGTGGATGGGCTGCATGGATGCAATTACGTTGAGTTGGGCAAGGCGCGCAGCGTCATCCGGGTGAATGACCTGAACGTGTTCAATGCGGTGTCTCAAGTGCGGCAGGCCTTTCTGTGTTTCGTAGGCCCGCAACTGCTCATATGCGTCCAGCACTTCATGGTTGGCACGGTCGCCAATCGCGTGGACGGTCATGCTGAGACCGGCGTCCGCGGCGTGACGGGCCTTCTCGAAGAGTTCCTCGCCGTCCATATTAAGCATACCCAGATTCGAGGGTTCATTCAAGTAGGGCTGGAACATCGCAGCCGTGCGCGGGCCAAGCGCTCCATCCATAAATGCCTTCACCGAGCCGATCCAAAGCCAGTCATCGCCAAAGCCGGTACGCAGGCCGAGTTCGCTGGCATGCTCGAGGCTATCCACCGGGATGTTCTTATTCACACGCAATTTTAATTTATTGCCGGCATGTAAAGATTGCAATGCCATGAAAGAATCACGGCGGTCAAAATCATGAATCCCGGTCAACCCCATTTTCCATAAAATGGGCTGGGCCTTCCCGATTGCGTCCTCGAGTTCTGCAAGCGAGGCTTCCGGGATGGAATCCTCAACCAATCGCATGGCTGTTTCAAGCAGAATCCCCGTGGCGCGGCCGGATGCATCGCGTTGCACCTGTCCATCCCTGGGATCGGGCGTATTCGCGGTGATATTGACAAGTTTCAGGGCCGCGCTGTTTGCCCACGCCGCGTGAAGCGACTTGGCTGTAAGATAGACCGGGTTGTTGGGGGAAACGGCGTCCAGTTCCAGGGCGGAGGGCCAGACGCCATTCTCCCCCCCGGCCCAGGCATTCTGGTTCCAGCCGTGTCCCAAAACCCATTCGCCGGGTTGGGCCTGCTTCACCCGTCCAGACACGCGGCGCAGGCATTCATCTTTTGTATCCGTTTCACAGTCTATTTTCTGCAAACCCAGCGCATAATGATGGATATGCAGATGTGCGTCTGTCAGGCCGGGCAAAATGGTTTTGCCCTGCATGTCCTCCTGCTGGAGTTTTCCGTGCGCCAGGTCGAGCAATGCATCCCTGTCGCCAATGGCAAGAATACGGTCACGATCGATCAGGATGGCAGATACCTGCGGCCTGGAGGAATCCTGTGTGTAAATACGCGCATTGAATAGAAGTTGCATGGGCTATAACAACCTTTCGAGCAGGGCATCCAGTTCCTCATTCGAATAATAATAAATGGTCATGGCCCCGCCTTTTTTGCCATGCTTCAACGAAACCTTCGTGCCGAGGCTGTTTTGAAGTTTTTTCTCGATATCACTTACATCCGCATTGCGCACGGCTTTTTTGGCCTTGACGGGTTTTTGCCCGGAGAGTTTTCGCATCAACTCCTCCGCCTGGCGCACGCTCAATGAAAGATTCAAGATCGTCTGGAGTGCGGAGGCCTGCGCCTTCTGCGTGGAAAGCATCAGCAGGGCACGCGCATGGCCTTCGCTGATTTTGCCATCCACCAACGCCTGCTTGACCGCGTCGGCCGCGCCGAGCAGGCGCAAAGTATTCGTCACGGCCACGCGGCTTTTGCCTACGCGCCGCGAGACAGCCTCATGCGAAAGCCCAAACTCCTCCACCAGTTGACGATACGCTTCGGCTTCCTCCAGCGCGTTCAAATCCGCGCGCTGGACGTTTTCGATCAGCGCCAGTTCGAGCAATTCCTGATTGTTTGCCTGGCGGGTAATTACCGGCACCTTTTGCAGGCCCGCTTTTTGCGCGGCCTGCAAACGCCTCTCCCCGGCGATGAGGGTGAATGTCCCGTCCGATTTCGGCAGGACGATGAGCGGCTGAATCACACCATGCTCACGAATGGACGCCGCCAGTTCGGCCAATTCCTCCTCCTTGAAATGGATGCGCGGCTGGCGCGGGTTTCGTTGAATTGAATCGACCGCCGCCTGTTGAACTCCCCCCGCGCCATGAGGAACCGGCGATTCTTTTCCGCCCGGGATAAGGGCATCCAATCCTTTGCCAAGTCCTGAATGTCTGGGCATGGGAACTCCTAATTCGTCCGCAGATTCCGCGGATTGGGTTTATCTGCAAAATCCGCCCAATCCATGGGTTAGTGAACTTTCACTCCGTCGCCTTTAAGCAACTCCCTGGCCAGCGCTTCATACGCCTGCGCGCCCACCGACCCCGGCGCATACGCGGAGATCGGCAATCCATACGAGGGCGCCTCCGCAAGGCGGACGCTGCGCGGCACAATGCTCTTGAACACCTGGTTCGGGAAATGGCGGTTGACTTCCGCGACGACATCGGTCGAAAGATTGGTGCGCGGGTCGAACATCGTCAGCACAACGCCGCGCACGCGTAATTCAGGGAAGAGAGCCGAACGCACACGCTGGATCGTCTGCGTGAGTTGGCCGAGTCCTTCGAGAGCCAGGTATTCGCATTGAACAGGCACGATCACCCCCTCACGCGCGGCCACCAAACCATTCACGGTCAATAAACCGAGCGATGGCGGACAATCAATGAGGATGTAATCATAGCGTCAATCCAATGGCTCGAGGGCTTTCTTCAAACGCGACTCGCGCGCAAGTTCGTCCACCAGTTCCACTTCCGCCCCGGCAAGCGAGGGCGAGGACGGCAGGAGTGAAAGTTTCAATTTTTCATTCAGCAGGATATAGGAGGATGCCAGGGCGTCGTCGAGCAGGGTTTCATACGTTCCACCGGCCACACCCAGTTTATCCACGCCAAGGCATGACGTGGCGTTGGCCTGCGGATCAAGGTCAACAACCAGGACGCGTTGCCCCATGGCCGCCAGGTACGCGCCGAGATTGATGGACGTGGTCGTCTTCCCCACCCCGCCCTTTTGATTTACAAGCGTATAAATACGCGTCACGTTAATACCTCCATCATGCACTCTTCGATTTCCTGCAAGGTCGGAATTCCATCCAGGCCAACGCGTGTCACCGAGCGCGCCGCAAGTTGCGTTGCAAAGCGCGCGGCCTCCCAGGGGTCGCGCGTGGTATAAAGGCGGACAAAAAATGCAGCAGCAAAGATGTCGCCTGCGCCGGTTGCATCCACTTCCTGCATGACCGGCGGGCGAAATCTTCGGCGGTCCCCATTCCAATACAGGACTGCGCCCGACTCCCCTTCCGTGAGACAGAGGATGCGCGTATTGTGAGCCATCCCCTCGACCTGTTCCAGGTCGCGGCCGACATCCTCCACACTCAACACAACAGCTCCCGCGTGACGAAGAGCCTGCCCGCTGTTTTCCCAAACACACGCGGCCACCTGGCCCGTCCCGTCCCATACCCGCATCCAGCCCTGGGGCGTAATGCCAATCACCGGGGCGGAAAACTGAGCGGGCAGGTCCGGGTCCATATCGCGCGCGATCGGCGCAAAATGAATAATGGTCGAGGTCTTCCAGGCCTGCGGGATGTGTTCCATCAAAATCGGTTCGGCGCGATGATGCAGAACCTGCCTGCGTCCATTTTCAGTTTTGATATTTTCAAAGGTTGTACTTTTTTCCGAAGGGACAGAGACGATCTGAATCCCATCCAATTCCTCGAGCGGCGCATCGTTCCCGGCAGAAGTAACGATGCCCACGCGCAGTCCCAGTGCGCGGGCAGTCAATGCGGAGTAGGCCGCTGTCCCGCCAAGGCGCGGGCCGGACGGGGTAATGTCCACTGCAATATGGCCAATCGCAAGATAATCCACCGGCTGGATGGGAACAAGTTCAAGCATGGTTGAATTATAACGTACCACAAACAAAAAGGACGGCAGTTGAACTGCCGTCCCGGAATACTGGCAAACTTTATGAATCTTTTGGAAGGATGACCACTTTGCGATAGGGTTCCTCGCCGGTGCTTTCGGTCGTCACTGCAGGGTGACTGCGCAACTCGATGTGCACGACCCGCCGTTCACTCGAAGTCATCGGTTCGAGCGTGGCGCGGCGGCCGGTTTTTGTCACCTGGTCAGCCATGCGGCTGGCCAGCTGGCGAAGTTGTTTCTCGCGGCGGCCGCGATAGCCTTCCACATCCACCACCAACTGCACCCATTCCTGCACCGCCTTGCCAACCATCAACGAGGAGACATATTGAAACGCGTTCAATGTTTCGGCATGACGGCCGATCAAAGCGGACAGGTCGTCGCCATGCACATCCACATGGATGGAACGGCGGTCATCCGCGCTTTCGTCATCGTAATGTGCGGAAACCTGGGCTTCAAACCCGAGGTGGTGCAATAACTTGGAGACGACGATCTCAGTGGTATTGAGCAGCGGATCTTGTCCCTCAGCGTGTTTCACAGCACACGGCTCTTCAGCCTTCTTCTTTTCCCTGGCCTGCGGGACTGGTTTTGCGGGTCTTGTTTCTGCAGGAGCGGGCGCCCGCTTGGATCCAGCCTTTGAGACGGAAGCCGGCTTGGGGTCCGGTTTTGAGGCGGGAGCGGGTTCCGGCAGAGTCATCCCTGCGGGGGGATTCACTGTCAGGCGGACACGCACCTGACGTCCACCAAGTCCGAACAGCCCCTTATTGCCTGTGTCCAAGACTTCCACAGAGACAGCATCCGCCGGCAGGCCCAGTTGCGCCAGACCCTGCGCGAGAGCTTGTTCAACGGTGGGAGCAATGATTTCCAGCGTGGTTCGCTCATTCATAAGACCTCCCTATTTTTTGCGGCCAGGGGCGGGTTGTTTCTTGCCGCCGGGCAATAGATTTCGCCAGTTGGCGCGACCGGTGGCGGCATATTGGGCAATTCCCAACAGGTTACTTGTAATAAAGTAGACCGAGATGCCTGACGCAAAGTTCAAGGCAAACCAGCCAAGCAGGAGGGGCATGTAAATGCTCATCATGCCGCTCATCGCGGCCGACTGGTCGTTGGGATTGGTGGAGGCGGGCATGGTCAACTTGGATTGAACGTACGTGGTGAGCGCCACAATGACCGCCAGCGTGGGCAGGGCAAAACCAAAAATCTGGATCGATTCAGGACTGCCCAGGTTCATCCAGAGGAATTTACTGTTGAGAGGGATGATGCTTTCGACGCTCAGGAAGGGATATACCGTGCGCGAAAGTTGAAGCATTCCAAGCGGCGTGGTGGATAAGGCGCGGATGATGCTCTGATACAAACCAATGATGATTGGGAACTGAATGAGGGTGGGCAGGCACGAACCAAAGGGGTTGATGCCTTTTTCCTTATAGACCCGCATCTGTTCCTGCGCCAGTTTCTCCCGGTCCTTGGCGTATTTCTTTTGGATCTCCTGCCAGTCCTTGTCATTTTGCAATTCCTGCATGGCCTGCGCGCCCTTGACCTGCTGGGCATTCAACGGCCACGTGACGGCGCGGATCAGGACGGTAAACAGGATGATCGCAAGGCCAAACATGTGCGGGCCGTGACCGAGCAGGTCATAGATCCACAACAGAACGTTGGTCATCGGTTGAATGATAATGGTTTCCCACATGGGTATTTTCCTTATTTCTCAGGCGTGAACGTCCACGCCTGTTTGCCATCGGTATCCAATGCGGCAAGCATGAATTCAGCTTGGTACGGCGCGACCAGGATTAATTCGCCCGAATAGACCGGTGTGGTGTAGATTTTGCCGCCGACTGTGCGTTCCCAGATGTTTTTCCCGTCGCGATCGAGAGCCACCAGGGAGCCCGCTTCCGTCGTGACGTATATCTGGTCGCCGATTACGAGCGGACTCGCGGCGATGGGGCCATCCGGTTTAACCCCTTCCCAGTTCTGTTTCCCGCTGGCGAGATCGAGCGAATAGACATTCCCTTCGAGATCCGCGTAATAAAGGGTCCCGCCATCGAGAACAGGCGCGCCCCAAATCCATCCGGCTGCCTGGGAAAGTGTTCGATAATTGCCGTTGGCGTCGACGAATTCCATTTTTGAAGCAAAGGTACCAACGTACGCGCCGTCAGTATTTGCGCTTGCCCCACCGGGGAGCGCGCCGCCAAGGTCTGCTGATGAAAAGGATTGCAGATTTACCGGGTCAACCACATGCAGATGATGGTCCAGCGAAGCGACATATATCAATTTTCCGTCGGTAACCGGCGCAGACCACAACGCGCCGCCCAGTTCAATGGAATCCACAAATGTGCCGTCCAGTTCCAGGATGTAAAGAAAACCATCTGCATTCGGGGCATAGATCTTATCGTTCATCACGAGCGGCGGTGCGATCCAGGTGCTTTTCGCCCCGATGAACGGTTCAGCCCAGTTTTCCCTGCCGGTGGCGGGATCGAGACTGGCCAGGGGATGCTCCGTGCCGGCGCTGCCAATCAGCAACTGGCCGTCGGGAGTAAGGACCGGGTTGGCGTAATAATGAAGCGCATTATCGGCTTTATCGGGATAATGCCAGACTTCCCTGCCATTTTTCAAATCCACGGCATAAATAATGGAACCGCTGGCAACGTAGGCATTTTCCGCATCCACGGCAAGGCCTGGCCAGTTGTTCACCACGTTGCCCGAACCGCAGGCGCTGAGCGTCAATGCGGCGAGAACCAGCAACGGGAATAAAAGCAATTTTTTGGTATTCAAGGTAATGTTACTCCTTGTGAGTCTAGGGAACCGGATCGTACCCGCCCGGATTGAATGGATTACAACGCAGTACGCGCCAACCGGCCATCCATGACCCCTTCAACGCGCCATATTTATAGACGGCCTGGTATCCGTAATGTGAACAGGATGGATGGAAACGACAGGTGTTTGGGGGCAGGCCGCGTGAGACCGTCATTTGATAGAGGCGGATCAATGCCAATAGTGCGATGCGCGGCCAGTTGCCGGGCGAGCGCGGCAGATCGCGCAGGCGCGGCTCATTGGGGTAGTCGTGCTGGTCGAATTCAGGATTCATCAACAGGGATGAGTTTGGCGCGGCGTAGAAGCGTTTGCAACGCGTTGCGGGTGTCTTCCAGGGAGGCGGAGACAAGCGCAGGCCGGGCGATCAGGATCAGTTCCCAACCGGAGGCGAGGGAGGTCAAAAGCGGACGCATCGCCTCGCGTAAGAGCCGCTTGGCCCGGTTGCGGGCAACTGCAGTCCCCGTTGTCTTTCCCGCCGCCACCCCCACGTGCACATGGGGCGACTCGCTGGCTTGCGCAACCAACACAACAAGCGGGTGGGCATAGGACTTGCCAGTTCGCCGCACCCGCTTGAAATCTTCCGAACGGGTCAGGCGAAATTGCCTCTGCACCCGCGCCTCGTGAATGGAAATCCGTCCCGCGCGTTACGCCGCTGCGGGGTTTACCAACGAGTCCGTTTGACGTGTTCGTTGGACTTGGCAGCCAATTTATAGCGGCCTTTTAGGCGGCGGCGCTTGAGCACCGCGCGGCCGTCAGCCGTGGCCATGCGTGAGCGAAAACCATGCACACGCACGCGGCGGCGAATCTTGGGTTGATATGTACGCTTGGTCATTCCTTATGCTTCCTCTTACAAAGATAATTGCTGTTCCAGTTAAATCGCAGTGACGACCTTCGCCCTCAAGAGCGGATTTTACAGGCGCTTCGCGAAAGTCGCAACTACAAGTTAGCCGTAACCAGCAGGCGGTTGGTGGCTGGGAATTATATCGCGAGAATATGGAATCGGTCAATTTTGAATCCCAGGACGTTTGGACAAGGTTTCCCGCCTCCTCTCCGCCCAGATTCGTCAAATCGGATATTCTGCATCGCGGAATCCCGTGTTGAAACGACGCAGGAGCAGAATCCGGCTCCCGCGAAAAAGGAACAGATGAACGGCGACCGGAAACTTTGCGCGCATTCACCGATTATACGATGCCCGCATCCCGCCAAAAATTATCGCTGGAAATAACCTCTTACTTTTGCGGCAATCTGGCGGTCCGTCATTTTATCCGCCGTCTCGACCCCTGCAATGCGCGCGCCGATCTTTTCATGTGCGATTCGTTTTTCGAGTTCAGACTTCGCCTCCCCGGGGCCGAAAATCAAAACAGAGTCGGAATCGCGGAGGGCGGAAATGACAGATCCGTAGAATCGGTTGAGTCTTTCGATAAGATGTTTGTCCTTGTGAACATCGGCAGGGAGGTCTTGCGTCCCCTTCGTCCTTGCCGCATGAATCCCCCCGCGCACGCGGTTTTGCTTTTCGACACCGGATTGAATCAACCTTGTCACCTCGCCCTGCTCTTCGAGAATCACAACCACGGCCTTCTTGTGGTCGATCCAAAGTCCAACGTTTTTTGACATAATTCCTCCTTTCAGCGTGAACCTGTTCCCGTCCCCAATATCAGTATACGGCTTTTCGCCCCCGGAATGCAACTGGTTTTCAGGCGGAAAAATATTTCCTCCATGCACATGCCAGGAATTTCATGGAAGATGCGGTATTCATTGTCCAAATTGGTTTCCACGCTATTGCCAGTCACCAAATACACACACCCGCAAGTTAAATCCAGGACGCCAGCCTCAACGCGGCATGCAACAAAACATTCGCCCCATTCACACAATCCTCCCATTTCGTGAATTCGCGCGGCGCGTGGCTCGCCCCATCCACCGACGGCACGAAGATCATCCCAACCGGGCAAATGCCCGCAAAGGACTGTCCATCGTGGCCTGCGCCCGAAACCAGCGGCATATGCGTCAAGCCCAAAGAATCGCACGAATCAACGAAAGCGCGCCGGGCCGCGTCACTCATCGGCGTGGGAGAATGCCTGCCGCGGAAATCAGCCTTCAGGTCAAGGCCGAAGCGTTTGGCCTCGGTCTGCGCGAGTTCCATCAAGGCGGAATCCAGTTTTTGAAAATCGGATTCTTCCGGCGCACGGAATTCGAGTAAGACATCCACCTGCGCGGGCACAATGTTGAACGCGCCTGGCACGAAATCCATTTTGCCGACATTCGCGACGCAATTCGGAAAATCCCTCATTACCAGTTCGCGCGCCGCCAGCGTGAACGCGCTTGCACCCAACGACGCATCGAGCCGATCATCCATTGCCGCGGTGCCTGCATGGTCGGCGCGGCCGATGAAACTTAAACGATACGAAGAAATGCCAACAATGGCCGAGACCACGCCGACGTTGATCCCCGCGCGCTCGAGCCGCCCGCCCTGTTCGATGTGCAATTCCAAATAACCCGCAATTGAATTTTTGGGACGCGCCGCGCCCAGGATGCTTTCATCGGACAGCCCGGCGCGCTTCATTCCATCGAGCAGGTTTTTACGTCCACCGCGCGGGCTTTGCAGTGTATTGGGATAAAGACAGCCAGCCGCGGCCGCGCTCCCAAGCAGGCCGGCAAGCGCGCCCTCCTCATCCGTGAAATCAATCGCTTCCAACCCGACCTTTAGCCTGATCCCGTTTTCCCTGACAGTTTTCAACACCTCAAGCGCGGCCACCACCCCCAGCGCCCCATCGAAGCGCCCGCCGTCTGGGACGGAATCAAGATGCGAGCCGAGGAGAAGAGTCGGGGATTGATTCGCATCACCCACAACAACGGATGACGGCAGAAAGGCGGAATGATTCCCGGCGCCATCCACGCGAAATTCAAGACCCGATTTTTCGATCTCTGTGCGGAACCACCTGCGCGCCGCAAGATGGGCTTCACTCAACGCAGGGCGATTCACCCCGCCCGCCTCCGTCGCGCCAATGGCAGACAACTGGTTGAACACGGCCAGCATTCGATCGGGATTGACGCGCAGGGGCGGGAGGCCGTTGCTCATTTTTCGATCTCCACGGCAACGTCGAGAATACGGTCAAGCCGGAAGGTCCGCCCGGCCTGTTTGGTGTGACAAAAGGCCTGCAAGTAAAGATAATCGGAAAGCCCCAGCACCTTGACCTGTGAAATCCAGCGTTCCGAGACTTCCCCGTTTTTATCCATGTATTTAATGAACAAACGCCTGCCGCTGTTGATGGCTTCGCTCAGTTCAAGCGGAAGGTACACACCCTCATCTGGCCAGGCCGGGGAATTGTAAATACCGATGTACTCATCCAATGGTTTTCCAAATTGCCTGAGGGATTCCATCATCGCAAAGAAAACATTTTTCGCGGTCATTGCATCGGCCTGCGCGCGCGAGCCTTGAAAATTGGCGCTGACATGGAACGCATCGGCCAGATATGGCAGACTGTAGGAAGGCAAGTCGAAGAACTGGCGCGCCAATAACAACGTGTCGATCAGGTTTGGGAATTCAGCCTGGCGGCCTAATTTGCGATATTCACTATCGAAGAATTGAATATCGAATTTGGCGTTGTGACAAACAACCACCGCGTCCTTCAAAATCGCTTCGATCTTTTCCGAGACTTCCCCAAAGCGGGGCGCATCCGCCAATTTGGATTCATCCAACCCGTTGACGTGGGCCGCCGCGGGTGAAAGATCCCGCCCGGGGTTGATGAGCAGGTCAAAGGTCCCTTTGATGCGTTTGCCCTCGGTGAGGACAACTGCCACCTGGCAAATACGGTCACCAAACCACGGTGAAAGGCCTGTGGTCTCGACATCCAAAAATGCAAAACGGGCAGTGGTGAGATCAAGCATGGCAAGTCCCTTTTCAGGGTGCGCCTATCTTACCGTTATTTGTGAATGCGCGCAACTCGCAACAGAAAAAGGGGGGAATTTTCCAGGATGGGGTTGGTATGGATGCGGATTCTTTGGCGATGCAAAACTGTCTTACGCGCTTGTTTTGCTACACGAAGCAAAGAAACTCTATTTATCACAAACCTGATTGAAAAAAGTAAATCCCGGAACATCCGGGGCGAATACAAAAAATAACTTACTAAAATGTAAGGTTGCAAAACAGCCGAGTTAACAAAAATGTTCAGTGATTCCACGCATATTTGCACGCCTCGCCAATGACAGGATGTTACCTTTATGGGGCGGCATATTATCTGTACGAAGGAAGTTGACACTTGAACCCCGAGTATGCAAAGCCATGGATCAAAAGGTTTTGCCTTTTACAAAGGAGAAAAAAATGAACAAGATAACGCATGGATTATTGAGTTTCATTGCGGCGCTCACCCTGGCATTGGGAGGCTACCATAATGCACGGGCCTCAACCGAAGCTGTTTCGTTGCAATCCGGGATTGCATATTACGTGTCTGCAAATGGCAGTGATACCAACGCCTGCACGAACAATGCACCGTGTAAAACCTTCAACAAGGTTATCTCACTTGCCCAACCCGGGGATATCATTCAAATCCTGCCTGGGACCTATACGCAAACTCTCACCGTTTCAAAATCAGATTTGACAATCGTGGGTAACGGGGCAGTGATCGATGCACAGGGACTTCAGTATGGAGTTATCCTGTCCGGCAAAAATCTAACGCTGTCGGGCATTGTCGTAAAAAATTCCAAATCGCACGCCATTTATGTGATCGGTCAAAACATAAGGGTCGCAGATAATGAGATTTACAACTCTGTTTTGGAGTGTATTTCTGTCACTTCCATATGTGGATCGGCGCTAAAAGTGGGCCCCCCCGGGGATGGGATCATCCTCGAAAACAACTATGTGCATAACAACAAAAGTGAGGGAATCGCCGTTACCATGGGCAAAAATACGGTGGTTAGAAACAACCGTGTATCGAACAATTTTGCAGTGGAGATCTACATAGACAACTCGCCAAATGCGCGAGTTGGAAATAATCACGTTTTTTGTAATCAAACCGGCTCCACCGCCATTGCATTCGATGAAGAGATGTATTCCGGTTGGGGGCAGCAACTTTCCAACCTCTACGTGGGCAGAAATACCATCACCGGCTGCAAATATGGCCTTGGGTATTGGGCCACTCAAGGCGGCATAAAGACGGCTTTGATTGAATACAATACATTCAATGACATAAAAACATCTGCCATGTATTTTGCCAACGGCAACAATACCAACGTGGTAATTACCCATAATATCTTCCCCAATACCCAGCCCTGGTTTGATGGCAAGACCGGCATCACAATAGACAATAACTTTTGGGTCAGCACAAAACCCGCATCATTTACAGGCGCATTGGGGCCAAATGACAAGTCAGGCACTCCCTTATTTGCAGTCGCCCCTGTCTGGACTGATCCCAATACGTTCAAACAGTTGTCAACATCCCCTGCGTGCGGATACGGGCGCTGGGATTGTGACGGCAGCATCCCAACAACGGCAACTCCTACGGCAAGCGTTGCCGCGAGTTTTACGCCGACATCCACACTTTTGCCATCCCCCACCCCAACCTGGGTACCCACCAATCCCCCGGCGACATTTACTGTGGTTCCGCCCTCCGCCACATCGCTGCCGTCCACCCCTATTTTGCCGTCTCCCACCCCAATCTGGGTACCTACCAATCCCCCGGCGACATTTACTTTAGTCCCGCCCTCCGCCACATCGTTGCCGCCCACCCCAACCTGGGTGCCTACCAATCCCCCACCAACATTCACTTTGGTCACGCCCCCCACATCAGTGCCGACTACAGCCACTTCAACAGCGGTTCCATTGACGGCCACGTCGCAATCACCGACCCTGCAGCCAATACCCGAAGTCGTCTACGATGACTTAAATGGAGGTTTTGTATATTCCCCCAATTGGCAGGGTGTGCCAGACCAGCAATCCTACGGCAGTTCATACAAAATAACCACCGGAAGGCGCGCTACGGTATCATTTGGATTCACAGGCCAGTCTTTCAGCATCATCTACGTACGCGGCCCAAATTATAGAAACATGGATGTCTACGTGGATGGGGTGCTCGCCGGAACAATCAGACAAAGAGCGCTCAAAATGAAGTATCAACAGCGCTGGGACTATCCCGGCCAACTGGCTCCCGGCAGCCACACACTCGAACTGGTCATTAGAAACAAACCCGACACCTATTGTTCATTGGACGCGGTGATCGTCCGTTAGCAGGCCCTTGCTGTAATTACAAGCGCCCAAAAATGCAGGCGGTCTTCCAGCCCCTCATAAAAAAGCGCCATCCCTCCGGCTGTAACCCGGAGGGATGGTCAACCTGGAAAACCCGGCACTCTTCTTCGATATTTTGCTGAATCTCACACCGCCCTGAATTCAACTTAATACATCATCTTACACAAGATCTCCTGCTACGGGTCGATGCCAATTAAGGAGAGTTGTTCAGCAAGCAATTCAGAGGTAACCCGTTCGATGAGCCTTGCCCGGATAATGCCGTCGACATCGATAAAAAATTCGGTTGGGATGGCAAATATTTGATACAGTTCCTTCACGGCCCCGTCCTGATCCAAAAGAATGGGATGCGTAATGCCGAATTCATCCGCAAATTGCCGGACGATATCCCGGCTTTCCTTGCTGTCCACCAAAAGAACAACAAGTTCGGGATGGGACCGATGCGCTTCCTCCAGCAGCGGCGCTTCGATTCGGCAATCGGGGCACCATGTCGCCCCAAAGGACAATAAAACCGGCTGACCCTTGAACTGACTCAAGCGTACAATCCTGCCATCCAATGAAATCAACTCAAAATCAGGAGCGGGATCACCGATCTTCAAGGAGCCATTAGCGAGCGCATTTTCATAGGTGTTCGGTGCAAAACGGATGACCAAACCCGCTGCCAAACATCCAACCAGGCATATTCCAATCACGATAATGCCGGGTATTACCGGCCAATTTGTTTTCTTTTTCATAAAATCTCCAATCTATTGGGATAAAGTTTTTCCAGAAAGAAAAATCGTGTCATCTGTTTTTAATAACGATGACCGTCAGTTCGATCGAAACCATATTGCATGAAGGTCATGCCCTTTGCCTCGGCTGCACCACACCAGATTGCACATCCCAAATATCGGCATGCGCCGCGAATTCCGGCGTGAACAGGTTCAAATCCGTTGTCGTAAAAAAGACCTGCTCGCTTTGCCCGACGTATTTCAACAAATCCGCGCGGCGGTGAACATCCAACTCAGCCATGACTTCATCGAGCAAAATGACCGGCCATTCGCCGGTGCGCTCCTTCATCCAATCCACTTCGGCGAGTTTGAGCGCAAGCAATGTCGTGCGGATCTGCCCGCGCGAGCCGTAATCGCCGAGATCCACTTTGTTGACGATGAAACGCAGGTCATCACGGTGCGGGCCGATCGTGGTCACGCCGCGCGCGATCTCCTCGCTTCGCACAGCCTTTAATTTTTCGAGAAAGCCGCCTTGAATTTCGTCCAGTTGAAAGGAAGAACGGTCGATCACCGTGTCCAATTTCAGGCCGAGTTGTTTCTCGGGCTTGAGCGGATCGTAGGCAGGCTCGTAGGCAAGACGAAGCGTCTCGGTTCCGCGCGTCAGGTCGTGATGAACGCGTGAGGCGAGTCGCTCTATTTGCCGGATCGCCTCGATGCGCCACAAAATGATCTGCGCGCCGAACTTCGCCAGCGTTTCATCCCAGACTTCGAGCTGGCTGCTGTTTCCCCCCTTTTCGTTCAACGCCTTGAGCAACGCATTGCGCTGACTCAGCGCCTGGTTGTATTCGCTCAACACACGCGCATATGCCGGGACGGCCTGCGCCAGCGCCAGGTTGAGATAGCGCCGCCGCTCGTCCGGGCCGCCCTCCATGATCTGCGACATCTGCGGCACAAAGATGACCGCGTTGAAATGACCGACGACATCGCTGACCTGCCTCTTCACGCCGTCGAGCAGGACTTCCTTGCGGAGCCGCTGGCCGTTGACCCCGCTCGGTTCGAGGATCAGGCGCGCTTCGATGCGATGCCTGGATTTGCCGCGCTGATAATTCGCCACGAGGCGCGTGACGGCCAGCGGATTTTTCGCTTCGTGAAAATTGACCATCTGCCGGTCAACATGCGTTTGAAAGGATGTGAATGCCGCGAGAAAATAAATGGCCTCGAGAACGCTGGTTTTCCCCTGTGCGTTATTCCCCACCAACACGGATACTCCTCCGTTCCCTCCGCCGGTCAGCGAAGAAACCCGCCGTGGAAGGTCCACATCCAGGCGGGTAAGACTGCGAAAGTTGGTGAGGGAAAGATGTTTGAGATACATGGGCCGTACCAATGCCTTTGCGCTCCTGCAGGCTGTCCAGTGAAGTGATCCCACATTCACCGTTCTGCATGACGAATGTTACCAGGCCAATCCAGTCTTCATGAATAAATCCATCCACCCACCCCCAGCGTTCGATCCAAAATTGGCAGTCGTGGGAGGTCATTTTCGACCAGGCGACGGATATTTGTCATTACACGCGGTCTTCCTCTTCGCCCGGCTGCGGTTGCCAGACGCGTTCGGCAAGGTCGGTGAACAGCACGCCGTTCAGGTGATCGATTTCGTGCTGGAATATGCGCGCCATCCATCCATCCACCTTGTGTTTGACCGGCTTGCCATGACGATTCAATGCCTTCACCTGCAGGGCCTCGTGCCGTTCCACTTCACCGACCAGGCCGGGAATGGAAAGACATCCCTCCACGCCCATCACTTTTTCCTCGGAGGTCTTCACAATTTCAGGATTGATGATGACGAATAATTTTTTGGGCTTGATCGGTTTGGTCTTTTCCTCGGAACCATCATCTTCCTCTTCATCTTCTTCTTCCGCATATTCGATCACGGCAAGGCGTTCGGAGATGCCAACCTGCGGCGCGGCAAGTCCCACACCCGGCGCATCACGCATGGTTTCGATCATATCATCAATCAATGTCTGTAAATCCCTGTCGAATTTTGTGACGGGTTTCGCCTTGCGGCGCAGGACAGGTTCAGGCAGGGTTACTATTGTTCGCAGGGTCATGCTTTCCTCTGAATCAGATCTCCAGTTTTCTTGTCAGCGCACCGATTTTACTCGGAAATTTCATCATTCTGTTCTTCAACTGCGCCCAGGTCTTGCGGCGGCTCGGCTATCGGCGCATTGAATTCCTCCTGGTTCAGATGATAGGCCGCGATCCATGCCGCCATGCGCTCGCGTTCCACGTTTGCGGTGTCCTCGCTCTTCTTGGCAAGGCGCGCCATGCGCCGTCGATTGATATCCGCCTGCACGCCCGCAGGATCGAGTACATCCTGGAACTCCAGTTTCGCTCCGCCCACGGAGATATACACGGTCCCAAAATTAAATAAGTTACCGATCAATCCAACCCGCTTGTATTCCGTGCTGAGAATGTTATCCAGTTGAGCCGCGCGGCGTTCCTCCGTGCCAAACGGTTTCTTGTCAATGTCCAGGATCTCGTCCGGGGTGACCATGAAAATGTCGTTCTTCCAGTCGGTGTATTGGTAGGCAAGCCAGATGAAAAACGGGAGGATCAAAGCGGGCAGCGAGATCATGATCGTGTCCAGTGTGAAGCGGCCGGCCTCCGCCGCCGGTTTGATCAACGCAAGGTTGGGATCCTGGACCAGGATGATGGCGCGAATGAACATCATCACGATGAGCGCGAGGATGATCAAAATTGGCTGCCATGCCTGCTGCCAAAAGACATACCAATGTTTGCGATATACGACCGTCCCGCCCTCCTCCACGCGCAGCTTGAACATATTGGACAGCACAATCCAGATGATGGATCTCTTTTGCGCGGCCGGGCTTCCCGCAACGGGCGGAAGTTCATCCTCCACTTTTTTTTGCACAGTCAATCCCAGTTTGGAACGGAGGGCATTCTTCATCGCGTCCTTTTGCGCCTGACCCCCCCTGGCCTTCGAACGCTCCCAATATTCACGGATCATATCCGCGGCCTGCGTGGGATGGTCCACGAAATCGAATTCGATCTTGCCCACAAACGTGCGCACGATCACGTTGCCATAATCCAGGATGCGTCCAAGCTGGTCGGTTTCCAACCCCACAGAAAGGATGGTGCCGAGCGGCGCTTCCTCGCGGCTGTCGTAGATGCCGATCACTTTTTCCAGCCAGATCACGCGCTGGTTGGTGACGATGTAATAATCGTTGCTCCAGTCCACGGCATTCCAACCCGCCCACAAAAGGATGCCAATCAACACGATCACCCCAAGGGCAAAGGGCGTGGTGGCGCCGCTGAGAAATGCCCAGGCAAACAATCCAAGCGGAAAAACGAGGGACAAGACCGGGGCAGCCAGCGCCTGGTATAAACGGATTCTGTGGCGGCGCGCGATAAAGTAAATGACCTCCTTCGGTCCCAGCCACTTGAAACGCGTCTCACGCGCAAGGCGGCGGCTCTGGATCGCCACCAGGAAATTGGGTTTGAGTTTCGGATATTGCTCGAGCAGTTGGTTGAAATTGGTGCGGGACAAAAAGAACAGGGCGCAATTCTCCACCGCGCCCACCGTGGCCGAACGTTTCCGGTTGGCGAACAACGCCTCTTCGCCAAAATAATCCCCCGCCACCAGCCATGCAAGAAAATCCTGTCTGCGTTCGGTCGGACGGGTGATCTGCACACGCCCGCGGAAGATCAAGTAGAACCCATCCGGCTCCGCGCCGCGTTCGAAGATCAGTTCATCCGAAGCGACATTCATCTCCTGCAACTTGACCGCGATCCCCGCGAGTTGATCCTCGTTCAAGCCGTTGAAGAGGTGGATCTTATTCAGAAAGACGACGCGCTCTTTTAACTCTATCACAGTTTGATTCTATCAAATTTCACGCACGATGGCGCAGCCATACGCGGGAGATTCCGTCAGCGCAGGCAAATGCCCGGCAAGAAGCGACTCAACCGCCTCGTCCAAAAAGAAGCGGGTTGGATTCCTCCGGCGAAACGTGACATCGTCCACCGCGCCGCGATAACGGAGAATTCCCATGCGGTCGATCACGAAGACATGCGGGGTGGCCTGCGCTTCGAACAGATCCGCCACGCGGCACGCCGCATCCATCAGGACCGTTGGCAGGCGCCGCGTTTTAGCGGCCTCCCCCACCGCCCCAGCCGACTCGCTTCGATTCGATGCAATCGACAGCATGGTCACACGCTCTGCGCCGCGCCACTGCACGAACATCGCCATGATGGCCCTGTCTGTGCGCTCCGAGTGCGGACATTCGCACGACCAAAAATTGATAATGACGATCCTGCCGCGGTAATCCGACAGGCGATGGGATTTGCCTTCGAGGTCGGGCAATTCAAAATCAGGGACTGGAGAATCAATTTCAACAACCATGTGATCACGTTAAAAGTCAAACGATCTCCACGTCCGCAAGTTTTTCGATTACGCCCACCACCGCGGAGTTATCCAGTTCGCCCATGCCGAGATCGATCATTTGCTGATACAACCTGGTGTTTTCCTCCGTGGCCGAGATGGGCACATTATATTCCCTGGCCGTATCCAGCACGATCTTCATATCCTTCAACTGCATATGGGATTTGAACCCGGGCGCGCGAATGCCGTCGAATAAACGCGGCGTTTTGACGTCCAAAGCCCAGCATTGCGCCGCGCCCGCCTTGATGGCGTCCACCACCTTGCGCGGGTCAACGCCTGCCTTCTTCGAGAAGACCAGCAGTTCACCCATCGCCACCATCTGCGCCGCGACCATGATCTGGTTGGCGGCCTTCGCCACCTGCCCCGCGCCCGAGTCGCCAACGTGGGTAATCGTCCTGCCCATGGCCCGAAAAACAGGCATCACCTTCTCCAGGGCTTCCGCCTCGCCGCCGACCATGATGGTGAGCGTCGCGTTGCGCGCGCCGATGTCGCCGCCGGAGACCGGGGCATCCAAGGCAAAGACGTCCCTCTCTTTCAATTTCGCCGCGATCCTGCGCGCCAATGCGGGCTTGATGGTGGAATTGTCCACGAAAACCAGTCCCTTATGCGCGCCCTCGATGATTCCGTTTTCACCAAGAGCAACCTTTTCCACATCGGGAGAATCGGGCAGGTTGGTGAAAACCACATCCACCTGTGCGGCCACCTCCTGCGGCGAGTCCGCGGCAGCCGCGCCTTCTGCAACCAATTCATCCACTGCCGCGCGCGAACGGTTATGGACAAGGACGGGGAATCCAGCCTTGAGAATATTTCCCGCGATGGACTTGCCCATCAATCCGAGACCAATATAACCGACTTTGAGCATGAGAAAAAACTCCTTCGAAGAATGTTGACAGGATTATAAACCCCACACCCCCGCCCGGCCTCCCCCAATTTCCAGGAGCAGAAGACACAAAGCCACCAAGCCTCAAAGGATTCCTGGTGGCATTATGGTCAGATACCATGACAGCCTTCCCCAAACCCCATGTGCGGAATTTGGGGAAGGCGTGAGGGGCTTATCTATTTGATAAAGTAGGTCATGTTGACGGAAACAGAAATCGTCAGTTGGCCGGGCTGGATCGGTACGCTGGTCTCTGCCACAGCCGCGTTACCGCCGCCCTTCCCTTCATACATGGGGTACGGGGAACTGTCATAGAAATTGATGGTCTGGATTTCGCCAAGCGAAACACCCGCCGCATCGGCCAGTTCCTGCGCCTGCAGTTTGGCATCTTCGACGGCTTTGGCGCGGGCTTCCTTCACGGCCGCAGTCTTGTCGGCCACATCGAACTGGATGCTGTTGATGCTGTTGGCCCCGGCGCTGATCGCATCGTCGAGCAAATCGCCAAGCCCGTCGAGATCGCGCACAACCACATAAACCGTGTTATCCACCATATAGATCGAGCCCGTCGGCTGGCCGTCGACCCCGTATTGCTGGGAAGGCCAGATGCTGAAATTCGTGGTGCGGATATCCTTCTCGTCCACGCCCGCCGCCTTGAGCGCATCCATCACCGCGCTGGTCTGGGTCTTGTTCGACCCCACGGCAGCGGAAGCGCTCGCCCCTTCCGTGTGCACACCGACATAAATGTAGGCAATATCCGGGGTAAGATAAGACAGCCCCACGCCGTTGACATTTAACGTGCGGGCAGATTCAGGGGCGGCCTGGTTGATCGTAGTCGGTCCGCAAGCGCCCAGGATCAGGGCAAAAGCGAGTAAAGTGAAAACAACAAATTTGGTACGCATTTTTTCTCCTTGTGATGTAATGTCCCTTGAATGACGTACGACCTGCAAAAAAGTTCCTTTGAAAATCGCCCGATTTCAAGTACAATTTGCACAAATGTTCTACAATTCCCGCGCTGAACGGAGGGTCGAGCGGCAAGTGTTCCTCGGGCGTATCGAAACCCAAAGTCGAAGCGCAATGAACAAAACGCAAGGATGCCATGCCAATAGACTACCAGCAAATCTACACACGCATCAAGGAAATCGGACAGGGCGCACAGGAAAGACGCAGGAAGAAAGAAGAGGCCCAGGCCTCCGCCCGCGCCCTGCTGAATACCTACGCGTCAGAATTGGAATACCTACGCTCCAAAGTGGATTCTGCCAAACAAGCGGATTCAAACACCCGCTGCGCTTTGCCGATTAATGAAAGCCTCGCTTCACACTACCCGATTCCTGATTCAGTTATCCAAGCGACATTAATCGCCGCTGACGGTTCGCAGATCAACCCAGACCGTCATGCCGCGATCCAGTTTTGCGTGGTCAACGTCGGCGCAATTCAGATGAAACTGAACTCAGGCGAAACGCCCGAAATTTTCACCGACACCGAACTGCTCTATGGCGACGACCTCCTGCCAAACGGCTATCCCATGTCTGATGGGCTGGTCGCACTAAAACGTGACCTTGCCGAGCGCACAAAACTGGACGAATTATCCAAAGGCTTGCAAGGCTCGGTTGTCACATTTACAGACGGTCCAATTGAATTGTGGGGCGCAAAAGGCGAGGACGCAAATTCCTACGAAGCGATTGTCCAAAAATATCTCGGCGTGCTTTCCCGTTTGCAAGAGCGCGGCGTGATCACCGCTGGCTATGTGGACAAACCCTCTGCTGATTTAGTCGTGCGTCTGCTTGAGATCGCTTTCGCCGACAATGAGCAAATTCAAAAAATGCGCGAGTTTCATCCACTGCGCGGCGTGAGCGACAGGTGGTTGTATGGAGAGCATAATAATCCGCTGTTGCCGCCAGGTCACCGCTCGGCGGTGTTTGGGATTCAATCCACTTCTGAGAAGAAATACACGGGGATTTTGTCGTTGCATTTCTTCTATCTCAACGTTGGCACGGAAGGACATCCCTGGATCGTGCGCGTGGAAATTCCAAAATGGGTTGCGGATGATAAATCCAAGTTGGATTTGTTACATGGCGTTTTGGTCGAGCAATGCCGTATGATGGGCAGCAAGCCCTATCCATATTTATTACATCGCGCGCATGAGACTGCCGTTGTCAAAATGGAGGAGAAACAGCAGATCGAGCAGATGCTGGCGATGGAATTGCGAAATCACGGCGAAGAAATGGATGACGGCTCGTATAAACAATCCGCGAAGGATTTGCCAGGTAGAACAAAACGATAATTGTAGGGGCGGGGTGACCCCGCCCCAGATGTGCGGTGTTCAAAAAAGGGCGCGGAGACCGCGCCCCTACAGAGGAATAACCTATGACACAACAAATCGAAATTGGACGTTTACTGCGCGCGGGGACGACGGGTTTCGTCGCAGGCTGCCGCGTCAATCAACTGGATGCGCCAGTATTCGGCGCTTTGATCCGCGCGCCGTTGGGCGAAGGCTATCAAGTCTATGGCATCATCCACGACATCCACATTGACGATGATGGGCTGGTACGCCAACTGGTGACATCAAATAATGTCAGCGATGATGTCATGCGCGACAACCGCGAGAATCGCATCGTGCCGGTGGAAATGTCCGTGCTGGCGGTGGGATACGAACAGGATGGCAAGGTGCATCACCTCCTGCCGCCGCGTCCACCGTTGAGTTTGGATGTGATCTACCTGTGCGACGACAAGGATTTGGTGAGGTTCACCGAACGCTTTGGCTATTTCAGGCACATCTTGAATGGCAAGGACGTACCCGTCGGCGAAGTTTTAGCCGCGCATATTTTGCAGGCAGGCAAGGCACACGAAAAAGACGGCGAAACATGGAAATCGAAAGCCACGCAGGAAATCATCACCCTGCTCCGCGACGACTACCCAACCTTGATGTCTGTGCTGGGCGCGTTGGGTGAGGTGATTCAATGACCGACATCTTCTTCGAACTTCACAAAGACCTGCCGCGCGAAGGTCCCGGCGACGCGGCTTCGACTCTCCGTGCGTTTCGGATGATGGAAGGACTGCCATCGAATCCGCGTATTTTGGATGTGGGCTGTGGTCCCGGAATGCAAACTCTCGACCTGGCAAAGCACACCCACGGGAACATTCTGGCAATTGACACGCACCAGCCCTTTCTCGATGAACTGCAAAAACGGGCGGAAAGTGCAGGGCTGTCAGACCAAATTTCCGTCCAGAACGAGTCGATGTTTGAATTGAAATTCCCCGAAAACAGTTTCGATGTCGTCTGGTCAGAAGGTGCAATCTACATCATCGGTTTCGAGGCGGGACTGAAGAAGGTTCGTCCGCTGTTGAAAGCGGGCGGCTACGCGGCAATGACCGAGATTTCATGGCTCAAGCCGAATCCGCCTGGGGAAGTTTTGCATTTTTGGCAGAAGGAGTATCCGGGCATGGAGTCGGTGGAAGGCAACCTGCTTTCAGTGGAACGGGCGGGTTACCGTGTCGTGGGACATTTCACCCTGCCCGACTCAAGTTGGTGGGACAATTATTTCAATCCGCTGAAAAAACGAATCGCCATGCTGCGCGGGAAATATCCGCAAGACCCCGAAGCGCGGCGCATACTGGACGAGCAGGACTTGGAAATGGAATTCTTCCAAAAATATTCGGATTTCTTCGGGTACGAATTCTACGTCATGCAGAAGGCTTAGCGCGGCAGAGGAGATTTTATGAAAATGCAACAGACTCAAATTGGCTACATAGTCGGCGGTGGACTCAAGGAGTCTTTCCGCGTGCGGTTGACGGTGGACCCGTTGACTGTGCAGGAGGGGGCGTTTGTGGTGATCGAGAGCGGTGACTATCATTTCTATGGTCTCGTGACCGACATGCAGTTGGGCGCGACGGATGACCGTTTTGCAGATGAGAAGTCTGACCGATTGCCAGCGGCGCTGGCGAAGGCTTTGCATGGACAGACTCTGTATACCAATCTCGAAGTGCTGCCTGCGTTGATGCTTGAGCGCGGACCTGACCCTGCTTCGCCTGCGTATGATATTTGGGTGAGGAAGATCGGCGATTCAGTCCCGCATCCGATACCTGTGAAGACGGTGCCGCCACATCATTCGCAGGTGCGGATGGCGAACGAGGGCGACATCGCTGAGATCTTCGGCGACCCGAACGTGGACGGAAAATTTATCATCGGCTACACCCGCGAGCAGGGACATCCTGTCTGCATTGACATGGAGAAGTTCGTGCAGAGGTCGTCTGGGGTGTTTGGGGCGACGGGCACGGGTAAGTCGTTTTTGACGCGGCTGGTGCTGGCGGGGTTGATGCATTACAACAAGGCGTCGGTGTTGGTGCTGGATATGCATAACGAGTACGGTTTTGACGATGTGGCGTCAGACACGAAAAAAGCCGTGACGGGACTCAAGACCAAGTTCAAGTCGAAGATTCGAGTCGTCGGCTTGGGAGCAGGAGCAACCATCAGAGGGCAAGTCCCCGACTTTAATTTGGAAATCTCAACAGGCGACATTTCCACAGCCGATATCGAAACGTTGAGCCGTGAATTGAATCTGAAAGAGACCACGCCCACCACGTTGAACGCCTTGTTCGGGTCGTTCAAGAATGAGTGGTTCGCGCGCTTCAAGGCGATGAACCGCGAAGAGGTGGAAGTGGAGGACGAGAAGGGCAAGATGAAACGCGTGCCGCATCCCGATAGTGTGGCGGCGTGGGCAGACAGCAACGGCGTGAACGTGATGGCGGCGGAGGCTCTGCACGATAAACTGCGGCGCTTGTTCGGCAAGCCGTATATCGTCGAGAAGCCCGCCGCGGATAGCGTGAAGAATATCATCGACGCGCTGGAGAATGGTCAGCATGTGGTGCTGTCGTATGGAGAACATGAAAGCGACCTGGATTATCTGCTCGTGTCGAATTTGCTGACGCGCAAGATCCGCGCGGCGTGGGAGAAGAAGACCAATGAATTCAGGACGCACGGGAAGAGCGAACCGCGTCCGCTGGTGATTGTGGTGGAGGAGGCGCATAAACTGCTCAACCGTGAGATGGCGGCGCAGACGACCTTCGCGACCATCGCGCGCGAACTGCGCAAATATTACGTAACCCTGCTGATTGTTGACCAACGCCCGTCGCAAATTTATGATGAGGTGATGAGTCAGTTGGGCACGCGCATCAGCGGCTGGCTCGGCGATGACCTGGATATTCAAGCCGTGCTTTCGGGTCTTTCGGGACGGGACGCCCTGCGCGGTATGCTGGCGCGACTCCAACCGAAAGAGGAGGTTCTGCTGTTGGGCTGGGGCGTGCCGATGCCGCTGCCTGTCAAATCACGCAGATATGATGATGCGTTTTGGAAGGAGTTGTTGGGCGCGGGTGGGAAGAAGTCCGAGGCGCAGAATATGAAGGAGTTGGGATTTTAAAATTTTAGACGTATAATTTCAATAAACGCAAACCGTAAGTTAATATCCTTTTCTACTACGACGATGAGAATAGGAGATGAGAGTCTATGATTACTTTTCAGGAAATACTTGATTATGGTTTGCCGCTCGTTTTTGTTTATTTTGTTCTGAGCGTGATTTCAACCACGTTAAGTCAGATACTGATGGACACGTTCGAGATTCGGGGAAAGACTCTCGAACGCTACCTGACATTGATCGCTGGCGAGAATGCAGACGACTTGTTGAAATTACCTCAAATTCGCGCTCTCCAACCCATTAAATTTAAATCATGGTTCAGTATATTTGGCGCGCAGACCGAGCCCAAGAAGCTGGAAAATATTCCGATCCAGGTCTTGGTGGATGCTTTTTTCAGCCTGATTGGTTTGGGGGATAAAAAGAAGAAGCAAAATATCCGCGATATTAAGAATGCGATCCATAAAATGCCTGAATCCGGGGGAAAACACGCCTTGTTAAATTGGATCCAACAGGGGATTTCCAGCCTGGAGGATCTTCGGTCGAATACGAATGTCTATTTTTCGGGACTACTGGAACAATCGATAGCTACCGCCAACGCGCGATCGCGCAGTTTTGTGATCTCGTTTGCGGTTTTTATGGTCGTGTTGTTTAACGTCGATAGCATTCAGATGGTGCATGACCTTGTATTTGGACCACAAGAAGAAGCAGTAGCAAGGGCGCTTGCCGTAGCGCAGGCTGAAGCCATTGTTCAACAGGAAGGCGCCGATACTGCGGACTTGGCTGACCTGATCGATACTTTGGATGATTTTGACTATATCAAGATCGGATGGTTTTCGGTGTCCTTTCCCAGCTCCAATTCAGCAATGGATTGGTTTAGTTTCATCGGACTGAAGATCGTGGGACTGGCAATTACGGCTGTCTTTGCTTCGCAGGGATCAACTTTTTGGTTTGATTTATTGGCTAAATTTAGGTAGCCCAATTCGATGACTCCAATAACAACAATGGACCTGGGCTGGGGCGTGCCGATGCCGCTGCCTGCCCGCAGGGGGCACGCAGGTATGATGATGCGTTTTGGAAGGAGTTGCTGGAAGGGGGAAGAAGTCCGAGGCGCAGAATTTGAAGGAGCTTGGGTTTTAGATAAAACGCTGTGAACGAGGATAAACATGGTCAATGATTATTCTGAACTCGATAAGAAAAATTTGGGATGGTTTATAAACGATTTTACGCGGGCAACATTGCTAAGTATTCATATTATTGGCAGATTACGAGGACTTCATAGTTTAAGAATGGATTTTTCTTATCCAATCACTGCTATTGCAGGGCGAAATGGATCAGGAAAAACAACTATTTTGGCATTAGCTGCATGTGCTTATGGCAATCGCTCAAATGGATATAAATTACCAGGGAGAAAGAACTCTTATTATAAATATTCTGATTTTTTTATCCAGACTACAGAGGACACGAAAATAAGTGTCCGAATAAATTTTCAATTCCTTTACAATAAGTGGCGCTCAACAAATCCGACAGAACGGGTGAAGGCAGGTTGGCAATCTCATGGGAAATGGGCTGGCGGACGTTGGGGTTACTCTGCACGTGTAGCACGAACGGTTGTTTATTTAGGTATTGACAGAATAGTTCCTGATGCAGAAAAAAGCGTATCAAAAAGTTATAGGAAGCGTTTTCTGCCAGGCGCTGCTAAAGGTTGGGAAGATGATGTTAGAGATATTGTTGGGCGAATTCTTGGAATAGAATATCAATCTTTTAATTACAAACAACATTCAAAGTATCGTTTGCCAGTTGTGTCTACAGGTAAACGAACATATTCTGGCTTTAATATGGGCGCTGGGGAAGAAGCACTTTTTGATCTATTTTCAATAATTAAAGAAATACCAGATGGCTCTCTTGTATTAGTTGATGAGATTGAACTAGGACTTCATGAAGAAGCACAAGGACGTTTAATTCAAGAGTTAAAGGTCTTATGCAATGAACGAAAGTTACAGGTAATTTGTACAACACATTCCCCAAAAATACTAGATTGTTTACCACCTGAAGGCAGAATCTTTATAGAGAAAATTGGCGAATCTGTAATGGTCATACCAGGTATCTCGTCAGCATTTGCAACTGGCAAACTCTCGGGCTATCCAAACGTTGAATTAGATATTCTTGTTGAGGATGAAGCAGCGAAAATGATAATAGAAACAGGGCTTACTCCTGAAACTCGTTCCCGAACAAAAATTTTGCCGATTGGCTCTTCTATAGCAGTTATGCGCCATTTAGCTTCGCGATACAAAGATTCGCGATCATCGGATGTTTGCGTAATTCTTGATGGAGACAAATCAGAATCAAAGAATGAACATATAAAGGCATTTCTTGATGCGCTAGAATCGACTAAAGTGAGGTGGATAAGACTCTTTAGAGTTGAAAACGGGTCAGTTTAAGGTGGAGCGATTTATTAAGGTTGAGTCTACTGCAAGTGCATGGGGCTTGCAAGCCCCATGCACTTGCGCGGGCGTCAG
>Ga0172375_10000531_pt1 | contig 60634 bp, 45 predicted proteins | sample LakKiv1m_FD_114537 | JGI IMG/M metagenome (GOLD analysis project Ga0172375, IMG submission 114537) | Freshwater microbial communities from Kabuno Bay, South-Kivu, Congo - kab_092012_11.1m | ecosystem: Environmental > Aquatic > Freshwater > Lake | place: Democratic Republic of the Congo...
ATGTATTGAACTGAAGACTCAAGAATATTTTCTTTATCAGATTTCATTGCCCGAAAAATAGATGCTTGGCAAAGCAAACTCAACTTTACTTATAATTATTAAGCGATATTTTTTTAACTTTCCGCATAACTAATTAAAGGAATTTACTTTGGATTGGAAATTACTTTTAACAGATGACCGTCTTGGAATTGAAAAAAGTCAATTATCAAAAAAGGATGGACGAAGCCAGTTTCAAAAAGATTTTGATAGAATAGTTTTTTCACCTGCTTTTAGAAGGCTGCAGGATAAGACCCAGGTTTTTCCTTTACCCGAAAGTGATTTTGTTCATACAAGATTAACTCACAGTCTTGAAGTTTCTGTTGTTGGAAGATCACTTGGCAATCTTGTTGGTGAAAGAATAATTGTCAAACATCCAAAGTTGAAAAAAGATTTTACACAATTTCATTTTGGAGAGATTGTTGCTGCAGCCTGCCTTGCTCACGATATTGGTAATCCTCCGTTTGGACACTCTGGTGAAGATGCTATTGCAGAATATTTTAAAAATGGAAACGGTAAAAAATTCAAAGATGAAATAAATGATGAGAAAAAATGGAATGACCTTATTCGATTTGAGGGGAATGCTCAGGGTTTTAGAATAATTACAAAACTACAAAACCAGGATGTTGATGGCGGTTTGCAATTAACTTATGCAACTTTATCCGCACTTAATAAATATCCAAAAGAATCACTTACTGATCTTGAGATCAAGCACGCAAAGGGATATAAAAATATTTACAAGAAGTTTGGTTTCTTTCAATCTGAAAAGGAAATATTTAAGCACGTTGCTGAGAAAACAGGATTAGGCAAACCAGAAAGAAACGAAAACTATTTATGGCACCGTCATCCGCTTTCTTTTCTTGTTGAAGCTGCGGATGATATTTGTTACAGTATTATGGATCTTGAAGATGGTTTTCGTCTTGGACTTTTATCATTTAAAGAAACTGAAGGTTTATTGCTTCCTTTAATTCATAAAAGTGATTTATCCGGCTACAGAAAACGTGATGATAATGAAAAAGTTGGTTACTTGCGTGCAAAAGCTATCAGCGATCTTGTTAATCTTGTTGCTGATGCTTTTATGGAAAAGGAAAAAGATATTCTTGTTGGAAACTTCAACAAGGAACTTGTTACTGTAATTTCAAAATCAAATACGCTTAAGAAAATAGAGAAAGCTTCAATTGCAAAAATTTACAGGCATAGAAGTGTAGTCGAGCGTGAAGTTGCCGGCTATGAAGTTCTCGGTGGTTTGCTTGATACTTTCATTACTGCTTACAATGAATATTCAAATAATAATCTCACACCCAAATATCGCGCAATCATAAATCTTATTCCTAAAAGATTTTTCTTTGGAGAAAAGAAAAACACAGAACTATATCAAAGACTTTTAAGGGTTATAGATTTTATTTCCGGAATGACAGATTCATACGCAGTTTCTATCTTTAGAAAAATAAAAGGAATTTCTTTGCCAGGCGGAAGAGTTACAGAATAACATAATCGCAATAGAACACGGATATCGCGGATTACGCGGGTTTACGCAGATTAAAAAAGGAATATTTATGTTACACGAAAATATCACAAAGAAAATTATTGAAGCCTACTACAAAGTTTTTAATTCACTCGGTTATGGTTTTCTGGAAAAAGTATATGAGAATGCTTTAAAGATTGAACTTAAGCAAATGAATTTAAAGGTCGATCAACAAAAAAATATTAAAGTATTTTATGAATCATTTGAAGTAGGAGATTATTTTGCTGATTTGATAGTTGAAGATCTAATAATATTAGAATTAAAAGCCGCTGAAAGTTTGTGTGAAGAACATGAAACTCAATTAATAAATTATTTAAAAGCTACAAATCTTGAGGTTGGTTTACTATTAAACTTTGGAAAGAAACCTGAATTTAAAAGAAAAGTATTTTCTAATGATCGAAAACCTGTGTGAATCAGCGTAATCCGTGCTATCCGTGTTCTATTGAATTTTGTTTTAGTGTCTTTCGGTTTTCATATCGCGAGTCATAAGATCTGTTGTGGCTTTAACCGGATCTTTATCTTCAAATAATATTTTATAAACTTCTGTTGTAATCGGGGTTTCTACATTATTTTTTTCAGCAAGCTTCGATGCAGAGCGACTAGTTTCAACACCCTCAGCAACCATTTCCATACTTTTTAAAACTTCTTTAAGTGTTTTGCCTTTACCAATCTGTTCGCCAACATATCGATTACGACTATGCTTGCTCATACATGTAACAATTAAATCACCCATACCTGAAAGTCCCGCAAAAGTTTCTGGTCGTGCGCCCATTGCCAAACCAAGTCTAGAAATTTCTGCAACACCACGAGTCATAATTGCAGCTTTAGTATTATCACCAAAACCAGCTCCATCAATAATTCCAGCACCAATTGCAATTACATTCTTAAATGCGCCGCCAAGCTCAACACCAAGTATATCCGTGGAAGAATAAACTCGGAAGTAGGAATTCATAAAAGCAGCCTGGATAGATTTTGAAGTTTCAAGTTCGGTTGAAGCTGCAACTACAGCCGTTGGAATTCTTTTGGAAACTTCTTCTGCGTGGGAGGGACCAGATAAAACGCCAATCTGTTCTTCAGATAAATTTGGATGTACATCTTTTAACATTTGACTCATTGTCATCAAGTGTTTGTTTTCAATTCCTTTTGCAACACTAACAAGAATTGAATTTTTAATATCAGAATAATTTACTTCATCAATAACCGAGCGTAAAAACTGTGAAGGCACAGCAAGCACAATTAAGTTTTTTTGATAGACAGATTCTTTGAGATCGTGCGTTATAGATATTTCTTGAGGTATTTGAATACCAGGAAGGTAAATAGAGTTAATCCTTTTTTTGATTAACTCTTTTACATAATTTTTTTTGTATTCCCACAGAGTAACTTGATGACCGTTGTAGTGGAGAAGAATACCAAGTGTTGTTCCCCAGCCGCCAGCACCAAGTACTGAGATTTTCATTACTTCTTTTTCTTAAAACTAATTTTACTTTCAGTGCCGTTAATCAATCGCATAACATTTTTGCGATGTGTATATACTACAAGTAATGAAACTGCGGCAACAAATGGAAGTATCGTTCCGTAACTCTGAATATGATCATGAAGAATATTTTCTCTGAAAATAAGTGTAAGCGGAATCGACAATGCTGCTAAAATCGAACCGAGAGAAACATAACGAGAAACTGTAACAACGATAATAAAAATTCCAACTGCAACGAGCATATCAATAGTGATAATCATTATTAACATACCAAGAGCAGTTGCAATTCCTTTTCCACCACGGAAGCCGGCAAACACTGTCCAGATATGTCCAATGACTGCAGCAATACCCGCAATGATTTGAACTAATGTAAAATCATCAAACGGAGAAACGTTCTGGAATGGTAATCCGCCGTAATGCAATCTCGCAATAACAACAACTGCGAAAGCACCTTTAAGCGCATCAAGGATAATTACGAGCAAACCTTTTTTCCAACCAAGTACGCGCATAACATTTGTGCCGCCAGCATTTCCACTGCCGTGCTCACGGATATCAATTCCATGTGTGAGCTTACTAATAATAATGCTCGTTGGTATTGAGCCAACTAAGTAAGAGAGAATTATGATTGTTGCAAGTAAAAACATTAAAAATCCAAAAATTTGTGATAAAACCTAATCAATATTTAATAAAGAATCAACGAAAAGAAACATTTGATATTTATAAAATTTTTTTAGTGTTTTATTAGATATAAATAATAACCCAAAGATTCATTGATTTATTTAATGATTGAACCAATATTATGCCAGCAATCTTTATATCTCCCAATAAACTCACTTTTTATCGATTTTTGAACATCCTCGACATAATTTGGAGATTTCATTCCAACTAATGCAGCAGTTACTTCGGGCACACTATTAATTAATAGTATAGCCTTCTGAGAAAGCGATAATTTTTGCTGTTCACTATTGGCAAATTTATCAATTGCTTTATGGAAAATCTCATTATCCAGATTTTTGTTTTTCGCTAAAATGCTAAAAATCGAGTCCAAAAGAATATTTGTTGTAACAGCAAAATTTCTTAAAGCACGAACAACATTTTCATCATTGGGATAACTCTTGCTAATTTCGTTAATCGCAAAATTTGCTCGCGGAATTAAATACGTACTTTTTATCTCGTTAAAATTACCAGGATTATCAAACTTTCTATAGTTTGATTTTAAAATTGCTGAAAGTGAAACACAATCAGTGACATTTTTTTTTTCACTCGCACTCAATCCCATATAATTAATATACTTTTCAATCAGATTAGATTCCTGTTTATTTAAGTCATCAATCAAACTAAAAATTTCATTTTCATTTCGATCTTCAGTTACAGGATAATCAGCTAATCTTATAAGTTTATTTTTGTTTATAGCGTTTAAAGGACGATTAACTAAAACCCCAAGATTATTTTCTCCGGCAAGCTGTAAAAAAGTTTTAGTTTGATTTTGCTGATTCAAAATATTCATTCCACCATTTTCAATTAAGTTCATAGGAAATTGAACAACAGCAAAATGATTTTGTTCTGATATCTCATTTGAAATTGCAATTATTTTTTCCAGCGAAGTGAAATTTTGTTTTGTTTCTTTTTCAGCAAAAGTATTTGATGAAATTCCGTAGTAAGAAATTCTGCCGCGTTTAACTTCTGATTCTAAGTGTATGAAAGCATTTTTAATTCTTCGATAGTATTCCCGCTCCCGTCTTTCGGGGTCGGAAATGATGGAGTAAGTAAGAAAGTATTCTGGATTGTGAAGAAGATAAACATCAATTTTTTCTAAATTTAATCTTTGCAAAGAATGCGAAATCTGATTCTCAAGAAAATCCGGACTGATACAATGCCACAAATCTTGCGAACACTTTACAACATCTGTAAAAGGTTTTCCAGATTGTTCTCTTTCTAATCCAAGCTTAAGATTTGATCCTTGTAAATATCCGCCTTTGGAAGCAACAATAATATTTTCACGATTGATTTTTTTTTCTGTAATCAGTTTATTTAAAACTTTTCCAACAAGAATTTCACTTCCGCCATCAGAATAGTTTGATGAAGTATCGATAAGATTTATACCCGAAAGAAGAGCTTTTTCCAGTGCTTGTTGATGTTGTGAAATTCCATCATCTATTCGATAACATCCAAATCCGCAAATTGATGTATGAAATCCAGTTTTCCCTAATATTTTAGATTGTATTTCAGGATATTTAGAAATGTAATTTTTTGTAGATTCTGATGAAGCCATAAATTCTGAATATGTTAAAATTGTGATACAAATCTATTAAAAATGAACAGATTCTCAAGTTTTTATTGATAAAAAATACTTATAACCTCAAATCTTTTCTTTAAAGCATTATTGCTATATATTTACAGCCCAAAATCATGGATTAAAAATAATAGGACAATAAAATGGCAAAAGTTCAAAGTTTCGCAGATAAAGCTAAGGGTAAGAAAAAAGTTGAAGGCGTTACTGTAAAGGTAATTAAGAGTATGAAAACCGATGGCGGCGCATATAAATTCAACGAAAAATTTGTTAAACTTGCAGATATTAGCAAAGTAACAGATCTAAAATAAATTCCAAATTTTCAAGCATCACCAAATGAAAACAAATCATGATATACCTGTTTATCAACATGTGATGACCGAACAGAATCAGGGACATGAAACTAGAAGAAAACTATATATAGATTTAGAAAAAGAAATAGGTTTACCTGTAATTTCGTTTCTAACCAGTTTTAACTTTCCTGTAATGATAGAAGATGCTGATGCAGATATGATTGAAGGATTACTCCAAAAGATTGATCTTTCAAAAGGGTTAGCCTTATTAATAAATTCTCCAGGTGGAATTGGCTTATCTGCAGAACGAATATTAAATATTTGTAAGAGCTATAGTGGTACTGGAGATTTTGTTGCAATAGTTCCTGGTAAGGCTAAATCAGCGGCTACAATGATTTGTATGGGAGCTAGTAAAGTCTATATGAGTAAAACATCTGAGCTTGGTCCGATTGATCCGCAATTTCCAATTCAAAAAGATAATAAAAGAATGAATGTTGCACTTTGTAATTTAGTACAGAGTTATAAAGAACTTTTTGAAAAAGCTGAGAATACAAAGGGAAATCTTCAGCCTTTTTTGCAACAGCTTGCAAACTACGATGCTAGAGAAATTAAAGAATTTGAAGCTGCAATCGAACTAGCTGAAGATGTTGCTATAAGAGCACTTCAGAGTGGAATGATGAAGGGGACAACTAGAGATGATATTAGGAAAAAAATTAAAATATTTTTAACACCTGAAGAAACTAAATCACATGGTAGATCAATATTTATAGACGAAGCTAAAAAATGTGGCCTGAAGGTAGAATTAATGGACTTGAAATCTAATTTATGGAAATTATCTTACGAGTTGTTTATAAGAGCTTATAACTATACCAATACCAGAGTTGCCAAATGTATTGAAAGCAAAGAATTTAGCTTCGCTGCTAATATAAATTCATAATAATATAGGTTTTAATATGAAAAAAATGAAAAAAAATAGAACAATTAAGCTAGAAGTTTCATCTAAAAAATTGGAAGCTGCAAAAGGAGATTTTGATGAAATGATGAAACAAGTAAAACCTTTTATTAAAAAATCCAATATTATTTTAACTTCTACCGATGGTAAATGGTTTGATACAACTACTATGATAGAGAATGTTATTTATAAAGACTCTCAATATCAGTAGAGAGAGTTTAATCAAACAGTTCTGGGTTTAAAGCTCCTTCTAAATGAAGGAGTTTTTCTTTTATAGCTAGTCCGCCGGCATAACCAATCAGACTTCCATTTGCTCCAATTACTCTATGACAGGGAATTATAATAGCAATAGGATTTCGTCCGTTTGCTTTTCCCACGGCACGAATTGCTTTCATATCACCAAGTTTTTCAGATAATGATTTATAGCTGATAGTTTTTCCATATGGAATATTCTGTAACTCATTCCAAACTCTTTTTTGAAAATCTGTTCCTTCAATATCAAGCGGAACATTAAATTTTTGTCTTGTTCCTGCAAAGTATTCTTTAAGCTGATTAAATATTCCGAAAAGATATGGATCATCACTTCTAAGTTTTGTTGCTGTGGATAATTCAGTTAGTTCTTTTGTGGGATTAAAGAATATTTTTTTTATTCCTTTTGATGAAGCAAGAACAGCTATATTAATTTCGGAGATTGTTTCTTCAGAGTAGTATTTTATTTCCGACATATTCTCTTCCATTAAATAAAAAAGGCTGCTAAGTAAAGCAGCCTAACAAAAAATTTAAAATATTATTTAAGCAGGAACTACATTTATTGCAGGATTCACATCACGTTTTAATAATCCTTCAATTGCGCTTAACGTTCCGCTTATTGAACTTGGGCAGCTGCCGCAAGCACCCTGATATCTTATCTTTACAGTATAGCCTTCCAAGCCTAAAACTTCTAATCCACCGCCATCACCTGCAAGTGCTGGTCTTACTTTTTGATCTAATAAAATATTTATTTGCTTTAACAACTCGTTTGATTCTTCATCACTTACTGTAATTTCTTTTTCATCTGGAATTAAACTCTTATCAAAATTCTTTAAGAAATTAATAAATGGTCTTTGAATCTGTCCCCAATTATTTTCTGCTGATTTTTCTATTGTAACAAACTTATCCATATAAAAAACGGAAACTACGCCATCAATTTCAAAAACACCTTTTGCAAATGGATCGTTTTGTGCAGAAGCTTTATCTGCATATTGTCTTGTTTCACGGTTTAATAATTTTTCATTCAAAATAAATTTTAGTGCGTGCGGATTTGGTGTTAAATCAACATCTTGTACCATTAACATAATTTCACCTTTTTGTTTATACGTGTGCGAAAAATATACTTTCAAATTTAACTCCGCAAGTCAGTAAAATTTTAGATTGATAAATCGCATAGTTTTCTTTTTAGAATAGGGTATAAACGCTATTTTTGTTCACCAAATATGAGAATTAAATGAAAAAAATATTAGTCGTATTTACCGGCGGCACTTTTTCAATGATGATTGATGAAAAAACCGGCGGCGCTATTCCCAAATACTCCGGAAATGAATTACTCGGTATGATTCCAGAAGCAAAAAATTTAGCAGAGATAGAATGTTTGGATTTCGGAAAATATCCTGGCCCGCATGTTACACCGGAACTTATGCTGGATTTATCAAAAAAAATAAACTTAAAGTTAAAAACTGAAAAATTTGATGGAGTGATTGTTACACACGGAACAGACACACTTGAAGAAACAGCTTACTTTTTAGATTTAACAATCAAAACCGAAATTCCAATCGTAGTTATTGGAGCAATGAAAAATAGTTCTGAAGCAGATTGGGATGGACCTAAAAATCTGATTGATGCATTATATATATGTCTAAATGAAAACTCAAAAAATCTTGGTGTGCTTGTATGTTTAAATGGAGAAATAAATTCAGCAAGCGAAGTGACAAAAATTTATTCTGATTCTGTTGAATCTTTTAAAAGTTTAGATTTTGGAACTCTTGGTTTTATACAAAAGGGAAGAGTAATATTTAACCGATTACCAAGACATCTTGAAACAATTAAAACAGAAAAAATTAATACCAATGTTGATTTGCTTACAGTTTATGCAGGGATGGATGAAAAGTTTTTTAAGTTTTCTATAGATAGCGGAGTTGATGGAATAGTTGTAGAAGCTCTCGGAGTTGGTAATGTTCCTCCACCGGCATTTGAAGGAATAAAGTATGCTGTAGAAAAAGGAATTCCAGTTATTCTTACTTCTCGTTGTCCTGCGGGAGAAACAGATTATATTTACAGTTATCCAGGTGCCGGCAAACATTTGCACGATCTTGGAGTGATCTTTTCAGACTATCTTAACGGACAGAAAGCCAGGATCAAATTGATGATAGTTCTTGGATTAACCAACAAACAATCTGAGATAAGAAAATATTTTGAATAAACATATTCTGTTTATAACTTAGAAATGTGATCCGATTTCTTTAAATCACATCTTAAAAATGCTAAAAAAACTTTTTACATATATTCTGCTTTTGCAGCTTACGGTTTATACAATAAGCACCACAATAATTTGGGTAAGTTACTACATTCTAAAAGATTATATAATTGAAGCATATTGCGAAAATAAAGAGACACCGATGTGTGGAGGCAAATGCCACATGATGAAAGTTGAAAAGGAATCCCCTAAAGATAAAGATATTCCCAAAATTGAAGTTCGCACACCGGAAGTGTATCCGTTTCTTATATCTGAATTATTTTCAGATTCTAAGAGCATCAAAGAAACTTTATTTGTATTCATCATAAAAAATGAAGATGAATTTGCAGGATTTTGCCAGACTATTCTTAAACCACCCCAATATAAATTTCTTTCATAAGAACAACTCTCTTAAATTTTATACAAAGTTTCCTTTTGTTTAAATCCGAAATACAGCTTGACTTGCTGTTAATACTTTGAAATGATTTAAATAATTATGCGTTTGTCTTTGTATAATATAAAAAGTTCAATTTACGTTTAATTTATTTATAAATTTTTAAGAAAGGAATATTTATGCTTTCTAACAGAAAGTTAATAGTAATTTTATTTTTAATGCTAATTTTGATTTCCGCGTGTAGTAAAGATGAAAATCCGATAACTCCAACAGATCCATTTGAGGGATTGACTAAAATCTCTGAGGCTTATGCAACTGGAGTTGGAATGAAAGTTCAACTTTGGTCTAAAACTTCTTTGTTTGTTGGATATAATGATTTATATATCGCTGTCCTCGATTCAGCAAAAGGAACTTTTGTTACTGATGCTCATATCCACTTAGAACCATGGATGGATATGGGAATGATGCAGCATTCTTCACCATTTGAAAATCCTTCGAGCACACTTGCTGTAAACAATTTATTTCCTTGTAGTGTTGTTTTTGTAATGTCATCAATGGGTGGATCATGGACTTTAAATGTTGAAGTGCACAATCACACTACAAATCTAGAAGGAGTGGCTTCTATACCTATTACTGTTAGCGAAGTGACTCCGGCAATTCTTAAATCTACTATCTCTCTAGTTGACAGTTCAAAACTATTCATTAGTTATTTAAAGCCATCAAAACTAAATGTTGGGATAAATGACTTTGAAATTACTTTGCATAAAAAAGAAAGTATGATGAGTTTTCCTGCTGATTCAGGTTATACTTTTATCTTAACACCTGAAATGCCTTCAATGGGTCACGGTTCACCTAATAATGTTGACCCGACTCATAAAACAAATGGTCACTATCAGGGAAAAGTTAACTTTACAATGACAGGTGATTGGAGATTAAATTTGGATATATTTAAAAATGGAGTCGTTGTTGATACGACATTATATTTTGATGTAACATTGTAAAAACAGATTTGAGGGAAGATGAGAATATCTTCCCTCAAAGGACTATAATAAATTATGAGACAATTACTTTTAACTATTGTTATTATATCCAGTTTAAATTTCGCACAACAATCAGACAGTATAAAAACTTTTCAAATGCAAGAAGTTATTGTTGTAGGAAAACCCGGACAAAGAGCCGAACTGGTGGATTATTATAAAGTAAATACACCTGCAACTACCGAAGAAATATTATCACGTTCACGAAGCGTTGATATGATTAGAAGAGGTAACTACGGACTTGAACCAACTATACGTGGATTTTCTGCCGGGCAAATAAATCTTACGATTGATGGAATGCACTTACAATGTGCTTGCACAGATAAAATGGATCCGATTACAATCTATGTTGAGCCACAAAATCTTTATAGCATTGATGTTATGACGTTTTCTAAAGGACTTCAATTTGGGTCTACAATTGGAGGTTCAATTAATATGCAGTTAGCAAATCCTTCTTACAACCAAACTTCAATTAGCAGTATTATTGGGTACCAATCGGCTGCTAATTCATACAACGGAAACATCGTATTTAATACTGGAAGTGAGAAACTCGCTTTGCTTCTAAGTGGAACTTATCGCAAGAGTAATAATTATCGTGCGGGAAATGGGGAAACTATTCCTTTTTCATACTATGAAAAAACAAATTTTTCTCTAAATGTAAACTATTCAATTTCTGAAGATGATGAAATAAAATCCACAATACTTTTTGATGATGGATGGGATATCGGTTATCCTGCATTACCAATGGATGTTCGTTATGCAAAAGCCAGGATTTATTCTTTAGCCTTTAATTCATTAAACACCAGTGATTTTATTTTAAAACTCGATAGTAAAATCTATGGCAATTCTATTACGCACTTTATGGACGATACAAAACGTCCATCGGTATCAATGCATATGGATATGCCTGGCTGGAGCAATACTTATGGAGGATATGTTGATGCACAATTAAATACCGGTATAAATCACGTTACAAAAATTCGGACAGAAGTTTATAGAATCGATGTCCGTGCAGAAATGACAATGTATCCGGAGGAAGGTGAGCCAATGTTTATGCTAACATTACCTGATACAAGAAGATGGTTTACTTCAATATTTATTAATGATTACTGGAATTTTGCTAAATCATATTTCGTTTCGGCTAATGCCAGGATAGAAAATATAAACTCACTGGTAACATCAAAATTTGGAAGACAACAGCTTTCGGTTTTCGGATATAGTACAGAGCAGGCAAAGAATATCCTGTTACTAAATGGCTCATTAAATTTTAATAAACAATTTAATGATGATATAGAAATTTCTGCTTTATTCGGTTATTCGGAACGAGCTCCAAGTTTTAACGAATCCTATGGATTTTATCTATTTAATAGTTTCGATGGTTACGATTATGTGGGGAATCCTGAAATGAATGTTGAACAGTCTTTAAATGCAGAAATTGCTTTTCAATTTTATTCTGATATACTGAATCTTAAAGCAACAGGTTTTTATAATCATATAAAAAATTATATGATTGGTGTTATTGATGGAAGTTTAAGTGCAATGACTATTGGAGCGAATGGTGTTAAAATTTATAATAATACAAAGTATGCAACAATATCTGGAACAGAACTATCACTATTTAATACACCATTCAATAACCTTAAATTGTTAACCACTCTAAAGTATCAAATTGGAAAAGATAATAATTCTGAACAGCTTGCACTTATTTCTCCACTTAAAATTCTAACATCCTTAACTTATCAACTTAATAAACTTAGTATGCAAGGAGAATTTGAATACTCTGCACCACAAAATAATGTCCGTGCCTCGGAAGGAGAACAAAAAACATCTTCTTACTTTCTACTTCATCTCAGATTAAGTTATAATTTTCTGTATGATGATTTTTCAATTTTAGTCAATACAGGAATTGAAAATCTTTTTGATATAAATTATAGAGATCATTTAGATTGGGGGCATATTCCAAGACCTGGTAGAAATATTTATGCTTCCATTTCCTTTAATTATTAGATATTCATTTGCAGATAGTTTTATGATTGTTAAGATCATTAGTGTTAATAATGTTTTAACTTCAAACAGACTATCTTAACGGACAGAAAGCCAGGATCAAATTGATGATTGTACTTGGATTGACTAACAATCAAAGTGAGATAAGAAAATATTTTGAATAATGATTAAAACTTTTAATCTAATTAATAGTAAATCTATTCTTCAATTTTGTACTGATTAATTTTCGTAAACAGTAATCTTCTATTAATGCCGAGTATTTCAGCAGCTTTGCTCCTGTTACCACTACTTCTGCGAAGTGCTTCAATTATCAATGACTTTTCCAGCGAGTTTAATTTTTCTTTTAAGTTTAAAGCTTCGGTAGAATTAATATTCAGTTCTTCTTCTTGTGCTTCAGACAGTTGCAGCTTAGGTAAATGCTCAAGTGAAATTAATGAACTTTGCGAAAACACAATAGCTCTTTGAATTACATTTTCAAGTTCGCGGATATTACCGGGCCAACTGTATTCTCTCAACTTTTTCATTGCCTCATCCGAAATACTTATAGATCGTGAGCCTTTATGTTTCCGAATAAAATGATCAACCAGTAATTCAATATCCTCAAAGTGCTCACGAAGCGGCGGAATTTTGATATGGATTATGTTTAACCTATAAAATAAATCCTCTCTAAAATTTTCAAGTTTTACTTCATCCTCTATCTTTTTATTAGTTGCAGAAATAATCCTAACATCAACTGATAAAGTTTCTTTGCCGCCGACTCTTTCAAAAGTTTTGTGCTGTAAAAAGCGGAGTAATTTTGTTTGAAGTCCTACACTCATATTGTTTATTTCGTCAAGAAAAATTGTGCCTTTATCGGCAAGTTCAAGTCTGCCCGTTTTCTTCGAAATTGCATCGGTAAAAGCGCCTTTTTCATAACCAAAGAGTTCACTTTCAAGCAGTGTTTCCGGTATTGCTGCACAATTTATTTTAATATAAGACTCGGCGCTTCTTTGGGAATATTTTTGAATTGTATCGGCAATAATTTCTTTCCCCGAACCACTTTCCCCTTCGATTAAAACAGAAACATCAGCAGGTGCTGCTCTGCCAATCAACTTAAAAATCTCTTTCATTTTTTGAGATGAACCAACTATCTCTTCATATAATATTTCATTGTTATTTAATGGAGATTGGGATCGTAGATCTTTAACTTCTTTAATCAGATTAGAATACTCAACTGCACGTTTAATTACAAAAAGTAATTCATCTAATTCAAATGGTTTATCAAGATAATCGTATGCACCGGATTTCATTGCAGTAATAATTCGTTCATTTGAACCAAATGCGGTAAACATAATTACAGGTATATCAGGATAGAGATTTTTAATTTCACACAATACCTCTAATCCATTTTTAAATGGAAGGTTTATATCCAATAATATTACATCAAACAACTCCTGTTTTACAATTTCTAAACATTCTAAACCATCACTTGCAGTTTTAACATTATAATTTTCAACAACAAGAATTTCTTGTACGGTTTTCTGCATTTTAACTTCATCATCAACGACTAATATTTTTTTACTATTTACCATTCTTAGTTTTAATTTATTGGAAAAATTATTTTACAGATTGCACCGCTTTTAGAACCAGGGACAAAAGATATTATACCACTATGAGCTTCAATTATTTCGTAAGCCACAGAAAGTCCTAGCCCACTTCCTTCGGCTTTTGTTGTAAAAAAGGGATCAAATACCTTTTCTATAATTGAATCATCTATCCCAGCACCTGTATCCTTTATCATTATGATTACTTTCCTATCATTGGTTTTTTGTGATTTAATATTAATATTGCCTCCATTCGGCATTGCTTGAATCGAGTTAACAAGCAAATTAAGCAAGACCTGTTCAACAGAAGCAAAATCTATTTTTATTTTTGGAACATCTCCGGCAACGAAATCAACTTTTATACCTTTTGATTCAAACTCGTCTTTAAGTGTATTCAAAGTTTTTTCAATCACTTCATTAATATCATTTTCTTTTAATTCTTTAATTGGGTTCTTTAAAAATAAAAGCAATCTGTTCACTAATCCTGTAAGTTTGTCAATTTCCTCTACAACGTCCCGCATCGAAGCATCCGAAATTGTTTCTGAGAGATCAGCTTGAATTTCTTTGTTTGTCAATTTTCTCTGCCACAACTGAATTTTAGTTTTGATAATTGCAAGCGGAGTTTTAACCTGATGTGTTACCCCGGCTATTAAATTGCCCAAAGAAGCCATTCTATCTTTTGTACGAAGTTCAATTTCTAAACGTTCTCGTTCTTTTTGTTCCTGTTCTCTGGAATCAAGTAAATCATTAATTGAAATAGAGATTGCGCCAAGAATCCCTTTTTCACTTTTTAATCTTAACGATGAATTATCTTTAATTTGTTCTAATCCTATCTTAATATTTTCAACTCGCTTTCTTAAGATCCACGAAACAATAATGGCTATTAGAATACCGATAAGTGATAAAATTACTTCAATCCGAAAATAACTTCCCCAAAAACTTACTGGCAGCATTTTTTCAACTCGCATTAAAGTGTAAATACCTACTGAATGAGTCTCATCAATTAATATTGGCTTTGTAGCGATTATAAAAACAGTTGGTATATACGAATACTTGTTTATTTTTTCAGTATCTCGTTTAATGGATTCAATTAATTGATCGCGTATAAAATTGTATTCTCTTGGCGGCGGTCCATAAACAGGTTCTGGAGGGTCACTTGTGGGAAATGAGAATCCTAAAAATTTATCCTGTTGATAAAGATAAAATCCACCTTCAATTCCGATAAAATCAGAAAGTTCTTTTTTAGATATTATTTTAAGTACTGAATCTAATTTTTCTTTTTCCGTTTCTAGATTAAGTTTTAATTTGTTCTTCTCGTGAAATTCCAGGATTCCTTTTAGGGAAGAATTGTATAGTCTGATTATTGCATTCTGACTATGTCTTTTTGAAGTTTGAACAACTTCATTTTCTAACTTACTCTTGTAGTATACTTCCATCCAAGTAATTGCAATTCCTATTGCCAGAACCAATAAAAATGCAATTACTGATTTACTGTAAAAACCGAGTTTAATTTTCATTTCTATCAAAGTTAATTAAAGTGAACTTAGACAAACGATATGCCGCAAACATAGTTTTCTTACTAATTAAAAAAGAAGACGATTAAAAATAGTGGGAATAAACAGCCCAAACAATTGGGCTGGATTAGCTCAAAAAAAATTTAAGAAGTTAAAATTTTTACTTAAACAAATAATGTTTGATGGCACAAATTTAGGATAAACTGTTAAGAATTTTTATTAATTAACATTTATTAAGGTTTGCTATGAAGAAAAAATTACTCGTCTCAATTTTTATTGTTGCAGGGATATTCTCAGTTTATCAGATTATTCAAGCTTCAATAACTGCCAACAATCCATTGCTGCTAAAATTTGAGCAGATGCATAATGTTGGTATGATTAAAACACCTCCAACAGTCGCAGTTGTTACAGGTGATTCGGTTTATCTAAAAGAACTTGAAGTAAAAGGAACCTGGAAAATTCCAGAAAGCGGTAGTGCTCCTCTTCCTTATCAGGCTTATCAATGGTTTACAGATCCATCTGGTGATTCACCATTTAAACTTCTTAATTGGACTGGAATTACTTTCGACACAACCTGGGTAAAAACTATTTATGGTCCAGACTCTGTTAAATTTCAGGTTCCAAACAAATCTCTTAAGAATGTAAGAAGTGCCTCAAGCTGGACTATTACCGGCGGGGTTGTTTCGGGCTGGTTAGATACGACATCAACTTATTACATTGACGTATATGGTGTTAAAACCGGGGGTGACACCTTAATTAAAGCTTATACCTTTGAAGGTTTTACAGGCGGTGTAAGAAATTTTCCTGACGGAGAATTTGAAGTTAAGTTTGGAATTACAGGTTATGCAAATGATTCAGCAGCTACATATCCAACTTATATTACGGCTGGTGAAACAAGTATGAAAATTAAGTTTAAAAATGGACCTGCAGGATTTGCTTTTCCAATAATTCCGGATATGGATAGTTTAAGGATAGTTTGGAGAAATTCTACTTTAACTTTTAATTCACAAACTGTCGGACTCGCTTTGGCTTCACAGAGTGAAACTGGTTTACATGTAGAAGCACAGGTTACTAATATACCGGGTGGAGGATTTTTCTCTGCTGGTGATACAGTTAATGTTAATATAGTTGCAAAATCTGACAGCGGTTTAGTTCTCGATTGGCAAACACAGGCAACACAATTAGGAATTCAAAAAGTTGAGTTGGTTATCAGCGGACCAAGAAGTAATTATAATAGAATTATGGGATTGCAGAATATTGTTAACAATTACATAATTCAAACTTATCCTGTTGCTGCATGGTCAGGTTTACCATCAGGTACAGCATTCTCAAATCCGATAAAAGTAGTTATATCTCCAGATTCATTAGCAAAATTTGGAAACGGTACTTATACTGCTTATATAACCATTAAAAGAATTTTTGGTTCTACATTTGAAAAATCATTAAGAGTAGATTTTCAGGTTGGAACAAACACAGTTGATCCATGGCCAATGACTTCAGCAGTTGCTGGTCAGTCTTGTGCATCTTGTCATGGTGTAAACGGACCAACAAAACACCATGCTTCATTTGGTGTTGAAGATTGTTTGCCATGCCATACTGATAATATGAGCCAGCCTTTTTACAAGTTATATCACGTAAAACATTTTAAGAGCAATGGTTATACTGCAGATCTTGGTTCGTGTACTCCTTGCCATATAAATGCTTCTGAGAACCGATTTACAAGAAATGCTGATTTTGTTTGTCAATCATGCCACGTAAGAGTACCTTATCTCTCCCAAGCACATCAAACAGCTATTCCACTATATGCTGAAAGTGGAATGACATGTGCAACAATGAATTGCCATTCAGGCGGCGGCTTGGGTGCATTTAAAACAATTTCTGAAACACATGCAGGTCTTCAGGCAAAATATCAGGGCGGATCTTTAGTAGCACAAAAAATTGTAACTCCAATTGTTATTGATGGCACTCCGGATCCAGTATGGGCTATGGCAGATTCAATAACATCAGTTTCTGGAATCACATTAAAATTCTTTTATGATGATTCTACTCTTTATACTTATGCAAAATGGCTTGATGGACATCGTGAATATCCAACTGGTCAGGTAACTCCTTCAAAGAGTGAATTCAGGAGACAATGGAGTTACGACGGCACGAACTGGTCTTACAGCGGTGAGGAGGATAGATTAGGAATCACTTGGAAGATGACAGATAATTTTGGTGCCTCTTGCGGTAGAACTTGCCATAATGAAAATTTACCGCATGCAACATCAAATACAAGAATGGATGTATGGCACTGGAAAGCTCAAAGAACTAATCCAGTTGTACTGCTTGATGATCAGTATTGGGATGCAACAGGCAGAAAGAATGATGCAGTTACTTCAGGTTCATTTGGTTCGGATAACTTAACGGGCACATTACCTGCTTTAATGGGTCCTGATCCTGCTTCCAACTTAGCTCCTTGGTTGCTGCAATCAACTGCAATTCCTTTTGTAAATTCAGGATGGGTCGCTGGAGATAAAATACCAGGTTTTACATCTAATGATTTAACAGTACCTGCAATTGTTGGCAGCCGCGGTGATGTAAATGCTAAAGCTGTATTTAATCAAACAACTGGTGTTTGGACTCTTGAAATTAGCAGAAAACTTAACACCGGCAATGCAGATGATTTTGTTGTTGATCTTTCTAACGGTAATGATTTTACAGTTGCAAAATTTGATGCAGTTGGTGGTCAACATGCAAGACAGGGTGTTGATATAGGGGTATATCACCTTACATATTCCCCTAACATTGTTCCGGTAGAATTAACATCATTTAGAGCTGAAGCTTCTGGTAACAAGGTTACACTTAATTGGCAGACTGCTTCAGAAACAAATAACAGAGGATTTGAAATCGAAAGAAAACTAAACTCTAACTGGGAAAGCTTAGGATTTATTGAAGGCAAAGGAAATACTACACAGGTTAGTGCTTATACCTTTACTGATAAAGTAAGTCTTACAGGCAAATATTCTTATCGATTAAAACAAATTGATTATGACGGAACCATAAGTTATTCTAAAGAGGTCGAAGTTAATGTTCAACCAGCAGAATTTTCATTAAGTCAGAATTATCCTAATCCATTCAATCCATCTACAACTATAGATTTTACTCTTGCTCAAAAAGGGCAAGTGGTAATTAAAATTTATAGTTTAAATGGTGAAGAAGTGTTCACAATAATGAATGAAGAAAAGGAAGCAGGATATTATTCACTGCAATTTAATGCTTCAAATTTATCTTCAGGAGTTTACTTCTACAGAATGATCTCAGGTAAATTTACAATGACGAAAAAGTTTATGGTCCTCAAGTAAACTAGAATAGTTGTCAGTGTTATATAGCCATCTTTCAGAGGAGAAAGGTGGCTATTTTTTTTTGTATCAGTTAAGGCATTTAATTCATTCGCTAACGTATTGCCCTATCTTACATACATTTAGTTTTTTTTTACAAAGTAAATTAATAATACAAAATATTATGCAAGTTGGTTCACTTATTGGGTTTTATAAAATCTTGTGCAAATCTTCTATATCAACTTTTACAACTTCATTTACATTTTTTCCAAGAAATAACTCAGCAACTTTTTTAAATGTCGTAGGGATATCACTTACATATAAATCTAAATTACCTGGCACAGCTGAATTTGTTTCAAATCCAATTCTGTTAATTTCATTTCGGACAACTTCAGCAGTTGCAATTCCAGAATCTATTAGCTTAACATCTTTGCCAATAACTTCTTGAATAACATCTGCAAGTATTGGATAGTGAGTGCAGCCGAGAACTAAAGTATCAATAGTCTTTTCTCTTAATTCTTTTAGATACTCTTCTGCAATTTCATAAGTTGCAGGATGATGAGTCCAGCCCTCTTCTGCAATTGGCACAAACAACGGACAAGCTTTTTCAAACACTTCAATTTTATAATCAATTTCTTTTATTGCTTTAGAATAAGCTTGATTATTAATTGTTGCTCTTGTTCCAATTACTCCAATTTTTTTGTTTCTAGTTTCTTTTACTGCCATATCAGCACCAGGAAGTATTACACCTATTACGGGAACATTAAACTTCTTTCTTAACTCAGGAATTGCAATTGATGAAGCAGTGTTGCAAGCAACAACTACAGCCTTAACATTTTTTTTAAGTAAAAAAGCTGAATCCTGAATTGAATAATCAATAACAGTTGCATTTGATTTTGAACCATAAGGCACACGGGCAGTATCACCAAAATAAACTATACTTTCTCTTGGAAGAACGGATGATAATCTTTTAACTACTGTTAAGCCGCCAATACCGGAATCAAAAACTCCGATCGGTTTTTCTTTTTCCATAAAATTCAAATGTGTACCTACAAAATTTGAGTAATTGTATCTGTTAATTCTGAAATAATAAATTGGTAATCATTCTGCGAAACTTTGTGTCCGTTTCTATCAAGTACATAAAACGAATCCACAATATCATCACCCTTAGTAGAAATTTTTGCAAAGTAAATTATCAATCCAAGCTGATTCATTTTATTTGTTACATGATACAAAAATCCTAATCTATCGGGTGAATGAACATCAATAATTGTGTAACGATCATGTTTTTCAAAAGTAATTTTTATTTGTCCGCTTCGCTTAAATAATTTGTTTTCAATTCGCCACCAACGCGATTTTAATTTTGCGACTTCCTGGTGAAGTTCTAAAAATCCATTTATCACCGAATAAAAATCTTCTTTTATCTTTTCATATTTGTTTGTGTCAACTCGTTTATGAGTCCTGAAATCAGTAACAAGAAACGTATCGATAACAATCCCATCTTTACGTGTAAATATTTTTGCTGAATGAATGTTAGAATCATTAATTGCAAAAACGCCGCAAAGTTTAGAAAGCAACGAAGGGAAATCTTTTGTAATTACAGTAACATTTGTAAAATCACTTAACTCTTTAAACTGAACAGAGAGACTGTCACCTTTTTCAATTTGCTCTACATGCTGAGCAATCTCTTCATCAGTAAAATGGTTTACATATCCCAAATCATCGTTCAAAGAATCAAAATGATCTTGAACATTATTTTCAGTAATCTTATCAGAATGTTTTGAAATATCTTTTGGGGCAGAATAAATTGTTGAGTAAAGGAGTTCTTCGCCGGAAATTTTATCCTGAAGCATTGCTTTGCTTTTCCGGTAAAGTTCTGAAAGCAGTTCCGATTTCCAGGAAGTCCACACAGCAGAATTGACTGCAGAAAGATCAGCGTATGTTATCAGATAAAGCAGATTAAGCTCTTCAATAGTATTAAACTTTGATGTAAAATTATTTAGAGTTTCAGGATCGTTAAGATTTCTGCGGAAAGCTACCTGCTCCATCATCAAATGATTCTTAACCAGAAAACATACCTTATCAATTTCATCTTCATCATATCCAAGTCTGGTCATAACTGAAGATGCCATTTCTGCACCAACAATTTCATGACCTGAAATATCAATTGGTTTGGCAATGTCGTGAAGCAGCAAAGCAAGATTTAAAATCTCTTTATCTTTAATAGAGTTGTATAATTTTCCGAACAAAGAATTTTCGTTATAAAGCTTTTCAAGATTTTTTATTGTTATTAAAGTATGCTCGTCTGCTGTGTAGCAGTGATAAACACCGTGCTGCATAAATCCATTAAGCTCACCAAACTCCGGAATAAATGCGCCAAGCACTCCAAGTTCATTCATTATAGCAAGTGTGGAACCAACGTGGCGGGAAAATTTTAATATCTCTCTAAAGAAAACCGAAGATTCTGGCTGCGACCAATTATTTTCCTGTGCGTTTTCTGTTGCATCAATAATTAATGTGCGCAGATGGTCATCAAATCCAGCGTTGTGGTAAGCGCGGTAATAAAACACTCTAAAAATATCCGATAAGGTTAACTGATCTTTATTTCTTATAAAGATTACTTTATTCTTGATGTAAAAATCATCATCAAGATCATAGGAAAGGGAATCTGGGACCGGGTTTACATATTCAACTTTATATTTTTTTATTAACGTATGTTTTACCCGAAAAATTATATTTGCCGCAGCAAAAAAGTTTTTCATAAACGACATCAACTCAGTTTCATCATATCCAAACAAGGGTGCTAATTTAATTTGTCCGCTAAATTCAAATCTATCTGTCCTTGATTTTGTTGTAATGTGAAGAAGATGACGAATGGAAAGAACTAATTTGTAACTCTCAAGCAAGCGATTACACTCGGCAGGTGTGGCAAGTTTATTTTTCTTAAGATGGTTAATAAATATTTCTGCTTGCGTTAGCTCGTGCTGAGAATTTAGAAGCTTTTTATTACTTATCATCATCATCCACTCTATGGATTGAAAATCACGCAAACCGCCTGCAGACATTTTTACATTTGGTTCAAGCATCTTTGGGGAATCGCCGTATTTTTCGTGCCGCTGATTAACATCCTCTATAAAGTTTGCGATAAGAGCTTTTTTTGATTCTTCATTTATCGAGTCAAGTAAAGCAGTATTCCATGTATTATAAAGAAGGATATCACCTAAAATAAATCGAGTTTCAAAAAATTGAGTAAATGTATGAAGATCTGTTGATAAATATTTTTGTATGTCTGATATTTCGCGCACTGTATGTGATGCTTCAATACCGCCATCCCACAGACTTGTAATAACTTCTTTTATATCCGCATCGTCTTTATCAATCGATTCAGAGATAATCATTAAATCAATATCTGAATAAGGAGAAAGCTCACGCCTGCTAAAACTGCCTGCAGAGGCTAAAGAAAACGAAAACTTTTTGTCTGCAAGAATAATTCGAATAGTGTCTTCAATCAACAAACTATAGTTTTTGCTAAAGGTAAATGCATCAGATTTGCCGTTATAATTAGCAAACAGCGTTTCCCTGTCTTTAAGAAATCCCTTTTTAATTTCGAGTGAGTGAAGCATAACAAAATGTTTAATTAGTTTTTAAGAAAATCATCGTTATAATCATCTTCATCAAAATCCCAGTATTCTTCGTCTTCGTATTCTGCTTCAATCACAGAGGAAATTCCGCCGCGCGTATTAAACTCAGCAGTAATTTTCATGAATCTTGGTTTAGTTACTTCCACAAGATCATCAAGAATTTTATTAGTAACACTCTCAAAAAAAATTCCTTCGTTGCGGTAAGATTGAAGATAAAACTTGTAAGATTTTAATTCCACACACAGTTTATCGGGAATGTATTCAAGAGTAATAGTTGCAAAATCCGGCTGCCCGGTTTTGGGGCAAAGCGAAGTAAACTCCGGTGCAATGTGCTTTATTTCGTAATCTCTGTTTGGATATTTGTTTTCAAATGTTTCTAACAAACTTAGTTTATTTACGAGTTTTAGTTTGGATGACATGATTCCTCTTTTCTCTTAGTGTTAGATAGATTTTCACCTGCGTGGGAATGACAAATATAAAATCTATACATACCTTGGTTTAACTTTATACTTTATTGGATCCTCAAAGCCAGCTTGCTGAAAGCCGCGTAAACGTAAGGCACAGCTATCACAAACGCCGCAGGCTTCGTCTTCATTTTGATAGCAGCTCCAGGTTAAATGAAGCGGCGCATCAAGTTCAATTCCTTTCTTAACAATCTCTGCCTTGGAAAAGTTTATAATCGGAGTAACAATTTTAATTTTTGTTTCCGGTTTAGTTCCAAGATCAATCATCTTTTCAAAAGCGGAAAAAAAATCAGGTCTGCAATCCGGATAACCAGATGAATCTTCATAAACAGCTCCAATAAAAACTGCACTTGCGTTTAAAACTTCAGCCCAGCTTACACAAGCAGAAAGTATGTTTGCATTTCTAAATGGAACGTAAGAAGAAGGAATGTTTTTATTTTCTAAGTCGGCTTTTGTTACTTCAATATTTTTATCTGTAAGCGATGAGCCGCCGATTTTTGCAAGGTGTGTGTAATCAATAATAAGTCTTTCTTTTACTCTGAAATGATCAGCAATTTCATTAAATGCTTTTAACTCACGTTTTTCAGTTCGCTGTCCGTAATTGATATGTGCAAAAGCAAGATTGTATTCCATATTTGCAATTGCGGCAGTAACGCAGCTATCCATTCCCCCGCTTAAGGCAATAACAGCAGTATTTTTCTTAACAGATTGCATTTTAAAGTTTTATGATTGAAAATTTTGATCTTAAAATACAAAAAATGAAGCAAAGATTTTGAAGAATATTCTTTGCGTTCTCTGCGAAAACCTTGGCGACCTTTGCGTGAAACGCCAGAAGAATTTCTCGCAAAGAACGTAAAGATTAAAACTTTAGTATCTTCATCCTGTTCTCAACAATTAACAATATTCCAATAACTAAACTTATAATTGCAGAGATTACAAATGGGAATGATGATCCGAATTGATCCCACAAAATGCCGGTAAGAAATGAACCAAGCATAACCGCAAAACTTGTAAGCATTGTAAGTAAACCGATTGCAGAACCGCGTTGTTCATTTGGAATTAAATCAGAAATCCAGGCTTTGGAAACTCCTTCCGTTGCCGCAGCATATATTCCGTAAAAGGCAAAGAGAATCCAGATAAGATTGATGTTATGAATGAATGCAAATCCAAAATAAACGATAGAAAATATTATTAGCCCGAAGGAAAAAACTTTTTGCTTACCGAGTTTGTCTGATAAACCTCCAAGAGGATAAGATGAAGCAGCATATATTAAATTGTAGAAAACATATCCCAATATTGCAAGCGTACCTGAATTTGAAATGTCTTTTGACTTTAAAATTAAAAAGACATCGCTGCTGTTAACCAATGAAAAAGTTACTATAAGAAATAAAATTTTCTTGTATTGTTTAGGTGCAGATTTCCAGAACTCCAGATAGTTTTTTCTATTTTTTACTTTAACAGAAGATTGTTTGTCTTTAACCAGGAGAGTAAAGAGCACTGCTATCATTGATGGTACAAATGCAGCAAGAAAAATCAGTTGAAAGTTATCTGGAAAAAAATTTAAAAATATTAGCGCGATAATTGGACCAATTGCAGCACCAAGTGTATCCATTGCTCGATGGAAACCAAAAACTGCCCCTGAATTTCCATCACTGTAACTTGCAAGCAGAGCATCGCGCGGAGCGGTTCTAATTCCTTTGCCCACTCTATCTGACACTCTTGAAGTTAAAACGATAGGAATGTTTTGAAAAATTCCTGGTAGTGGTTTTGCCAAAGCAGAAATTCCATAACCAATCAAAACAAAGATTGAACGCTTTCCAACCTTATCAGAAAGATTTCCAAAATATCCTTTTAACAATCCGGCTGTAACTTCTGCAATTCCTTCAATCACGCCCACAAGCGCCATTGATGATCCTAAAACCGTTGTTAGAAAAATCGGAGTAATAGGATAAAGCATTTCGCTGGCAATGTCTGTAAAAAGACTTACCATTCCGAGAATAAAAACTTGTCTGGATATTTTTGATTTCATTTATTATAATTTTCTCCGCGACTTTGCATCTCTGCGTGAAATTTTTTTAGTAGTATTTCACGAAAACTTCGCATAGAAGTAACACGCAAAGAGCGCTGAGTTTAAATCCATAATTTTCTTGCTTAATTTTACAAAGAAATTTTGTTAAACTTTAGAGGATACAATGCGTAAAACTGTAATTGCCGGCAATTGGAAAATGAACAACGATTTAAAAGAATCAGAAAAACTTATCGTTGAGTTAAAAAATCTTTTGCAAAATGAAAAACCAAATTGTGATGTAATTGTTTGTCCGCCTTTCACTTCGCTTTCAGAAGCATCAAAACTTTTAAAAGGCAGCGAGATAAAACTAGGTGCACAAAATATGCACTTTGAAGAAAACGGTGCGTTCACCGGGGAAGTTTCTGCATCGATGTTAAAATCTGTTGGATGTGAATATGTGATTCTTGGTCATTCAGAACGCAGACATATTTTTGGTGAAAGTAATGAAATGATAAACAAGAAAATCAAAAAAGCTTTGTCTACTGGATTGAAACCAATTTTTTGTGTGGGTGAACTTCTTGAAGAGAGAGAAAGAGGAACAACTAATGATGTTGTTAAAAAGCAAATTTTAAAAGGATTGGCAGAAATTTCTGCTGATGAAATGAAAAACATTATTGTTGCTTACGAACCTGTTTGGGCGATTGGAACAGGAAAAACTGCAAGTCCTGCTCAGGCGCAGGAAGTACACGAGTTTATAAGGGACTTAATAGAGATTACCTACTCTTTGGAAATTGCAAATGATTTGGTTATCCAATATGGTGGAAGCGTTAAACCAGACAATGCAAAAGAACTTATATCACAAAAGGATATTGATGGCGCATTGGTTGGCGGTGCTTGTCTAAAAGCTGATTCTTTTTTTGGGATTATTAAAGGGGCTTAAATATTTTATTTTCTTTTCAAAAGCCCGATTATTAGCTTAAATCGGGCTTTCATTTCATTGCAATCCCTTCGATTTGAGGTTATATTTGTACCTTATTTTTCCAGGAGTTTTTTAGCAAAGAATGATTTCCCTCAAAAGTTTACTTTACAATCTATTTATAACCGCAATAGTTTTCTCTCAAGCAACTTTTTCGCAGGTTATTTTCAGAGATCTTCCAAATTATAAAATAAATACCTCAGATCAGCTTTTTTTTGATATTACAGACACTCGCGATGTAATTTCTCTAAACGGTAATTGGAAAGTTTATCCATCTGATGATGATAAAAAAGAAAAAGTTAGTGTCCGCGTTCCCTCAATCTTTGTGGGAAAAGGCGAGTTTATTTTTGAGAAGAGTTTTCCGCTCACCAGTGCTCAGCTAAACAATCATAAAATATCTTTAAACTTTTTTGGATTAAATTACTCTGCTGATATTTCGGTTAACAAAGTAATTATCTACCGTCATCCTGGCGGAGAATTTCCTTTTGCCATTTCACTTCCACGTGATATTCTTAGATCTGATAAAGACAATATTATATCCGTAAAACTTTCTTACTTGCTTGATTCACAAAATACAATTCCGTTAAAACAAAGATTTTTATTCCCGCAAAACTTTGGCGGAGTAATACGTGATGTTTACTTACATCTAACACCAAACGTTAGCATTTCAGATTTTACCTTTAAAACCGATGTAGATTTAAAATCAAATAAAGCTATCATTTCTTTTAGATCAGTAATTGATAATAAAGAATTTAAAAAGACAAATGATACACTCGGCACGCAATCAAGTTTTAGTTTAAGAACACATATTTTCTATCCGGATGGAAAGACAAGTTTAAGTTCAGGTTCAAGTTCAGGCTTTAGTGATAATAATTTTGTCTTGAGACAGAATAAGCAAATTGAAATTAAAAACAGTATCACGATTGCATCCCCAACACTTTGGAGTCCGGAGAACCCCGCAAGCTATATTGTAAGATTAGAACTGTGGCGCGGCGAGCAAATGATTGACAGACATGATCAAAGCGTTGTACTTTTTAAAATAGAGTCATCGCAAAATAATTTTTCACTAAACGGAAAAGATTTTAACCTTTACGGCGTTACATACTCGCCGTCATTTTATCAATACGGAACTCTTTCATCTTATGATAGGATGGAAAGCGATTTAGAAAAAATCAAACAAGCTGGTTTTAATTCTGTCAGATTTTCAAAATCACTTCCAAATCCATATTATTTAAGATTATGTGAGCAAATTGGTCTTTTAGCTTTTATTGAGTTACCAATTGCAAATCTTCCGGAAGGACTTGCCGGCTCACAGAATTTTGTAGTGCGAAGTAAAAATTATCTTTCAAGTTTGTTAAAAGCTTATGAAAATTTTTCTGCAATCGGAGGAATTGGATTTGGTTCGTCTTATCTTTTAAGTTCCGATGCTCATCGTGCTTTGCTAAGTGAACTTTCAATTCAAGTTAAAAGGAACAGAAACGTTTTAACATATGCTTCGTTTTTTGATTTTGAATACCAGCAAATAGATAACCTTGATTTATACGGAATTGAGTTTTTAAATCAGACTCCTAACAATAAACAAAATGAAGTTACTAATCTTACTGAAGTACTGGGCAAAGGAAAATTATTTATTGGAGAAGCAACTTATACCGTAAACATTGGGCAAACTGATGGTTATGTAAATAAATTTTCTTATGAAGCACAGGCAAAGTTTTTTGATGATATGTTTGGTTTTTATGAGAGCAACAATCTTGCAGGATTTTTTGCAAACACAATGTACGATTTGCGCGGCGACTATCCTTCCATTATAAGCGGTTATAAAAATGAAAACATTTATAACATCGGTTTGGTAAGCGAAGAAAGAACACAGGATAGACTTGCATATAAAGTTCTTTCCGCAAGAATGAAAAACACTGAAAAAGTTACAATACCAATTGGCAGCGATAAAGACGATGCCCCAATGATATTCATTATTACGGGTTTGGTTCTTGCTTTATTGATGGGTGTACTTGTTAACTCAGGAAGAAAATTCAGGGAAGATGCTTCCCGTGCATTGCTTCGCCCATATAACTTTTTTGCTGATGTACGTGATCAAAGAATAATTTCAGCATATCATTCACTTTTTCTAGCACTGATAGTTGCATTAGTTAGCTCGCTGATCTTTGCAAATCTTTTTTATTACATAAAAAACAACGTGCTTATTGAAAAAATATTTTTAGCTTTTGGCAGTCCCGGTTTAATATCAGGAATTAGTTATCTCGCATGGAATCCGGTTAAAGCTTTAATCTGGCTATTTGTTTTAGCAATTATATTGATGATACTTTTAACAATTATTCTAACTGCGTGCTCATTTTTTGTTAGAACAAAAGTTTATCTATCAAGTGTTTTCTTTACCGTGGTTTGGGCGCTGCTTCCCGTCGTGTTATTAATTCCGGTTGGGATTGTTCTTTACCGATTATTAAATGCCGGTGTTGGAAATATTTATGTGTATATATTTCTTGCAGCATTTGTAATCTGGCTTCTTTACAGACTTTTAAAAGGTATCTCGGTAATATTTGATGTTAATGCCGGTGGTGTTTATTTCTACGGTTTAATGTCAATTCTTATTCTGAAAATAATTTTCTTGCTTTATTATGAAGTAAACAATTCGGTTTTTCAATATCTAAAACTTGCACTTAAACAATTTAACATATTTGGATAGCACAATTTGTATTTATCTAAGTTAGAAATACTTGGCTTCAAATCTTTTGCACAAAAGACCCAGATTAATTTTAATCAGGGAATAACTTCTATCGTTGGACCCAATGGCTGCGGCAAAACAAATGTAGTTGATGCACTTCGCTGGTGTCTTGGAGAGCAGAAAAGCGGCGTACTTAGAAGTGATAAAATGGAAAATGTTATTTTCAATGGAACTGCTCAGCGTAAACCAATGGGAATGGCAGAAGTATCACTTACTATTGAAAACAATAAAGGAATTCTGCCTACAGAATATACCGACGTTACCATTACAAGAAGAATTTTTCGTTCAGGTGAGAGCGAATATCTGTTAAACAAAAATATCTGCCGCTTAAAAGATATTACAAATCTTTTTATGGATACTGGAATTGGAGCAAATGCTTATTCTGTTATCGAATTAAAAATGGTTGAAACAATTCTTAGCAATAAAGCAGATGAACGCCGTACGATGTTTGAAGAAGCCGCGGGCGTTAATAAATATAAGCTTAGAAGAAGACTTGCGCTGAGAAAACTTGATGAGGTTAAATCAGACCTAAATCGTGTTAATGATATTGTTTCTGAAGTAGAGAAAAAAGTTGCTTCGCTTGAAAGACAGGCTAAACGCGCTGATAAATACAATGTGTTAACCTCACAGTTAAGAGAATTAGAGATTGATCTATCGGAGCGTGAACTTGCATTGTTTATGATTAGGATTGAAGAATCGAAGCTAAGCAAGGAAGAAAATTTTAAAAAGAAAATTAAATTCGAATCTGATATTGCAAAGCTTGAAGATGAAATTAAAGCTGCTCGGGAAAAGCTCGTAGAAATTGAAAATGAACTGAAGGATAAGCGAAACGAAATTACACTTCAAACAGAAAAGATTTTTAGTGTTCAGAATTCTTTATCTCTTAATAATGAAAGAAAGAATTCACTTTCCCGCAATAAAGAGAGATATACAACGGAGCTTGAAGAATTGAGTGTTCAATTTGATGAAGCTAAAAATATCTCTGAAAAGGGTGCTGTTTCTTTATCTGATTTTTCAGAACAAATTGCGCAGAAAGAACATGAAAAAGTTAATATTGAGCATAAGGTTGCCTCGCAGATAGAAATACTTGAGCAGAAAAAAAATGATCTTAAAGAGCAATCAGATATACTGCTTGATAAATTTAAAGAGATTACCGGCAGAGAAAATGAACTGCGCAATACAATTGCAATTCTTGAATCCAAACAAATCAATATCAAAAAATTAAACGAAAAGATTCAGATACTTACAAATAATATTGCAAAGACGGTTGGTTTTATTGAAGAGCTTGGTAACGATAGAGATGAGATAAAGAACAAGATTGCTGATGCTGAATCACTTTATCTGAGTAAGCAAAGCGAAAAAGAAAAAATTGAACTCGAATTAAATAAGCTAAAAGAAAAAGAACTTGAACAACGCAGTCTTATCAAATCTATAAAAGATAAAGTTACTTTTATACAAAATTTAATAGACAATCTTGAAGGCGTCTCTAAAGGCGCAAAAGCACTTTTGGATAATAAAGATTGGGCTAAAAACGGAAGTACAATTCTTGCACACATTGGCGATTCAAATGAAAAATTTAGATTTGCTGTTGAAGCCGCACTAAAAAATAATCTTAATAATGTTCTTGTAGAATCTTTAGAAGATCTTAAACGTGGAATTGAATATTTAAATCTAAATGACATTGGGAAAGCTTCTTTTTACTTTCCTCATTTTGAAGAATTTAACAACAAAGGTCTGCTGAATAAAATTCAGAACTTAATTGAAAAGAGAAAAGCAAAAAAACTTGAGCAGGAAAATGGATTTATAAGCTGGGCAAGCAGCAGCATACAAACAGAAACAAAGTGGAAACCATTTTTTGAAAAAATTCTAAAAAATATTTGCATCGTGAGCGATCTTGAAAAAGCTTTTAGTCTTTACTCAAAATTCGGCAGTTTTAGTTTTGCTACTTTAAATGGGGATTTTGTTTCTAAGGATGGTATTATTGAGGCAGGCTCTGTTCCGCGATTAGATGATTCCTTATTTGGAAGAAAACAATTACTTGAAAACTTAAGTACTGAATTTCCAAAACATGAAAAGAGTTTACTCGAAACCCAAACTGAAATAACAAATAAAGAAAATCTTCTTTCCAGTATTGATCTTAAAATTTTATCAGAGCAAGGCAGGCTTTTGGTAAATGATCTTGCAAATGTTGAAAAGCAAATTGCTCAGTTTGAATTTGAAAAGAAAAAATCTGATGACGAGATAGAAAAAATTCAGCACGAAATTAAAGAGCACGCCGCGGAATCAAATCTTTTTGATAACAAAAAAATAAAACTTGAATCTTTACTTAACACAGAAATTGCTCTTCGTGATTCTGAAGAAAGAAAAAAGCAAACACTTGATGAAGAATTTTCTGAGGTTGAAAAAAATTATAACAATATCCGTGCTCAGAGAAATGAAATAAATCTAAGTATTGAAAGATTGGTTGGGGAAAAGCGCAACACAGAAAATGCTATTAAGCGTGCAGAAGAATCAATTGTTACAATTACTAATTCCATCACAAAAAGAAAAGAAGATATTGAATCAGCCGAAAAAGAGATTCATCAAATTGATGAGCAGCTTATTGCACAGGAACAAAATTTTAATGAGTTGGAAGAGACCAGAAAAGTTTTAAATGCTCAATTGGATGAAATAGAAACCCGTCATTCAGAACTCAGAAACGATGTAAACGATAAAGAGAATAATTTAAAATCACTTCGTAAAGAACGAGAAGTTGTATCCGATATAATTCACCAGATGGATATAACCATTAAAGAACTTGACATAAAAAGTGCAAACCTTATTGATCATATAAAAGAAAATTATTCGCTAACACTTGAGAAAAAAGAATTTGATGATTTGCAATCATTCGATTTCAAACAAAGATCAGAAGAAGTGCTTGATATAAAAAGTAAAGTTAAAAACCTGGGACCAATAAATCTTGTTGCACATTCTGAATATGAAGAAGAAAAAGAAAGATTAGATTTTCTTCACAAGCAAAGAGACGATCTTGTTGAATCTGAAAAAGATGTTGTTAGGACGATTGAAGAAATTAATAATACGGCACAGGCACAATTTTCTGAAACGTTTGAAAAAATTCGTGGTCATTTTGTAAGAATATTCAGAACACTATTTAACCCCGGGGATGAAGCTGATCTTAAGATCGAAGAAAACGCTGATCCGCTTGAAGCAAAAATAGAAATTATTGCAAAGCCGAAAGGTAAAAGACCAACATCTATCGAGCTTTTATCCGGAGGAGAAAAAACATTAACGGCAATAGCACTGTTGTTTTCAATTTATCTTGTAAAACCAAGTCCGTTTTGTATTCTTGATGAAATTGATGCTCCTCTTGATGATGCAAACATCGATCGGTTTACAAGAATACTTGATGACTTTAGCAAAGAAACGCAGTTCATAGTTGTAACTCATAACAAGCGTACGATGGAAGCTGCAAGCACGCTTTATGGTGTTACCATGCAGGAAGAAGGAATTTCAAAATTAGTTAGTGTTAGATTTAATGAAGATCTGGATTTTGTAACTAATTAGCCAACAATGTTTAATTAAAAAAATCTTTTAATAAATAGCACAAAACCTTATTGAATAAAACCCCAATACATATAAGTAGATCGATTCTGATATTGTTGATTGTACTTTTAGTTTTCATTGATCATTCGCTTGCACAATGGGTAAGCGATCCGTCTTCGAACACTAAACTTGTTATTGATCCTGTTGACCCTATCAACATTACGGCATTAAAGGATTTTTCAGGCGGCGCTTATGTTTTTTGGCAAGATAAAAAAGGAAGTTCTGAAAGTGATATTAACTTTATCCATTTTAATAAAAATGGTGATGTAAGCTTTAGAGCAGATGGCAAGACTGTTTCAACAAGACCCGGAGCAAAAGAAAATCCAATTGCCTTTGTTGAACCTTCGGGTAATTCAGTTGTTCTTTGGAAAGGTTATGACAGAAGGAAAAATCCCGAATTATTTATTCAGAAATTAAGTAAAAACGGATTAAGACTCTGGCAGAATGAAGGGTTACAGATTACTGAAAGCAGACTCGAAAAAGTTGACTATTCTTTACGTACTGATAAAAGGGGGTACGCTCATATAAGTTATATTACGAAAAATCATAATTCTTCTAATAAATTTTCTGTAAGATATCAGACTTTAACTCCGTACGGAAAATTTTTAAGTGATTCGTTAAAAGGAAATTTATATAGTTCTAACAACACTGTTAGTGAAACAGAAATAGTCCCTGATGGGAAAAGCGGTTCATTTGTGTTTTGGTTGGAAAATCAAAATCAAAAAACATTGCTGTGTGGTCAATATGTAGATTCAACAGGATCAAAGAAATGGGGGAAAAAACCATTAACGATTTCTAAGACAACTAGTAATGTTATAGGTTATTCAGTTAGTAAACTTGGTAATAGTATTTATGTGGCAATTACTTATCAGGGAACAAATAAAATTATTTATCAGAATCTATTATCTGATAAAGGAAAATTTCTTTGGGGTAATGATGGCAAGCTTCTTACTTTTCAAAAGGGCAGCCAGACAAATCCACAATTTGCTTTTGTTGATTCCAGCATTGTGGTTAGCTGGACGAATGAGTTTGAAAAAGTTAAAGCTGTTTTTATTCAACGGTTTGATGTTAAAGGAAATCGTATGTGGGGAAATAATGGCAGAAAGATTATTAATATAAAAGGAAATCAGTTTGGGCAGCGTATTGTTTATGATCAAAAAGGTGGAGTAGTGCTCGCATGGATTGGTAAAGGTGAAAATAATTCTGATGCAAATCTATTTATTCAAAAGATTGATCTTAAAGGAAGGTTTGTTTGGGATTCTTCCGGGGTGATGATTTCGACTTCAAAGAATATGGAGAAGAGTTATCTTAATCTTGTTCCCGATGGTGATGGTGGTGCGGTTGCAGTATTTAAAGGCACTTCTGATAAACGTAACAATATTTATGGACAAAAGATTTTTAGTACGGGAACTTATGCTTCACAAATACTCGGATTTACCGCTCAAGTTAAAGGTGATTCCGTAAAAATATTCTGGTATGCTGCAAACGAAAATGAAGGCACTACTTATATTATTTATAGATCAGGTATAGAAAATCCTGAAGAGAACGATTGGAAAATTGCCGGTTCTTTAAAGAAGAATAAAAAAACAGATACTAATTATTATGAGTTTTACGATTTGCCCGATATTAATGGTTCAGTTTATTATCGAATCGCACAGAAAAATGATAAGAGTCATCCTCAATATTCAGACATAGAAAAAGTGGATTACTTTAGAGATTCAGAGTTAATAATTTTAGGACAAAATTATCCCAATCCATTTTCAGATTCCACAACTATTAGTTTTTTTCTGCCTGAAGAAGAGGAAGTAACATTCGAGATTTTTAACAGCAATATAGAAACGGTAAAAAAAATTGAGGATGCTGAATATCAAGCAGGTAAAAATGAAATTGTATTTAATGCAGAGGGTTTACCTCCAGGAATTTATTTCTATCGTCTAAAGCTTGGCAAGTTTGTGGATGTAAAAAAAATGGTTATCACTGAATGATGAAACGAACATTAAAAGTATTCGTTGATTTTGACGGAACTATTACTCTGGAAGATGTGGGTGAAGCAATCTTTAAAAAATTTGGTGAAACCGAAAAAGTTAAAAGAATAATAGAAGATCTATTAAGCGATAAAATTTCTTCAAGGCAATGCTGGGATGGACTTTGCGATTCTGTTGATGCCGTTAACAAAGCAGAGTTGGATGATTTTATCGATAAGCTTGATATAGATCCAAGTTTTATTACGTTTGTTAAATTTTGTGATGAAAATAAAATTGAGATGGTTGTCCTTAGCGATGGTTTTGATTATTACATAGATAGGCTTTTTAATAAAGCAGGTTTAACAGAATTAAAATATTATTCAAACAAACTTTTTGTTGATAAAACGGGAATGCTTAAAGCAGAGTATCCATACTTTGATGTTGATTCGCCAACTTCAGCAAATTGTAAAAGGAATCATATTATAAATCATAGCAGCGATGATGAATATACAGTTTATATCGGTGATGGCAATTCTGATAAAGACGCCGCACAGTATTGTGATTTTATCTTTGCAAAAGATGGATTAGCAAGATTTTGTTCGATTGAAAGAATTAGCTTTTATCCTTTTAGAGATTTTAATGAAGTACAAAATAAATTAACAGAGTTGATGCTAAAGAAAAATTTAAGAAAAAGACATCAAGCACAATTAAAAAGAAAAACAGCCTATATGGCGGAGTAAAAATGAACGACATTGCAACTAAAATATTTAAATACCGTAGCTATACTCCTATTCCGTTTGTAATTCTGATGCTGATTTTCGAAAATGCAACTATAGCAAGTTTAATAATTGGATTTGTAATCGCAGTATTCGGTGAGCTAATTAGGCTTTGGGGTGTTAGCTGGGCTGGTAGTGAAACACGAACAACTGGAGGTGTTGGTGGTACTTATTTAGTCATCAGCGGACCATTTGCTCATGTGCGTAATCCGCTTTACGTTGGAAATATTTTAATGTATCTGGGTTTAGGAATTATGTCTATGTCATTGTTCCCGTATTTACAGATTGTAGCGATATTATTTTTTATAGTACAATATCATTTCATCGTAAAAGAAGAAGAAGGATTTCTTGTTAAGAAATTCGGAAAAGATTATCAAAAATATTTACAATACGTTCCGAGATTTTTCCCAAGAGTAACAAAGTATATAGATGCATCTATTCCTCAACCAAACTATAGCTTGAACGCCGGACTGAAATCCGAAACAAGAACTCTACAGGCTTTTGGTATTGTTGCGCTTTTAATTGTTATTAAATGGTATTTAAGTTCAAATAATATTTTGTGATGAATAGTAAAAATGTTTTGATTATAGCTGGTGAAGTTTCTGGTGATTTACATGGAGCGTCTCTGATTCGCGAGTTAAAAAAGTTAGATAGTTCTTTGAAAATATTTGGTATCGGCGGTGATAAAATGCAAGCCGAGGGAATGGAATTGATTTATCATATCGATAAAATGGCGTTTCTTGGATTTGTTGAAGTGATAAAACATTTACCGTTTATTAAAAAAGTTCAACGTGATATTATTGATGAAGTCAAGAAAAGAAAAGTAAGAGAAGTTGTTCTTATAGATTATCCGGGATTCAACCTAAACTTAGCAAGAAAGCTAAAACATCTTGATCTTAGACTCATCTATTACATCACTCCGCAAGTTTGGGCTTGGGGAAAAGGAAGAGTAAATAAGATTAAAGAACTGTTTAATAAAGTTTTAGTTGTTTTTCCGTTTGAAGAAAAATTCTTTAAATCAAAAAATGTTAATGCTGAGTTTGTTGGTCATCCATTGATTCAGGAAATAAACAGCTATAAATTTTTAACACGAGATCAGCTAAATAAAAAATTTGATTTGGATCCTGAAAAAGAAATTTTATTGATTTTGCCCGGAAGCAGGAAACAGGAAGTTGAAAGTATTTTCCCTGAAGCAATAAAAGCTGCTAATAAATTATCTGATGAATTTAATATGCAGATTGTTGTCGCTTGTTCAAGAAGTATTGATGAGAAAGTTTTTTATGGATTAACCGAACAAAAAAACTTTAATGTTGTAAAAGATTACACATACGATTTGCTAAAGCATTCAAAGTTTGGAATTGTAAAATCAGGAACATCAACCCTTGAAGCAGGATTGATGGAATTACCAATGGTGATAATTTATAAAACAAGTATACTTACTTATAAAATTGGTAAATCTCTTGTTAAAATTAATAACATTGGAATGGCTAACATTATTTTAGAAGAACAAGTTGTACCAGAGTTAATACAGAATGAAGCTAATTCACAGAAAATTTATGTTACAGCAAAAAATATTTTATTAAATAATGCGTTGCTGAATCAGACAAAATTAAAGTTACGAAGAATTAAAGAAGTTCTTGGAGATAAAAACGCTCCGAAGAATGCAGCAAAAATTATATACTCATTGTTGAATGAACACAAAGCAAGTTAAACAGGATACATTAAGATTTCTTGGCAGTTTTTTATTATCACACAGCCTTGATGCTTTATGCAAAACTTTACGTGTTAATTATAAGAATAAAAAAGTTATTGATGATTTAAGAAAACAAAATCAGCATTATGTTTTAGCTTTTTGGCATGGTACAATGCTGCTGCCATGGTTCTTACATAGAAATGATAGCTTTGCCGCACTAACAAGCAAAAGCAAAGATGGTGATTTGCTAGCAAAGCAATTAAAACATTGGAAGTATAAAGTTGTACGCGGTTCAAGCAGTAAAGGCGGTGATATTGCACTTGGTATTATGGTCGATTATGCAAAAAATGGCTACTCAATTGCAATTACTCCAGATGGACCACGCGGACCTGAACATAAGTTCAAAGCAGGTGCAGTTATAGCTGCAAAAAAAAGTGGAGTTCCGGTTGTGTTAATGGGAGTTGGAATTAAATCTAAAAAGAAGTTAAAAAGCTGGGATAAATTTCAGATCCCAAACCCGTTTTCAAATGTAAAAGTAATTTATTCTGATCCTGTTTATGTTGATGCTAATTTAAGTTACGATGAGACTTCGAAAGTTATTGAAGAGTGTGAAGTGAAATTAAATGAGCTTTGTAAAGAAGCTGAAAAATTTTAGGTAACGATTTGATGAGATTCGTAAAAATTATATTAGCACCATTTGTACTTTTTTATGAATTTACAATTTCAGTTAGAAATTTGTTCTTTGATAAGTCTGTATTTAAATCTGAAAAAGTTAACGCAAAAGTTATTTCTGTTGGCAACATAAACGTTGGCGGCTCTGGTAAAACTCCACTCGTAATTTATGTTACTAATCTTTTAAAAAACTCAGGTTATAAAGTTGGTGTTTTAAGCAGGGGTTATGGTAGAAAATCCATTGGTTACAAATTAGTTTCAAAAGGCGATGCGATTTTAACCTCCGTAGAGGAATGCGGTGATGAAATTTATCACACAGCTTTAGAATGTAAAGTTGCAGCCTCAGTTTCTGAAAATAGAGTTAAAGGTGCTAAAAGATTAATTGAAGAGACCGGAATTAACACAATAGTATTAGACGATGCTTTTCAACATCGATGGATTAAGCGTGATATTGATCTTGTGATAATTGATCAGAGTTTTGTGAACAATAAAAGTTTTTTTACACATAATCTTTTACCCTCTGGTGATTTGAGAGAAGGATCTGATTCATTAAAAAGAGCTGATGCAATTATTGTTAACAGAAAATTTCTTGATAAGGAAGAAATTAAATCTGAGATGAAAAAATACTTTAAGGGAAAACAAATTTTTACATCATATTATAAAGCAATAAGTTTTGTTGATACTATGCGAAAGATCGAATATAATCTGGATGATTTTAGAGGACAGGAAAGTTTGGTTGTATCTGGAATCGCAAATCCACGATCGTTCTTAAATGTTTTAGGTAAAGTTCATGTTAATACACAGAATAAACTGATATTTAGAGATCATAAAAATTATACATTAAGAGAAGTTCAGCAAATCAGAAAGAGATTTTATACAACTAATTCTCATTCTGTTGTAACAACAGAAAAGGATGCGGTAAAGCTTTCAAGATTTAACAGAGAATTTGATGACGTAGATATTTTCTATTTAAAAATAAACTTATGTATGGATGATGAAGAATCATTCAAACAATATTTAATTAATAAACTAAACAATGCTTCGTAAAAAGAAATAGATAATCTTATAACGGAGGAAAGGTAATTATGGCTCAAACAAAATATGTTTACTACTTCGGTGGTAAAAAAGCAGAAGGTAAAGCAGAGATGAAAGCTTTGCTTGGCGGTAAAGGTGCTAACCTTGCTGAGATGGTTAACATTGGACTTCCTGTACCTGCAGGATTTACAATTACAACAGAAGTATGTACAGCATACTACAAGAACAAGAAAAAGTATCCTAAGGAACTTGAGAAACAAGTTAAAGACGCTCTTTCAAAAGTTGAAAAACAAATGGGCGCTAAGTTTGGTGATTTAGAAAATCCACTGTTGCTTTCAGTTCGATCAGGTGCACGTGCATCTATGCCCGGTATGATGGAAACAATTCTTAACGTCGGATTAAACAATCAAACACGCGAAGCATTAATCGCAAAAACCGGCAATCCAAGATTTGTTTACGATTCACATCGCCGCTTAATACAAATGTACAGTGATGTGGTTATGGAAAAAGCTGCCGGCATCGAACCAGAAGAAGGTAGAGGCGTTAGACAGCAGTTAGAAAAAGCACTTCACAATATGAAAGAATCACGTGGAGCTAAAGCAGATACTGATTTAACTTCTGATGATTTAAAAGAATTAATTGAAATCTACAAAACAAAAGTTCAGGAAGTTTTAGGAAAACCTTTCCCTGAAGATCCAATGGAACAACTTTGGGGAGCTGTTTCTGCAGTATTCCAAAGCTGGATGGGTAAACGCGCTATCTCTTACAGAAGAATTGAAGGAATTCCTGATGAATGGGGAACGGCAGTAAACGTTCAATCAATGGTGTTTGGAAATATGGGTGATACTTCTGCAACAGGTGTTGCATTTACTCGTAACCCAGCAACAGGTGAAAATTATTTTTACGGTGAATGGTTAACCAATGCACAAGGTGAAGACGTTGTTGCCGGTATCAGAACTCCAAATCCAATTAACGAAGTTGGCAAGAGTGAGCATACTGAACATCTTGAATCTCTTGAAACTGCAATGCCTGGTACTTACAAGGATCTGCACAAAATACAGAAATCACTTGAGAGACATTATCATGATATGCTTGATATTGAATTTACAATTCAGGATGGAACTCTTTATATGTTACAGTGCCGCGTTGGTAAACGTAATGGTCCTGCTGCTGTAAAGATGGCTCTTGATATGTTCAAAGAAAAAATTATCACAAAAGAAGAAGCTGTAATGCGTGTTCAGCCTTCTCAGCTTGATGAACTTCTTCATCCAATTATCGATCCTGCTGTTGAAATAAAAACCAAAGCTGTTGCAAAAGGTTTACCAGCAGGACCAGGCGGTGCTGCCGGACAAGTTGTATTTTCTGCAAATGATGCTGTTGCATGGGCTAAAGAAGGTAAAAAAGTAATCCTTGTTCGTGAAGAAACAAATCCTGAGGACATTGAGGGTATGCGTGCCGCTCAAGCAATATTAACTGCTCGCGGCGGAATGACTTCTCACGCGGCTCTTGTTGCACGCGGCTGGGGTAAATGTTGTATCGTTGGTGCAGGCACAATTAAAATGAACTACGATGCAAAATATTTTACTGTGGGCGATGTTACTATAAAAGAAGGTGATTGGCTTACACTTAATGGTTCTAAAGGAACTGTTTATTTAGGAGAGTTACCAATGATTAAAGCTGCGGAAGAGAATCCGGACTTTCAGGCATTTATGAAATTGTGTGATGATGTTAGAAAATTAAAAGTTAGAACTAATGCTGATACTCCTGAAGATGCAGCTCGTGCAAGAGCATTTGGCGCAGAGGGTATTGGACTTTTCAGAACAGAACATATGTTCTACGGAAAAAATTCCGAAGAACCATTATTTAAACTTCGTAAAATGATTCACTCCAAAACATTAGCTGAAAGAAAGTCAGCATTGGATGAATTGTTTCCTTATGTAAAACATGACGTTAAGGGAACTATGGCTGCAATGGATGGATATCCTGTGACATTCAGAACACTTGATCCGCCGCTTCACGAATTTGTTCCTACAAGAGTTGATGAAAGAGAAAAACTTGCTTCAAGTCTTGGAATATCTCTTGAGGAATTAAATAAACGAGCTGATTCACTTCACGAAAACAATCCGATGATGGGACATCGTGGTGTGCGTTTAGGAATTACTTATCCTGAAATTTCAGAAATGCAGATACGTGCTATCTTTGAAGCCACAGCAGAATTATTACAGGAGGGGAAAAAACCTTTCCCGGAAATAATGATTCCTGTTACTTGTCACGTAAATGAAATCAATCATCAGTATGAAATCGTTACAAAAGTTCATGCGGAGGTTTGTGCAAAATTTGGATTGAAGAAAATTGCTCACTTAACTGGAACAATGATTGAAATCCCACGTGCTTGTTTAACTGCAGATAAAATTGCAGAAACAGCACAGTTCTTTTCATTCGGTACAAACGATCTTACACAAATGGGATTTGGATTTTCACGTGATGATATAGGCGGGTTTTTACCGGAATATCTAGACAAGAAAATTCTTCCAGAAGATCCATTCCAATCAATTGATCAAGAAGCAATTGGTAAGTTGATGGAGATAGCTGTTGAAGGCGGAAGAAAAACCAGACCTGATTTAAAGATTGGTATTTGCGGTGAGCATGGCGGTGAACCAAAATCAGTTGAGTTCTGTCATAAGATTGGATTGAACTACGTAAGCTGTTCTCCATTCAGAGTTCCGATTGCAAGATTAGCTGCTGCTCAGGCTGCTGTTAAGGATATGAAGAAAGCAAAACCAGCTAAAGCATCAACTAAAAAAACAGCTGCTAAAAAAGCTGTAGCTAAAAAGAAAGTTGTTGTAAAGAAAAAAGCATCTAAAAAGAAATAAATAATTTCAAATGTCATTCTAATGAGCGAAGCGAAGAAAGAATCTGTAAAACAAATCTGAATCTTCGCTTTGCTTAGAATAACGTTAGGAAAAACAAAATAATAAGAGAAGGTAGAGATAAATGAAGCTATCAGATTTCAAGTATAACTTGCCGAAAACTGCCATCGCAAAGTACCCGGTTAGTCCACGCGATAAATCTAAATTGTTGGTTATTCATAAAGATACCGGCGAGATGGAAGATAAAAAGTTTACTGATGTAATTGATTATATGGAAAAAGGTGATGTACTTGTTGTGAATGAAACAAGAGTGTTTCAGGCACGATTGTTTGGAAAGAAAGAAAAGACTCAGGCTAAGATAGAGGTTTTTCTTTTAAGAGAATTAAATAAAGATGATTGCATTTGGGATGTGATTGTTGATCCGGCAAGAAAAGTTAGAATCGGGAATAAAATCTATTTCGATAACAATCTTTGGTGTGAGGTTATTGATAATACAACATCAAGAGGCAGAACTGTAAGATTTAATCAACCTGGCAATGTATTTCAGGCAGTTGAAAAAATCGGATTAACTCCGCTTCCTCCTTATATCAAAAGAGATCCGGAGCCAAAGGATAAGGAAAATTATCAAACAGTTTATGCAAAGGTTGATGGTGCTGTTGCTGCTCCAACTGCAGGACTACATTTTACAACCAAGCTTCTTGAAAAAATTGAGAAGAAAGGAATTCATATTGCTCCGGTTATTCTTCATATTGGTTTAGGTACATTCAGACCTGTGGAAGTTGAAGATCTTACAAAACATAAAATGGATTCTGAGTATTATGAAATATCTGCACACACTGCTGATGTTGTAAATAAAGCTATGCATAACAAACACAATATTGTTGTTGTTGGTACAAGTGCATGCCGTGCTCTGGAAACCAGTACTACTGCTGATGGTTTCTTAAAGCAAAGCCGGGGCTGGACTGATAAGTTTATCTATCCTCCTTATGTTTTTAAGGTCACCCAAAAGCTTATTACAAATTTTCACGCACCGGAATCTACTTTACTTATGCTTACAAGTGCGCTTGGTGAAACAGAAAATGTTATGAAAGCATATAAGAAAGCATTAAAAGAAAAGTATCGCTTTTTAAGTTACGGCGATGCAATGATGATTGTATAGTATTAATATGAACTGCATAGCAATTATTCCTGCTGGTGGTAAAGGTTTTAGGAGTGGATTTTCCACTCCTAAACAATATTTAAAGGTTGGCGGCAAAGAAATAATTGTTTACACACTACAGACCTTTCAGAGAAATAAACTAATCAAAAGAATAATTATAGCCGCTGAGTCCGAGTACTTCAATCTTCTTATAAAACTAGTAAAAAAATATAAGCTGTCTAAAGTAAAACTTATTGTTGAAGGCGGAAGTACAAGGCAGCAATCGGTTTATAATGCCGTTCTTTCTTCAGAGGCAGATGATAATGATTTAATTGTGGTTCACGATGCAGCAAGAGCTTTATTACCAGATGATGTTTTAACAAACGCAATTGTTTCTGCAAAGAAAAATGGAAATGCTTTGGTTTGTATAAAGGCTAAAGATACTTTGATAAAGGGCAAGAAGTTTGTTTCAGAATATTTGAATCGCGATGAAGTTTATTATGTGCAAACTCCACAGATATTTCAATACAAGGATTTGTACAAAGCTTTGATCATTGCAGAAAAAGAAAATTTAGTTAGCACTGATGAATCAATGCTGGTAAAAAAGTCTGGGAAGAAAGTAAATATTGTTGATGGTTCAGTTTTTAATTTTAAGATTACCACTAAGGAGGATGTTGAGATGTTCAATAGATTGGTGATAGCCTATAAACAATTTTCGTAGCGCAGGAATCCTTTACTGCAATACTGTTCTTTGGTTTACAAGCGATTTAATAGGATCGCCATTTTTATTATACCATGTTTGATATGCGTTAGCAATGATAAAAATATTGTTCTGTCTATTGATAAACAAAAAATTCTTCTTTACGTTAAAAGCAAGATTTAACAAATCTTTTTTTGTTTCCGAAAAATATTTAAAGTGGAGAAACTTTATGGGAAAAAGTTTAGTTACAAAGACACTTGACACACAAAACAAAACGAAAAAACTTTCGCTATTCGCTATTCGCTATTCGCTATTCGGAGCCTTATACCTTTTTACCTTATACCCATATTTCTAATCACCCTATCACCGCTTAAGGCGCAAGTAGTCATTAAAGAAAAAGTGGAGATCAATCCGCAGAGTGTAGTTATACCAGATGCCCCATTAAGCAATCATACAATCAGAGTTGATATTCAGTGGTCGCCTGCATCTTTGCCTGGCTGGATTATGTATTACGATCTTAACTGTGATCAAAATAATTATTCATCTTCATCATCAAATACAGGATCCAATACTTTCTCGCTTACAAGTGTGGGATATGAAAACTACCAGATACAATTCCGTTTTGGAAGTCTTGACCCCAATCAACCAACCATTACAGGTACATATCAACTATATTATGATGAACAATTAATCCGCTCCGCAAGTTTTCAGGCTCAGAAAGCGACATACAGTTCCTATGCATACTTTAACACTCACTACCAATCGCCGGTTTTAACAGACTACAACTTTTCAATATATGCAAGCGAAATATGTCTGGGCAGATATGAAAATATTTACATCACAACAAGTAGAAATTGCATTGCAACAGCAGAAATAAATACCGAACAGGACTCAATTACCCTTACAATTGAAACTGGCAAAGAGTTTGTTTCATTCTACAAAAACAGTCAGAAAAAAGACACCGTCACTTTTATGTTCAACGAACTAAGCAGCATTTACTTAATACAGGATAGCATATACACAGGTACTGCTCCAACTAATGTTAACATTAAATCCGATTGGGCAGGAATAATAAAATATCAGCAGCTTGTAATAAATCCGCAGGAACAATTCCAGATAAGAGTTCCTGATCAACCAAGAATTGTTTATAGTGGTGGAGTTGGAGCTTTAATGATAGAACCATACAGCAACAGTATTTGTCCGCCATATATATCAGAGAACCTCAGATACACAGCACTGATAAAAAAAGGCAGCAACAGAGGATTGCTTTATGATTACGATACAGGAATAAGCGGAGATACACTTACAAACCTAACACCGCAGGAAGATGGTGAGAAATACCTGGATTTTATTACCGAAGGAGAAATTCTATCACAGACAGATACAGTAATAGTAAAAGTATTTACAAATGATGAAAACATAGACACAACAGAAGCAGTAATAATTATTTATCCAAATGAAATAGATCTGCAGATAATTCCATCTGTAATATCACCGGGTGATACAGCAAGGGTTGTATTAAAGAAAAGAGGAGAAAACGGTTTAGAAGATTTTGCAGCAGATAAAGTATTTAATGTAGAGATAGTGCAAGGATTAGAATACGGTTTGATACTTGACAGCCTGAGCAATGATACATTAACAACTTTCTCAAACATACCGCAGGGATTTAAGATAATAGCCAAAGACAGCACGGGAATTGACTCAATAAAGATAAGAATAAAAGTAAGTAGAGAGGAAATGGGGACACCAATTCCGATACCAATACTTCTTGAAGGTTTTGGCGATTTGGTGGTAAAAGTAAACCCATTTATTGTAGAATTTGATCCGCCAACCATAAGTGCTGGTGATACAGCAAGGATAATCCCTAAGTATATGAATGAGAATGGTAACTACGTTGAGTTTGACAGCTTGCAGACTTTTGAACTTGGAATGCTCGGTGGATGCACTTTAGGTTATTTGAGTGCTGAAACCGACAGCAACAATTATTTTTACGAAGTTAGACAGCCATTTTATTTTATTGCAGATACAAGTGCTGACAGCGGGAGTGTAAACATTAGAGTTGGTGTAATTGATATGAACCAGCAGAATAGAAGTCTTACAAGTAATAACCAGCTGCAGCCTGATAACCCTGTTACATATTGCTTCCTTAATACTTACCAAACAAAACTTTTTGTGGATGAAATTGTGGTGGTGGGGAATGAGTGTGGTTCCGGAGCTCCGCAATGCAGTACAATTGTGCAAGCTCCTTTAGGTTTTAAAGAGGAAGTAGTTGAGTGGACTGGTAATTATATCTTTCAGAAAGAAGGGTATTATCCTGAAACACTTAAAATATCTTCGGGAGGAATGACATATTTTCTGCGTGATGGAGAGTTTAAATTAATTCCATTAACTGCTCCGAGTCAAGATAAGATATATGCAATACCTCTTTCAGAATCATTTTATGATCGCTATGAAATTGAAACCTGTTTCAACAAAAACTTAAATGTCGGTAAAGGCGCATATCAGTTTAGATTTAAATCAATCGGGGAAACAGATAATTATATTCACAAACCAATAATAATTCAAGTTGCTGATTATGCTGATGATCCATATAATATGAAATCTTTATCTGACTTAGAAACAATTTCTTTTGAAAACATTTGCAAAGCATTAATAGATTTTGAATATGAAAGATACAGGAAAGCTGAACAAAGCAATGATAATTTCTTTAATACTCATCCCACTATTTACAGTATATTGGAGGTTTACTGGGAACACGAAAAATATCATAAAAGAGATGGCATGAGGTTTTTAAATGATAAGTATGACAAAGAACTTCTGCGAATTGCTAAGCCAGATGGTCATTTCACATCAAAAACATTAAAGAAACATTTAGAAACTACTTTTTCTTGTTCACAACAAATTAGAAGCTTCGTCGATGCAAAAAGAGAAGGAGAAAAATATATCGAAGATGCTTTAAGAATGTTTGATAATTTCTTTGCAAAGAATTGGCATGTAATACTAATTGATATTTATCAAGGAGATCAATGGAAACAATATGTATTGGAAGAATTATGGGCTCAGTGGAGTGACAGTGTCCAAGAAAAAATTACAAAATATCAATCATTACTGGCTTCACGTCCAGGATACGAACCAAAACCATGTGAAGCAGAATTAAATAAAATTAGAGAATCTTGGGATCCGTTTAATATTTACAGAAACAACAGATAGTAGGAGAAGAAAATGAAGTGTAATATAATTTTTATAATATTTTTGTTCGTTTCGGTAAAAGGTTTTTCACAAGAACTAACGCAAGCAGACTTAGAATTTTATATTTCTAATTTAAGCAAAGTTAATGATGACCATTCTTGGGAAATAGATTATTTTATCAAGCACAGAATAGTTGAAGCTGTACCAAATTTAGAGCAATATTTTTGGCAGCAAAACTGCAATAACCAACGTTACTTTTTGGAGGGACTTTATTTTTTAGGCTCTTCTCTAACTCATCAATATGCACTTGCTCTTTTTGATTCATTAAGTACACCAGAAAAAGAATTTTACGATCCTACAGAAAAGTATAATTCAATTGATTGTGGTGATTTACTAAGAGCAAGAGTTTTTTGTATTCAAATTTTATATCGGTTGGGTGATTACTCAAAAACAGATGAAGTGTTTGAACTCATTCAAAGGGAAAAAGAACAAGGATCATCTGAAATTGCTGGTATAAATTTACTACCTTTTATAATAAGATATAGGCCTGATTTAAAGGAACAAGCCAAGCAAGAATTAATGCAGGCAATAAACACTGCATCAGATGATCGAGCATTGTTTTTATATTCGTTAGCTCTTTCTTCAGCTTTTGATGAGGAAGAAATTCCAGAAATAGTCCAAATATTTAAGAACTCATCAAGTCCTCAAGTAAAAAGAGCTCTTATGCAATTTTATTTTAGTAGATATGAAAATAAGTTCGATTTAAATGGTTTGGTTAAAGAATCTCTTTTAACAGAACCTAATGAAGAATTAAGATTGTTTTATGTTAAGGTGCTATTATTAGGATTTGCAACACCATCTGACTATGTGTTTATAAAGAATTACAATCAGAGTGAAAGTAACGATACAATTAAATCGCTAATACAATATGAGATTAATTCATTTATACCAGCACCCATTGATACTGCTTATTCTGTAATTGATTTGTTAAATAACTTAAACAACTACATTGATAGTGTCTCTGCATACAACTGGCTCGGCGATTTAACATTCTTCAACGAACTAAAAAACATTTTAACCACAACCAAAACAAACTTACAAGCCGGAGATTCACTTGCTTGCAGGGTTCAGGTAAAAGCATTCCAGGATTTGGTGGATAATGTTTATAAAGACTCACTAAACACAGACCCACGTTTTGTAACAATAGAAGGCTGGAAATTTCTTTACTGGAATGCACAGTATATACTAGACAGGCTGCCAGAACCACCGGTTATTGCAAATGCAGATATAGAAGTTATAAACCCAGCAATGTCCTTGGTCAATCCAGGTGCATTCACAATGGAAGTAAAAGGAACAGGATTTACAACAAACTCAATTGTTTATTTTAATGGTAATGCAAGAGCAACAACATTTGTTGCAGATACACTTCTTACAGCAGAGATACAAAGTACAGATGTAAGTGCAGCAGGCAGCTTTCCTGTCTGGGTAAGCAGCGGAGCAGTAAACAGCGATACACTTATTTATAAAGTAGTAAACACTCTTCCAAAGCCAGTACGTCCAGTACTGGAGTGTGTAACAAACAACGGAGATGGTACATACACAGCATACTTTGGCTACAAGAACGATAACACGGTAAGTGTTTACATTCCTGCTGGCATTAAGAACAAGTTTACCCCAACTCCACAGGACAGGGGACAAACAAAAGTATTTCTGCCGGGAAGACATTACCGGGTATTTACAGTAACATTTAACGGCAGTAATCTGGTGTGGACACTGAACGGGAGAACATCAACAGCAAGCAGTAACTCAGCACCGTGCAATTAGCAATGAAAAATCAGACTCAGTGGTTCTCCGTGAAAAAACTTCGTGTTACTCCGTGAAATGGACATAAGACGAAGAATACTTACACAGAGAACCACAGAGAATACACGGAGATATATAGAGAAAAACGATGAAACAATTAAATAATGGAATTATAAAATGAAAAATAGAATAATCACGCTCTTGCTTACAATATTACTCTCAATCTTAAACTATGCACAGAACACATACAGTGTTCAACCGGGAGTTAAAAACAACCAAATAGTACTAGAATTATCTAATATATCAGAAACAGAACAAGCAAGCCTCCCCAAACCCCTCCTAAGGAGGGGCTTTAAGCATTTAATATTTTCTGATAACATAGAAGAATTAATTGTTTTAAATCCTAAAGAAACAAAAGAAATTGTTTATACTTTTGATGTTGAATACAATATTGGGAAAACAGAAGCAGACACAATTGAGTTTATGATCACAGATAACAAAAGTATTTATCAAACAAAACAATTTATACTTAATTATACAACACCAACAGAATATAAGCTGGAACAGAATTATCCTAATCCATTTAATCCAAGTACAAAGATCAGATATTCAATTCCAAATGTTACCCTTCGACAGGCTCAGGGTGACAATATGACTACTCTAAAGGTATTTGATATACTTGGAAACGAAATTGCAACCTTAGTAAATGAGCAAAAAGAGCCGGGCTATTATGAAGTTGATTTTTCCGCCACAGGCGGAGCTTTTCAGTTTGCAAGCGGAGTTTATATTTATCGTTTACAAGCTGGCAGCTTCGTATCAACTAAGAAGATGATGGTTCTAAAGTGATATTGATACAGTAAGTGCAGTAAATAAAGTTAGTATTGTATCAAATCAACATAAACTCCATTAACTAGTTCCAGTAAGTCATCAGGATTTAATTTGACTTGTGTTCCTCTAATTCCAGCACTAACAAAAATACTTTTAAACAATTGAGCAGTTTCATCAATGTAAGTCGGCAAAAGTTTTTTCATTCCAATTGGTGAACAGCCGCCGCGTATGTAACCAGTTAATGGAAGCAAATCTTTCAATTTTATCATCTCAACTTTTTTATTCCCACTTACGGAAGCAGATTTTTTAAGATTTAGTTCTTGTGTAACGGGAATGCAGAACACAATATGTCCGGTTTTATCACCATTGCAAACAAGAGTTTTAAAAACTGTATCTGGCTCTGCACCAATTTTTAATGCAACAGTTTCTCCGCTTAAATCATTTTCAACAACTTCGTAAGAAACCGTTTCAAATTTCACTTTATGAGATTCTAAAATTCTTATTGCGTTAGTTTTGCTCATAATTTTTATGAAAGGTCTGAATTTCTTCCTCAGAAAGTTTGAGCGATTGTGCACTTAATAAAAACGTTGTGTATTCATTTTTAGGGTTTGCAATTAAAGCCGATGTTGTTCCGCTTTCAACAATTTTTCCATTATACATTATAATTAGTTCATCTGAAAAATTCTTTAAGATATTAAGATCATGCGATACGCAAATAATTGTTAAGTTTAGTTCTGATTTTAGTTTGTTAATCAACTTTAAAATTCCAACTTGTGCTTCAACATCCTGAGAAGAAAACGGCTCATCTAAAATTAAAATCTCAGGTTCAACAATAACAATTCTCGCTAGAGCTATACGCTGTTTTTCTCCACCGCTTAATTGAGATCCTTTGCTTTCTTTTAACCGTGGATTAAGATTAAAACGTGAAAAAATATTATCAATTTCTAAATCGTACTTTCTGTTTTTTTTGAATTTGAATTCAAAAGCTTCATTTAAAACATCTTTTACACTTCTAAATGGATTTATCAATTCACCATCATTTTGAAATAATATTTGCACTGGCTTAGGTAAGGAATCACTCCAATCCTTGTTAAAATTATAATTGATATTACCGGAAGATTGCGGGACTATCCCTGCTAATATTTTAGCAAGAGTAGACTTACCGCTGCCTGATTGACCGGAAATGCCGAGTACTTTTCCTCTTTCAATTTTAAACGAAATATTTTTTAATATTTCAAAAAGTTGAATTCCGGAAAAGCTGTCCTTCTTATCAACCGAGTAAGAAATGTTTTCAACTTTTAAAATTATATCTTTCATTGAAGCTCGTTAAACGACTGAAGAAAGCCACTGTAAGGTTTTTGGATCGAATCACTAAAAAACGAACTTGAATTAATAAACTCACTAACTTCACCATCCTGCAAAAAAGCAATGTGATCAGAAGTTTCTTTTGCAAAATTAATATCCTGTGTAACAATTAATACTGAACCGCCCGTCTTCTTAAAGTCAATAAGTTTTAGTTTAATGAGATTAATATTTGCATAATCAATTGCTGATGTTGGTTCATCTAAAATTAAAAGTTTAGGATTGGAGACCATCGCAAGCATTAAACTTAATCGTTGAGCCATTCCGCCGCTTATCTCATAAGAATGAAGATTTGAAATAGTCTGATAATCGGGAAGCAAAAAGCTTTGGAGATAAATTGGAATTGCTTTTTCATCAACACCGGAAATATCAAAATAGTATTTTAGCTTTTTCAAAGGATTATAGTTGTTGGTCAAATCCTGAAGCACATATTTAATTTCTTTCTTACGCAAAGTAAGTAATCGTGCCTCATCCATTTCAAAAATATTTTCATCAAACCAGAAAACTTTCCCATCAACTTTGTAAAGATTTCTATTTAATAGTCCAGTAAGCGATTTTATAAATGTAGATTTACCACTTCCATTTTTACCAAGAATTGTATAAATATTGTTTTCACTCAATGAAAAAAAAATGTTACGCACCAGACCTCTGTCTACACCGTTCGTATTAAGAATAATTTTTTTAATATCAACTTTAAGCATTATAAAATTTTTGTATTTGTTGATCAAAATAATAAATTAACCCAAGATTTATTAGCATTTAATTCTACTAACTATGAAAAAAGTTAAAGCCCTTCTTTTTATTGTCTCTATTATCAGTTTCTTTATTTCATGTAATTATGAAAAACCAGAATTGTTAAATAGAGCAGTAATTGCTATTTCTGCAGATCTTGAAACTATAAATCCAATTTACTCTTTTAGTGTTGATGAAGGAGTGGTTGATGAAACATTGTTCTTAAGTTTAGCACAATTTGAGTGGAATGATAAAACAGGTGATTTGGATGCGAAACCGATGCTTGCAGCAAGCTGGGAATGGGCATCAGACTCAAGTTCAATTATCTTTAATCTTCGTGATGATGTACTTTGGAGCGACGGCAAAAAATTTTCTGCGGAAGATGTTGTTTATACTTTTGATATTTATTCCGACCCAATTGTACAAAGTAGATATTATGGAGCTTTTAAAAATCTTTATAAAGATTATGAAGAACATATTGATATAAGCAAGACTTTTGAAACTATAACCCCGAACAAAATAAAAGTAAATTTTGTTCCAGGTTCTGCATCTTCCATGCTGGATGTTGTTTATCCGATAATTCCAAAGCACATCTATGAAAAGCTTAATAGAAAAGATATCACAACGGCTGAGATAAATTTTAATCCCATTTCTAACGGGGCTTACAAACTAAAAAAGTGGGAAAGAAATCAGATGGTTATACTGGAAGCCGATAAAAAATCATTTCTGTACAAAGAGGATATGATTAAAGAAATTATATTTAAGATTGTTCCGGATTATAATTCAAGAATAACACAATTAAAAAAGGGCGAAATTGATTTTTGTGAACTTGTAAAACCAGCTGATACGAAGGAATTGAAGAACTACAACCATCTTGCAATTGAAACCGTAAAGGGAAGAGAATATGATTACATCGGATTGAGTAATATTGACCTTGATAAGTATGCAAATAATGCATCGATTTATCCAAATAAATTTTTTGGCAGCAGGAAAGTTCGACAAGCAATTGCATACGCTGTAAACAAAGAAGAAATATTAAATGAATATCTGAATAATTATGGTGAGCTTGCTGCAACTCCGGTTTCCTCAATCTTTAAATCTTATTATGACAAAGAGTTAAAGCTGATTGAGTTCAATCCTGAAAAAGCTAAGCAGTTATTGCAGGAGGAGGGCTGGAGGGATAATAATAGTAATGGCGTGATTGAAAAAAACGGGGAAGAATTTACTTTTACATTTTATATTCCTAGTGGTAACCCCTTACGTGAGTTTGCTTCAACGGTTATTGCTAATAATCTCAAAGCAATCGGCATCCAATTGAAACTTCAGAAACTTGAGCTGGGCGCATTCCTTGAAAATCTTTATACAAAAAAAATGGATGCATGGATGGTATCTTCATACATACCGGTTCCCCTTGATTTAAAAACTGTTTGGCATTCTAATCTTGAAAAAACGCCGAACAATTTTTCATCATACCAGAGTAAGGAAACGGATAAAATTGTTGAAGCTTTAGATATGCGAATCAGTGAAATTGAAAAAAAAAATCTGTATAAAAAATTTCAAGCTATGATTTATCAGGATTGTCCTGTTGTATTTTTATACTGGACAGATAATATCATTGTACACAATAATAGATTAGAGAATGTAACCATCGATCCATTTGGTGCTTTGCAGAAAATATGGGAATGGAAAATCCAGAACTGATTAGTTTATGAAAAAAGATTTTTACAAGGCAGTATTTAAAAGAATTGCAAGCTCTATTCTTGTACTTTTATTATTAGTTACTTTTATTTTTCTTCTAGTACGATTAGCCCCTGGCGATCCAACTCAAAAATTTCTATCGCCGCAATTAAGTCCGCAGTTAGCAGAAAAAGTAACAAAGTCATTTGGATTAGATCAGCCGATTCATTTACAATATTTTTCATTTATTGCAAATGTATTTTCGGGTGATTTTGGAATTTCCTATAACTATCGACAGCCTGTATTTACAGTAGTAAAAGACTACTTCCTTTTTACATTATTTTTTTCAAGTATCAGTTTTCTCATTCAATTGTTTATAGGATATCAGCTGGCAAAATATTCATTTTCCAAAGAAGGCAAATTAGCTGATAAATTGTTTTCAAAAATTTCAATAATACTTTTTTCTGTGCCAACTTTTGTTATAGGATTAATTCTGGTTTATATATTTTCTGTAAAGTTAGATCTTCTCCCAACATCTGGTATCAAATCAATTTTTTACGATGATTTAAGTTCCATAGAAAAGTTAAGAGATTATTTTATCCATTTAATATTACCGATGATTACACTTTCACTGGCCGGTATTGCTGTTTTTTATAGATACTTAAGAGATAATTTTGATTCAATAAAATATAGTTCGTTTATCATAAACTTAAGAGCAAACGGAATTTCAGAAAAAGAAATATTTAAAAAACATTTAGTCCCAAATGCAATTCAGCCTTTGATTTCAGTTGCAGGAATTGAGTTTGGTATTTTGCTTGGCGGTGCTTTACTTACGGAGGTTATTTTTTCTCTGCCAGGGATGGGCAGATTGACAGTTAGTGCAATTTTGAATCGAGATTTTCCGCTTGTTATTGCTTGCAGTTTTATTGCGGGTTTGATGATGATTCTTTCAAACCTTTTTGCTGATTTAATTAAAATAAAAATGGATAAAAGATTTATTAAGGAATTAATCAATTAGTGCTATCTAAAATTAAAATATGGCATTTTATTCTTTTAATTATTGCACTGATTATAATTTTTAGATTTTCACATCTGCTTGAGTTATTAAATTTATTAGTTCAAATTATAAAATCTATTTTCGTAAATACTGATAGTGCTTTGGCTCAGCTTAATTTATCAGTAATTGACAGTATCGTTTCTATATTGTTAATTATATTACTGCCGATTATTATAATAAGTTCAAACAGACTTAAAAAATTATTATCAAAAAATTTAAGAATTTCAAATTCAATTTTAGTAATTCTAATTTCCTTTTTTTTATTCGCTCCTCTTATCACAATACAGCATCCTGAATTTCAGAAAAATATCTCGGTAACTAAACTACTCCCTCCTTTTTCAAATGTAGATTATATTGAATTGAATGATCCATCAACAAATCCGGATAACACCAAAAACCCTTTAACAAAGTTAATCGATGAAGTGATTCCTAAATCGTACAATGAAGGAATCGTTTTTATTGATAGTATCAAGGCAGATCAGGAAATCAAGTACTACCAATCCGGAGTTTTATTCCAACCAGATAAAAACAAAGTAAAAATGCTAAATAATCATCCAGTGATTAAATCTAAATTATTTTTATTAGGTTCAGATGAATATGGAAGAGATGTTTTTACAAGAATTGTTTATGGATCAAGAATTTCTTTACTTGTTGGATTGGGAGCTGTTCTAGTATCATTTATTATAGGATTATCATTTGCATTTTTTGCTGTTGAACAAGGTGGATTTGTTAATCTATTTATAAGCCGAATTACGGATTTGTTTCTTTCTTTTCCAGCAATATTTTTGGTTGTTCTTATTATCGCTTTATTTGGCAGCAACATTTTCTCCATCATTGTGGTATTAGGTTTTTCGGGATGGATGAGTTTATTTAAAGTAGCAAAAAGTGAAATGTTATCTGTAAAAAACAAAGAATTTTATTTGTCTGCAAAATTAATCGGATTAAAAAATATTAAACTTCTCCTCAGAGAAATTTTACCAGCTATTATTATACCCGTAAGTGTTAATTTAATATTTCAACTTAGTAATGTAATTTTGGCAGAATCTGCTTTAAGCTATTTAGGGTTAGGCACCGGAAACGAATATCCATCGTGGGGTGCTATGATTGAAGCAGGGCAGGAATATATTTCACAATCGTGGTGGTTAATTTTTATTCCCGGTTTAATTCTAGTAATATCTCTATTAAGTATTAATGAAGTTGGCAGGAGTATAAATAAACATCTTAATCCGGCAATTAAATAAGTAATGATTAATAAAAGATACATAGTCAGCAAAAAACTTGGCGAAGGAAGAAGTAAAGTATTTAATGTAATTGATACCGAGTTTCCTGAAAGGGAAGTTGCTGCTAAATTTTTACCTCCTTCAGCCTCAAGCCAGGAGAATGAATTCTTCCGTGAAGAATATTTTATACTTCAAAAACTTGATCATCCAAACATCATCAAATCATTTGAACTAAGCAGTGTTTTAACAAAAGAAGAAGATGAAGACTCCGTAATAGAATTATTTTCACCCTTTATAACTATGGAATATTTTCCCTCAATTCCGATTTTAGATTATTCGGGATTAAAGGAGGAAAAAAAACTAAATCAAATTGTTAAACAAATTTGTTCCGTCCTCTATTATCTGCATCAATCCAACTACATCTATTATGATCTTAAGGCTGAAAATATACTTGTCGCTGAATTAAACGGTAACCCAATTATTAAAGTTATTGATCTTGGATTTGCCCGAAATACACTTTTAAGTTACGATAATGATGTTCAGGGCACACCATATTATATAGCGCCTGAACTTTTAAAGAATGAGCAGCACAATCATAAAGTTGATTTCTACTCTTTAGGAATGTTGTTGTATCGGATTGTGTATGGAAAATTTCCATTTATTAGTGAAATTGAGTTGGATATATATAAAGCACACATAGAAGAAGAGTTTGATTTAGGTCACTCTATTTATTCTAAAAAATTAATAAATGTTATTTCAAAATTAATTAAAAAAAATCCTGAAGATCGATATAATAATGCACTTCAAATTATTCTAGATTTGCATATACCAATCGATTTCGAAATTGTTAAAGATTTTGTTCCAGCTAAAGTTTTTAGCGATAGAAAAGATGCCTTCAATATCCTTAACACATATTTGAATGATAAAACAAGTAACGAAGTTTTTACAGTTACTGGATTTGATGGTTCCGGAAAAACCTCATTGCTGCTGGAAATTTATCGACAGAAACAGTTTTCAGTTTACATTGAAAACACTAAGGTTAAAACAGGAATTGAGGCAGTAAAATATATCTTCCATAAAATAATTTTAACGGAAGCTGTTTATAATGAAAAAGCAAATGAGTTTTTAGAGATTATTAATGATGTTTTTGATAAATCATCGCAAACTTTTTTGGAATCAGTTAAAAGGATATTTAATACATTACCCAATGGTATAAACCTCACGGTTCTTTTAGATGATTTTAATCTTTACGATGATTTTACAAGAGAATCTTTAACAGAGATAATAAGAATATTCCAAGTTAAGGGTATAAAAATAATCTTAACCGAGTCATCAGATTTTGATCATTCATCAGCATCATTAAATAATCGTTGTGATATTCAGTTGAATCAGTTTACAGATCATCAATTATCTGAGTTTTTAGATCTAAGCTATTCGCCTTTGTTTCCAAAACAGGAATTAAAAAAATACATATTACTTTATTCTGATTTGCAACCCGGAAACATTAAACAGTTTATAAAAGATTTAATTCTTTTAAAAGTAATTATATTTAATAATGCCGAAGTAGCCTTTGAATCAAGTGAAGAAGTAATACTTGCTTTGCAAAGTTCTCATGAAGAACTTTACAGAATGCGCTTGAGTAATTTGAACAGTACTGAATTAAAACTTGCACAAATAATATCAGCCTTTGAAATATCTGTTGAACAAACTGTACTTTCAGCACTTCTTGATGTATCGCACGAAGTCCTTAAGTCAATTCTAAATGAATTGGAGAAAAAGAATATTATCGATTCCTTGAGCGTAAGTAATGCCCCAAGAATTAATTCATTTAACTTTAAGAAGTATGTTTATTCGACTATAAATAACCGGATAAAATTTCACATAGTTCTGGCAAACTCAATAAAGAAATTATTTGCTGATTTTAATATAATGGAGTTAGCTAGACAGTTTGAACTTGCAAATGAATACGAACAATCCGTAACATTTTTGAAAAAAGAAATATTGCAAGCAGAAGAAATGAATGCTTATGCGTATAAACGATCATTATTAGAGAAAGCATTAGGGTTTGAATTAAAAGAAAAGACATTAACAGACCTTAGGCTTGAGCTTGTAAAAACGCATTATAAACTTAGCGACTTTAAGCAAGCATTAGAAACTATTTATAGGTTAAACACGGTTAAATTTTCTAACGATGATGGAAATCAGTTGCAATTTATTAAAGGCAGCAGTTTAATAGGGCTAAGAAAACTAGAAGAAGGCAAATCCATTTTGCTGCAATTACATTCAGCAGTTGATGATATTAAATTGAAGCAAAAGATTCTTGTAGAATTAGCTTATGTAGAATTTGATTTGAATAATATTGATGAGGCAGAGGATTACTGCAAAAAATTACTTGAGGATCAGAACCTAGAAGATGAAGATCGAGGTAAGTGTTACAATTTACTTGGTTTGATTGAAATACAAATAAGACACAATCCGAAACAAGCATTGGATAATTTTATTTTGGGGGAAGAACAATATGGCAAAACAAGATTTACAGATAGAGTTGCACGTATAAAAGTCAATATCGGTAATATTTATAATATACTAGAAGAAAAAAGGACTGCTGAAAAATATTGGCAGAACTCAATTGATCTAAATCGAACTATTGGTAATCTCGAACAAGAAGCGCTTACTCTCGTAAGTTATGGGGTTTTTTATCAAGAAATTAATGACTTTGAAAAAGCAAATAAATGCTGGATCCAGTCAGAAAAGATTTTTTCTACTCTCGGAAATCAGGATAATGTTGGTCTTTCCTTAGGTAACCTTGGGGAAGTTTACATCCAAACATGCGATTTTCAAAACGCTTTTGATAGTTTGAATAAATCACTAAATGTTTTTAGTGATTTAAACAGTAAAGAAGAAGTACTTAATGTTCTTTTTTTATTAGGTAAGCTTTGGTTTTTGGTTGGGGACAATGAGGAATTAGAAAAAGTGCTTAATAAATTTGAATATATGTTTTTAACTCAAGAAACTTATTCCGAAAAGAACACTCTGCATTTTAATTATCTAAAGCTACTTAATATTTTTAATATAAATAAAGCATTTAATCCACAAAATGATTTAACACCACTCTTAGAAAAAGCAAATAGTATTTCTGAAACGAACCTATATGTAGAGTCAATTATATTATCAGTTGAGAAGTTGATAATATTACATAAATATGATGATGCTGTTGTTTATCTCAATGATAAAGATTTTAATAAATTTATTCAACAAAGTGTTATATTCAAGGCGCAAAGAGAATTTTTATTTGGAAAGATTGCTTATTATACTCAAAACGAAAATCTGAAATCTCCGATAGAATATTTTGAGAGGGCATATAATCTACTCGAAGATGAGAGTATAAACGAACTGACATGGAAAATTCTTTTATCAATCGCAGAAACCTATTGGGAACGCGGCAATTTTCACAAGGCAAAGAAACCAAGGCTCTATGCTTATGAATTGATTAATATGATTGGTGAAAATATTACAAGCAGTAAATTAAGATCGGCTTATTTTAATCATCCCGAAAGAAAAAAAGCTATAGAAAAACTAGTTCTAATCGGCAATCAAACCCAATTAAATGAATACCAAAAAAGTTAATATTAAAATTTATTCCGATAGCGATGATATTAGCGCGATCAACTCTGGTCTAAGACAAGTTGAATTGGAAAGCATTCCAATTGCCTTTACTAATCCCAAATCATTTTCTGCTGAAGAAGATACAATCATTGTTCTGCAAATCGATTCGTTAGCTTCAGGATTATTAGCTGAAGTTGCATCTGTTAAAAAAGAAATTCCAAATAAGATTATAACTGTAATCAGAAATAATAATGCTTTACTTGTTAGTACAATTGCAAAAATGGGACTGAACGATATATTTGTGTTCCCTTACGAAATAATCAAATTCACATCATATATAAAAGAACTTATAACAAATGGCTTGTACAAAACTTCAGTATCATCCCCAAAGGATGAAGAAAATATCAGATATAATCTTGCAAGGATAGTTGGAAGTTCACCGAAGTTTTCTCGTACAATCGATTTAGCCAAAAAAGTATCAGAACAAACCTCATCAAATATATTGCTGCTGGGAGAGACAGGTACTGGCAAAGGTCTATTTGCCCGAGCAATCCACAATTATGGAAAAAATCGTAAAGATCCCTTTGTGGATATTGTATGTACAGCAATTCCGGAGAATCTTCTTGAATCAGAACTGTTTGGTTACGAAGCCGGTGCATTTACAAGTGCTAGAACAAGAAAACTTGGCTTGTTTGAAATTGCAGAAAACGGAACTCTTTTTCTTGATGAGATTGGCGATATGAGTTTAAACTTGCAGGCAAAACTTTTAAGAGCTATTGAGAAAAAAGTAATTAAAAGGTTAGGCGGTATTGTTGATATTCCTATTAACGCCAGAATTATTTCGGCAACAAATAAAAATATTGAGGAACTGATTGAAGAAGGGTTATTCAGAAGAGACCTTTACCATCGTTTAAATGTCGTTACGATTGAACTTCCGCCTTTAAAAGAAAGAAGCGAAGACATTATTACACTTGCTGATCATTTTATTGAAGAGTTTAATTTTAGTTTTAATAAATCGGTAAAAAAAATTAGTAGAGAATTACGATACTTTTTTCTCGGATATCCCTGGCCGGGAAATGTTCGCGAATTAAAAAATGTAATTGAAAGGGCAGTATTGCTTTCAGAGAACGGTGAACTTGCTCTAAGTGATTTTTCAAATCTTATTAACTCTGTTCCTGCAGTAATGCAATTAAATTCCTCCGATGGAGAGATCCCGTATAATGTTATTCGAATGGATTTAAATTACGGTACCACAGATCTAAAGAAATTGACCAAACATTACGCTATTCAAGTTTTGGAAAAGGTCGGTGGTAATAAATCTCAAGCCGCCAAACTACTTGGAATTTCGAGACCTAAACTTGATACTTTAGTTTCTAAAAAGAAATAATTGATATTTTTTTATGTCTTTTAGCCCTTTTTTGTTGTAAATTTTCTTTACAGAAAAAACATAATTCCCGCTTCAATTCGGTAATATTAACCGATTGATAATTTAAAACTTCTAAAATTTTTGATTATTAGCAATCATCCTTGGCACTTCCATTGCATTATTTTAACACTTATTAGAGGGCTAACTTCAGTTATGCGGAGTTAAATTTAATATGAATTCAGTGTCATAAATTAATTATTTCATCATTTACATGGTGGGAGCTATGCAAAAATCTATATTAATGTTTGTTGTGCTGTTCGCTCTAATTGCTACTTCTTTCGCACAGGTTGAGGAAGCAGTTAGATACAGAGTTCAAGGCGATGCAACTCTGGTTGAACAGCAGATCAGTGTATCAAACACTAACGAATTATCTGATAATTTGATTTTACAAAACAGATCAAATTCTCAGGTAGAGGAATTAGGCGGAAGATATGGTTGGACACGATCATCATCACAGCTTGAGGAATTGGGCGGAAGATATGGTTGGACACGATCATCATCACAGCTTGAGGAATTGGGCGGAAGATATGGTTGGACACGATCA